>Ga0206898_10236_pt1 | contig 15335 bp, 14 predicted proteins | sample Alteio_BWOrgHeat_50_FD_153237 | JGI IMG/M metagenome (GOLD analysis project Ga0206898, IMG submission 153237) | Enriched cells from forest soil in Barre Woods Harvard Forest LTER site, Petersham, Massachusetts, United States -... | ecosystem: Environmental > Terrestrial > Soil > Temperate forest >...
ATCAACTGGCGCAAAAGCAAATGCGGTTTACTTCTCATTGATCCTCACGGCTCCCTTTACGACAGCCTCATGGCGTGGATGGCCTGGCACCGCATCGACCGACCAGTGGTTCCCATCGACCTCCGCCGGGACGACTGGGTCATTTCCTACAACGTCCTCCGCAAGAGAAAAGCCGACCCCGCAGTTTTGGTGGACAACCTCATTGACGCAATGGCCCATGTTTGGGGTCAGGCGGGAACCGACAGCACCCCTCTTTTTGCCCGCTGGGCCGGAAATGTCCTCCGTGCGTTATACGAAAAAGGCCACACGCTGGTTGAAGCCAATTTTTTGATCGACCGTCTTGGCAAACAACTCCGTTACGCCATGACTGCGAATCTTGAAGACAAGCCATCCCGCAACGACTGGCTGTTCAGCCAGACATTGACCCCCAAGGAATTCGAGTCGCAGATCGGCAGCACGGTCAACCGTTTCCAGAGGTTTCTTCGCAATGAAACCATGAAGACGATTTTCGGGCAGCCGGAAGTTTCCATGGACCTAGGTAAAGCCCTCGACGAGGGGGCGATAGTTTTGGTCAGCCTCGCCACCGAGGGAGCCCAGGTTTCCAAAGAGAACGTAGAACTGTTTGCGACGCTGTTGTTGTCCGATCTTTGGACGGCGGCGCAGGAACGGGGTAAAAAGAAAGGAGTGAAGCCCTTCTACCTCTACCTCGACGAGTTCCAGCGATTCGTCACGCCAACGATTGCCGAGAATCTGGACGAGGCCCGAGGTTTCGGGCTGCATCTCACACTGGCCCACCAATTTCCCAACCATCTTCTTGACCGAGGGGATGACGGCAGGCGAGTTTTCAACTCGATCATGGAAAATGCTTCCAGCAAGGTGGTATTCCGGCTCTCGCACGAGGAAAATCTCAAAATCTTGGCGCAGTGGCTTTTCATGGGCGTGATGGACCCCGACGAGATCAAGCACCAACTATATTCCACCAAAGTCATGGGCTACGTGGAAGAGATGCGCCAGTCCTACGGTGAGACAGAATCATTCGGCACGTCGTCGGGTTCCCAACAAGGCCGCGCGGGTGGAAAGGGACGCGGCGGCACGGAATCATTTCATGGCGACGAAGACGAACCACGTTCTAGGAGCGAAAGTGAAAGTGCCTTCGACTCTACTTCTGAAAGCGAATCACGGTCCAAATCGCGTTCGAAAACCCGTTCTGAGAATTGGTCGTCAGCCCTCATTCCCATTGTGGGCAGGGAGCTTTCAAGCGTTCAGTTCCGTTCGCTTGAGGAACAACTCCACCGCTCTATGGCGGTGCTGTTTGACCAAAAACAGCGGCAATGTGTGGCGCGGCTGGTTGGTATGCGTGCCCCGGTATCGCTTTTCGCCCCGACGATTCTTGAAGTGCCAACAAACGAGCGGCGTTCCACCGAGCATGTCGCCAGTCTCAATGCCAGGTTGCCGTTCGCCTTGGTCAAGGCCGAGGCGACCAAGCGGCTCAAGGCTAGGGAGGCGGCATTTCCGCAAAGCCTCTTGGATGAGGTTGAGTCGGAGATGGAGCCGAGGACGGCAAGGAGAAGGGTTCTCTGACGCAATCGCCCGAACAAAACCGCCGGTTTCTATCATGCTAGCATATGATACATTGGTTCTCATTTGAAACACTTCGCAATGGAATATATGTCTCGCGGGCTTATTCATTATTGCGGAAGGCTGTATTATGGCTCCGCACAAAAGGGAAAACGAGAACGGTGGCGACGACGCCCGATTGCGGTTATACCATTCTCTCCAGAACAATAACGACAACGTATTCCAGCAGAACGGCTTGCATAATCAGTCATGAGATTGACATTGAAATCACGGTGGATCATGTCACACATTATTCAGGAAGATATCTTGAAAGGAGGATATCTAGCCTGACTGTCCCTTCGCATAAGAATTTAAAGCTTCTTGATGTGGAGGGTGGATATCGTAGATTTCAAGTTGGGTTCTCAGAGCCTTTAAGAAAAGGCCACAGGGAGCGAATTGTCATGGACAATAATTGCGAAGAACCGCATTATCATTTGAACCCGGAAGCTATCATGACGATACTCAGCCCTACAGGAAAAATGAGATTCGTGGTTCGGGCTCCACCCACCTTGAAAATGAATAATCCTGTGGGGTTTATTCGCGAGCACCCCGGGGTGCATCTACCCATTATTAAAGAACCGCTTCAAGTGGATAACAACACAATAACTTGGGAGCCCGGAGTGCTAGAAACGAATCTTAGTTATCAAATAGCGTGGACATGGTCGCATCCAACCATGCTTGAATTATGATTGACAATAACCATATACACAGTATTATTACAAATAAACCGCTCTTCTTTCAACACAACAATTCGCGCTAAAGCCTCCTATGAACTTGCCTTTCTCTATCACCCTCGTCCACGCCATTGAGAATTTCGCCTTCGGAGCCGCCTTTGCCGGAGTCCCGTTTGCCCTCTTCACTCTCATCCTGCTCCGCAGGCTGAAAAAGCGCGTCGAGCGATATGAGCTTGTTTACGTGCCGATGAGGCTGGAGTGGCGAACTCTTTGCCGCTGGCTGCTTATCGTCTATCCACTGGTCTTTGGCATCATGGCGTTCGTTGCTTCTATGTTTCACGTATTCCGTTAAAGTGATTCCTAACTGCCCTGTGAAGGCCAGCCTCGCGCTGGCCTTTTGCTTGGGTGCCATCATATACTTTAATTGTTTATGATATGGCGACAATCTACTCGCTGCGTTTACAAGAAAATGATAGTAATGCTTTTCTTACACTTTATCAATTTCTGATATAATCTTGGAATGCAACGGGCAAAAAGTGCAGCGGGTTTTTCGCTCCAAAACCGAGACGAGGCGGTGCTCGAAAGTCTTTTCGACGCACGGCTCGCGACCACAGCCCATTTGTCGGAGCTACATTTTGAGGGGCGGAGCGAGTCTGCTAAAAAGCGGTTGGGCAAACTGAAAGCCGCCGGGTTCATTGCCGAGCGAGAGCGTCGCGTCAACGAGCCCGCGGTTCTGTCGCTCACGTCCAGAGGCTTGAAAGCTCTCCGGGACGAGGGAGTGCTTGCCAAGTATCCAAAAGTGGGGATCAAATCACTTTCCAAGCGTGCGAATGTGAGCGAAGCGACCCTCAAGCACGAGCTTGCGGTGATGGATGTTCGGGTCGCCTTCCATATCGGGCTGCGAACTGCAACGGCGCGCAAAATTGCCGAGTTCTCCACCTGGCCACGACTCTCCGAATTCGTCGCGCGTCGGCCCGGAATTTCACACCGCGAGGTGCTTGTGCAACCAGATGGGTTCATTCGCGTTGAGGAAACGGAGCCAGACGGAAGCGAGGTTGAGCACACCTTTTTTCTGGAAGTTGACCAGGGCACGGAGATTTTGGACACCTTGGCGGCCAAAGGTGCCTGCTACCTTGACTACTACCGCTCCGGCGGTTTTGCCGTCCGTAATGGACACGCGCCCACCGACTTCCAAGATTTTCCATTCCGAGTGCTCATGGTGTTCAAAACTGCCGAGCGCAGGAACTTGGTCGCCGATGCCCTCCTTCGGCTGATCCCTCCCATTTTAACGATGGTCTGGCTTTCGACCATTGAGGAAGTGACCAAGGACCCTTTCGGCTCAATCTGGATTTGTCCCCGCGACTATCGCGAGGTGACCCGAGGAACCACTTTTGACCCCGAAAGGCATCCACCGAAGGACGTATATCGTCGGCAGAAGGCCCGCGAGAATTTGGTAGAGAAGTCCATTAAAAGGCTCAGGCTTTTCGACACCGCCTGAACAATCACCCATTCTGACCCGGAGCGCACGCATGGGAGCTTGAAATCGCCCGCGTTGGGATGTAGAAAAAAGGAAGCCTCACAACGAGGCAGCAATAATGTAGAACAAAAAATACCCATAATCTTTGCGTAGCTTCGGCTACGGCCTCACTCAGAAACCGCGAATTTCAAGTCCAGAGGCCCAGCCGCCAGCACGCGCCCAATCGGGCGCGGCTTGGCGTGCTTCTCTGGACAGGCGCTTCGCGGTGCCTTGAGTGAGGGGCGCGTTAGGTTCGCGCCCCTTCAGTTCTTGCCGTGGTCTTTGGTTGCGTGAGGAACGCAACCATGAACACACACATTTCACGGCACACCACTTCATCCACTTCGCTCCGCCGCGTTTGGTCCGCAGCAGCGGGTCTCCTCCCGTTCATCCTCATTTTGGCGGTGCTGTCCGCCTGTTCAAATTCACCCTCGTCCGATGCCGAGAATGTCCTCCGCGCAAAAATCGACTCCCAATCGGGTGGCGGCATCAAGCTCGTTGCCTTCAAGAAAACCGACGGCCAGAGCCAAACCGTCGGCAACGTCGAAGCCTACGTCCTCCAATTCACCGCAGACATTGAGTTTGAGAAAGACGGCACTTGGCTCAATAGCGAAACGCCAGGGACGGTGAGTTTCAGCATCGGCCCCGCCGAGGCCGCGGGTTCAGTCGCACTCGTGATCGACCCGCACGGACACTTGCAGGTTGCTCACGGCATGCGCGCATCGATTGCCGGAACCATCGACGGCACCAAAACGGAGAAGGGTTGGCAGATGGGACTTTCTGCCTGCCACATCGTTTCAGACCCAGTGAAAACCGCCGCGCAGCCAGTCCAAATGAACCCGCAAGCCCAGTTGGATGCGCAACTCGCGGACAAGGCGAAACGGGATCGCGCTGCGATTTCGGGCGGCGGCCAAGCCAACGCTGTGTCGCCAGAGGAAGCCGAACGTCGGTGCATTAACAATCTGGTTATCATATATGGAGCTAAAGCACAGTGGGCCCTGGTGAACAAAAAAGAGGAGGGTGCCGTGCCCACATTCGACGAGATCATCGGCGTCACACCTCAACTCGCCCAGCGGCCTGTTTGTCCCGCCGGCGGTGTCTATACCGTTGGCCCCATCGGAAGCAGTCCAACTTGCAGCGTCGCTGGGCACACATTGCCATGACGATTCCACACCTCCGCTCCCGCTTGATTATGAATTCAATCCCGACCTTTCTCAAACGACTTGGCCCTGACCCCCACGCAGACGGCGCGCGAACGGTTGCACTGCGAGGTTGTCCTGACATCTGGGAACTTGCAGATGGCGACTTCGCCGTCATCGGCATCGACTTGAGCCATGCGGCGGGGGCTTTGCCGCCGACCGCGAACTGTGGCCCCGACGAGCGCATCATCCGCCTGCCGCGCAAAACACTCGTCATGGCCAAGCGCGATATCCCCGACGCGCTGTGACACTATTCCCGTCCCCGTGGCATTGTAGAGAAGCGACAGCTTCTTGAATTCCATCAGTTTTCCCTCATGGACTCTGTCCGAGGGAAACTTGTATTTCGGCACGTCGGCCGAGATTGCTTTCTCGTCTGCAATCCGGCCCGCGTAACCAACCAAATCCCCTCGTTCATTGTGAAGGGGTATCGCCACCCGGTCTTTCAAAAGCCCCCGGCCACAAAAGCCGAGGCCGAAATGTGAGATTGTGGCGGAAGTGAAGCCTCGACCGAGCAGGTAGGGGTGGGCGGGGTCGAGCCCCTTGAGGGCGAAGCCCAGGGGCGCATTGACCACCACCGGAAGATTCTCTTTGGGAGGATCTTCCTTCATCTCGGTTTTGGCGGGTGCCGCTGGGGCCGGGCGCGTATCGGAGAGTCCGAACTTTTCCGACAAAGCAAGCGCGACCTTGCGGAGTGCTTTGGCGTCCTTCGGATTCTCCCCGGCCATCAAGGCCGCGAAGTCGAGGATGTTGCCTCTGGCCTGACAGCCGAAGCATTGAAAGATGCCTTTTTCAAGATTTGCGCTAAACGACGGGGAGTTTCTCTTTCCCTGATGCCCCGGCAAGGGGCAGTAGCCGTGGTGCTGAGTTCCTTTCGCGTTGATCTCGATTTTGTGTGAGGCCAGCACGTCTCTGAAATTCAGGCGTGCACGGAGTTGCTTGAAGTCAATCCATTGAGTCAAACCGTGTCCTTGGGTTGATATATTGAAGAGCCTGTCCGCCCCATATTATATACCACCCCACGCCCCACTACATACCACCGCGCCCACCAACATCACGTCCCGCGTCGAGTCTCGGCTATATCGAATGTTCCTCGCGCCACCGTTCCAAAAACTCCTTGCCCTTCGCGATCATGGTTGGGTTGTGTGCGAACTCACTTTCCAAAAGCGCAATTTGCCGTTCCACGATTTGGTCAACCCCGAGAAACCGCGCCTTGTCTCTCGCGAGTTTCTCCACCAATTCCTCCTCTGGGCTTTTCGCTGCGCTTGGCCCGAGCGGTTGCTCGCATTGTTTAAGTTCAGCGGCTAACTGTGCTTCCATGATCTTGAACGTCAACTCTTCTGCACGCGCCTCGTGTTCGTGTCTTTTCGCGAGACGTTCCATTGTCGCTGCTGGCACACGACTGGAGTTTGCATTCAAGGGCCGCGCGGGATGGTTTGTATCGCCAGCGGGGGTGAGGGTTGTCGGTTGATGACAATGAGGACAAAGGACCGATTGAGGCTTTTTCCCGCAGACATCACACACAGTCAGAAAGGAGGACACCCAGACAGCCAGGTATTCTTTGTCGCAATAGCCACAGGCCCAATCCATGCTAGCCGAAATGTATTTGCCACAGTGGTCGCAAAAAATCCCAACTCGCCTACCGAAAATCACACTCCAAAACAGTTTGCCTCTGGAAACATTCAAAAACGCTTTGTCAGCCATTTCTTAATTCTCCTCTCCACCACATGCCTTTTGGCATTGTATTTTTCCCGCGACCGGCGCGCCACTGCGTCCCGCCGACCAGAGATGGCGGCGACTGGGGGAAACGACGATCCCATGAACGCATCCTGCTGCAAGAATTTCGCGCACAGTTCATAGTTGGGCAATGCGGTAAACTGAGAGGCAGTGTATCCTTTGCCCATCTGACGTTCAAGCAGATTACCGTCCGACTCACTGACTCGAAAGGCAACAATGTTGCCGACGTTACCAAACACAGCATCACGGACGGACTCTGGCAACTGGCCAAGATATTGATGAGCCAAAGTCAGACAGAGGCCATATTTGCGAGACTCTGACAGTATGCTGGCAAATGAGTCCGTTGCGTAATGCTGGAATTCATCGGCATAGAGGAAAAAGCTTTCACGGCTTTCGACGGGTGCATCCGCCCGGGACAGGGCGGCCAGTTCAAATCCGGTCACGAGTAGTGACCCCAAAAGCGCGCTGTGCGCTTCTCCGATCAGTCCCTTGCTCAAATTGGCGATGAAAATACGGCGGTTGTCCATCATGAAGCGGAAATTGACCTTGCAGCCGACCTGCCCCAAGACGTTCCGTAGCGCAGGGGCCAGGAACAACTGTCCGACCTTGTTTTGGACGGGAGAGACAATCTCGGTTCGGAATCTTCGCTCATATTCTTCAAATTCATCCCGCCAGAACGACACGACCATTGGGTCTTTCACCTGTTTCAGGACCCACTCCCTGTAGCGGGAGTCAAACAACATCCGGGAAACGCCCAAGAGGCTGGTGTTGTCGCATTGGGCGAGCGCAGCGACCGTGGCGTAGAGGATATATTCCAAGCGTGGCCCCCACGAGTCCCCCCAGATTTTCTTGAATGACGACACGATGCCGGAAGCCACCAAATGCCAGTCGTCTGAAGTGGCCCGGAACAGATTGATGCTCATGGGGTCGTCAGAAGTCGGGTCGAAATATATCACGTCATCGGTGCGCCATGCCGGAATGCCGTCGAGGACTTCCCGAGCCAAGTCGCCATGCGGGTCAAGAAGGGCAACACCGCGCCCGGCCTCAATGTCTTGGAGGATGAGGTTGCGGAGAAGGGTGGACTTGCCGGTGCCCGTCTGGCCTATGATGTAGAGGTGCTGTTTGCGGTCAGGAAGATGAAGCCCAAAGGGGCGTTGATTGCCCCATTCGTGACGTTGCCCCATGAAAACAATGTTCTTGTCAGGTTCCATCCAAGCAAGCCCCCACTCCATCTACGCAAAAGTGCCACTTCTAAAACACTCCTCCGTGAACTGGCGGCAAACGTGTTTTAGCGAGCCCCCAGGGTAATGGAGGCTTGCTTGGGAAAAACGCAGAATGCTAATATTATATCGCATGTGGGGAAAATGGGTTTTCCACACGGCCCCGCAACATGGCGGCGAGCGGCAAATGATTTGGCCGGAAAAGCCCTATCACTCAAAATCCGAGCATGGCAAACCTGCTTTCATTGGAGCAACTCAAGCAGGCGGTTGAGGTCAAGCAACGAATCGCTGAGCTTGAGAATCGACTCGTTGGAATCCTGAGCGGAACCACATCCGCGCCCACTAGCGTCACGACCCAAGCCGGACACGGGGGCCGTCGCGTCATGAGCCCGGAGTCACGAGCGCGGATCGTGACGGCGCATAAGGCGCGTTGGGCAAAATTCCATGCGGCGAAGAAAACCGCTGCACCAAAGAAGGAAGCGGGTCAAAAGAGGAGGGTCTATACCCCGGAGGCCAAAGCGCGGATGGTTGCGGCGGTGAAGGCGCGTTGGGCGCGGGAGCGGGCGAAGAAGGGGAGGTGATGACGCGTGGCGAGTGGGACGCAGCCTCAAGGGTAATAGAAACACCGAGAATCTCTTTTCATGCAATTCCGCTTTTTCTTCTAACAAAGAAAGCGAAGGCAAGTTTATGACAAACTGGCCGAATCAAACCGAATCCGCGCAACCCATAATTGGCATTGGCCTGGACTTGGGACGACATGGGTGCCATGGTAATCTCACTTCGCCAATCATGAGACTTTCAAGCGAACTCGGCAACTTTCAATTAATCAGCTATAGTTTACACTCATCGTCTTCCAAAGTGAGAAATGAACAATCGAATATGAGAAACCGGTCGGCACCGAAACGTGCGATAATCAAATCATAGTCGCCCTCGTGGCATTTGCGATTGCAGAAAAGAACACCTTGCTTATCAATGCCCCATCTTGCGTCCGAGGTATAGTTGTTCCCTCGGATCCTATAACGAGGCAAAACCGTAATCATTTTATGCAACTCCTCGCAGCAGGCACCAAACGAGCATGCTTTAGAAGGATCTATTTTTTGATAGCTCATGCGACCATCAGAGTCGGAGTGAGACCAGGTGCCCGATAGTGCGCTGTGTCCTACATTCGCTTCCGGAAGCCGTCGAAGAATTCCATCGAGATTGCCGAGAAACCTGTGGCATATCTTTCTTTGTGCATGAACAGGGTCGTCCTGAAGGTCAACAGCACATGCGCCGCAAATTACTCTGGCGTATTCGTGCAGTGGGGTCGCACCACGGTGAAAGTGCTGCAATTCGCGTTTCGACCAGTGCCAATTTCCGAGGGCGGGAAGGCGGATTGGCAATGTGTGCAACGTCTTGCCTTCCACGCCAGCTACAGTCCCAACACGCCCTCGATAATAAGTAAGGCCAAGAAATGATAGGGTCAACTGCGCTGCGCAGACCGCACAATGCGTGACCATGGACGCGCAAGTGGGGCAATGTTGGATCTGCACACCATCCAGAAGCTGAATCCTCGCACCACAGACGACGCAGGACATGTTTTTCATACAATGCTTTGGTCAAAAGACCAAGTGGCAGGGCCGTGTTGTTCGTTTCGTTCGCGTAATGATTGTTTTGAATTTGACTTGAGGGAACTTTCCGAGTCAAGGAATCTGTGACCCACCAGTCGGAACGCTTCAGTAATAGCGGAGAGAGGACTCTGGGAAGAAACAGACGAAATCAGACGAGCAGAAACGGATTCCCCCCGTTCTTTCAACCCGTTCTCTTTGAGCGAGGAGGCCTCGACGTGGCGGAGGTATTCCTCCGCCAACGAAGGGGGCCGACGAGCGAACAAGGTGGTTTGGTGCGCTGTCGAACAATGGAGAGCAGCGCACCCGTAGCCGCGTGAGCGGAAACCACCGATGTCGGGGGTCGGGTGGAGACCGACAATCGGTGTGAAGTCATTGCGGGACAGGGGCTTTAGCGCAGGGTCACCCCTCCCCGGTGTGGGGAAGGGTGTGGGGATACCCTAATGGGCCGGGTTTTCGTCAGGGACAGGGACGTTTTCACGTTGCGGCGCGCCTGTTTGCGCGGTGAGAAGGGTTCGAATACGGTCAACTATCAAGCACCAGACAGGACTTGCCAATTTTTGGTCGCGTGGCGACGAAGTGGTGAGTCCAGATTCACAACGAGCGGAAGCCAATAGGGACGGGATGAAATCGTATTTTGGTGAGATGGAAAATGAAACCGTTTTTCTCGAAAGGAGGGGGTTCCCACTCGTTCACACACGCGACGACCAAAGCAGAGACGGTCCCATTTTTCGTAACACGACAACGGGTGCTAAAAGCGGGTTCCCTTTTCCACAGAAAAATGGTACCGTTTCCTCATGGCTAAACCGTTAAAAAGGAAAGTGCCTGGCAAGGCCGCTCCTACAAAGAAAAATCCGGCGGCTGTTGCGCTTGGACGGTTGGGCGGACTGAAGGGCGGCCCGGCGCGCGCCGCAAAACTTTCTGCTGAACGCAGATCGGAAATTGCTCGGAACGCCTGGTTGGCAAGGGGAAAACGAACGGAAGGATAGCGTCATATGTTCAGATGACCGTTGGTATTTTCGTGCAGACGTGCTTTCCAATATCGTTGATATTCTTTGGCGGGTTGGGTGCGGGGGCAATGTGTTTCGCCCAGATAAGATAGTATGCAAGCATAACGTAGGCAAAAAACAGTGTCCTTGCGACTGTATGTCCCCATTCGCGCTTCCCCGTGGCAGCAAAATACTTATCGTCCAATGCTTTGTTCTGGTCTCTAAAAACAATATCTGACCCGTTGCCACATTCCTTTTCCATCGCCGCTTGCAGTTTGACTGCGAAGTCCTTTATCGAAGGGTCGTCAAAAGTCGTCGCATGTGGCTGGTGTGCAAAGGTATTTCTGATGTTTGCGAAAAAACGAAGGGCATCTCGCACGTTTTCCGTGAGCAAACCGATTTTGAACAGAAGATCGACTCGTCGCCAATGGGAAACATTTCGGTCAGTTCTTGAACCCGGAACCGCCTTGTCCAACGCTTCCGACACATGTTCCTCCAAAAGAGAAGCCGCAACCAACGTGAACACAATTTGGCTGCTTTCTCCAAGTAGCTTCGCGGAAAAATTGAGTAACCGATGCCACTCTTCAGTATCAGGACAAGAGTTCATTTTGCAGCAACCTTTCCGAGCTTTCTGTGTCCGGTCGGCCACCTCCGTAGTTGTTATTGTCAGCTTTGCTCTCGCGCAAGGACGCGCTTGAAGTTCTCATGACAGTCGGGTTTGTGGGCTGTGGTGCTTGACATCTCGATGCTAAAGAAGTCCCAGTATGCGGAATTCTGGTGCCCCGAGCTTTCCCTTTTCTGGGTGGGGCTCAATTCTATCAACAACTAGTTTTGTCAGGTGGTAGGTCCGCGTTGTGATTTGAGGGGCCACTGGTCCAGGTAAATCTACAGCGAAGTTCACGGCCACCTGCTCGATACCATCCTTGCTACGTCGTTGGATTAGAAACTTGCCCACGCACGCAGCCGTAATGCCAGGCTCAATCGTGATCGTTGCGGCAGCTCTCTTCTCCCGCATCTCCCACATCTCGTCGATGCTGTGGCGTGCATCGGAAACCCAAATCGCATCACGTTCGTTTGACATGCCAGAATGTATCGACACCCTTTTGCAAATCAGCAAGCCAAAAAGAGGGAGTGCTCTTGACCGCTCAAGCGCATTTGGTATAATTGCCCCATGAGCAGCGATGATGTAAAATTCTTCCTCTGCGCGCGCAAATCCACCGACGAGAAGGACCGTCAGGTGCTGAGTTTGGATTCGCAGACGACGGAACTCCGAGCGTTTGCCAAACGCGAAGGGCTTTTGATTTTCGAGACCATCGAGGAGAGCAAGACCGCCAAGGAGCCAGGTCGGCCGCTTTTCAATCGGATGCTTGACCGCATCGAGGCCGGGGAGGCCAACGGCATTCTCTGTTGGGACATCGACCGCCTCTACCGAAACCCAATTGACGAAGGGCGGGTGCGTTGGTTGCTGCAAAAAGGCGTGATCGCGACCATTCGGACGCCGACGCGACAGTTTTTGCCGGAGGATGCCGGGCTTCTCATGGGCGTTGAAGGTGGCCGAGCTACCGACTACATCATCCGTTTGGCCAAGAACGTAAAACGCGGCGTTCAAGCGAAGCTCCGTCGAGGTGAGTGGCCTGGCTCCACGAAGCCCTTGGGCTACGTCTATGACCGACGGCTTCGGAACATCGTTCCCGACCGCAAGCACGCCCAAATTGTCCAAACAGTGTTCCAGGAATATGCCGAAGGAGGGCTTGGCTTGAAGTCGGCAGCCGACCGTCTCTTCGAACTTGGCGTGACGAGCAGAACCGGCAAGCCGTGGTCGAAGTCGGCCGTTTCAAAGTTCCTCACCAACCGCATATACATGGGTCTCATGGATTGGAACGACCAGACGTTCGAGGGGAAATACAAGCCCCTCATCACGCCCGAGGTGTTCAAACGCGTCGGAGTTGCGCTCACGGTCAAGAGCAAGCCCCGCAAAGTGCGGGGCGGGCACCAGTTCCCATTTTGCGGCATTCTCCGCTGTCCATGTGGCTCGATGATCACGGCACAATGGGCCAAGGGCCGCCGGGGAGATCTCTACCGCTACTACCGGTGCTCGAAGAAGGCCGGAAGCCAATGCTCCGAGCCCTACACCCAGGAAGAGCTTGTGAAGAGGCAGTGCCTCGACAAGCTCGCGCCGCTCGCCATCTCCCACGAGGAGGCGACCGCTCTCCACGCGGCTATCGACATCGAAGCCGCCAAGGAGGGTCACTCGCTCGAAGGAGCGGTCAAAGCAGTTGACCGCAACTTGGAATCGCTTCAAGTGAAGCTCGACCGCCTCACTCATGCCTACATCGATCAAGTGATCGACGAAGACGCCTACCAGCGAACGAAGGATGAACTGGTTGTGGCAAAAACCGCTCTCCGACAGGAAAAAGAGCGTCTCTTCCGGACCCGGTCGAGCTTCTGGATTGAACCCGTTAAGGAAATCGTAAACACCTTGGAAATATTGGGGAAAACGGATTTCTCGGAAACACTTCCCGAGATTTCGAGAATGGTTCGAAAAATCGGATTGAACCCCCTCCTTTCGAGAAAAACGGTTTCATTTTCCATCTCACCAAAATACGATTTCATCCCGTCCCTATTGGCTTCCGCTCGTTGTGAATCTGGACTCACCACTTCGTCGCCACGCGACCAAAAATTGGCAAGTCCTGTCTGGTGCGCGAGAGAGGACTTGAACCTCCACCCCTTGCGGGACCAGATCCTAAGTCTGGCGTGTCTGCCATTTCACCACTCGCGCATCCCCAGCGGCGGGATGCACCCTACGCCAAACGGCCCCCGGGGGCAAGCCGGACGGGAGGACGGCGGATGGAACCAAGCGCCTTGGAGAAACCCGTTGTCGAGGGCCGTCCGTCCCCAGTGGGCAACTTTAAAAAATCAGGGCAACGACCGCGAATGTCCTACCCTTGCGCGCACGATGGGCGCAAGATTCTCATGGTCGCGCCGACCGCGCCGCCGCCCTGCACCCGATGCAACAACGTTTCTGGCCTGATCCGCAGCCGCTCGTCGAGCGGCTCGGCCGGGATTTTTTCCGAACCCTGCCCGAGCGGCCCGGCGTTTATTTCATGCGCGGCGCGGGCGGGACCGTTTTGTATGTCGGCAAGGCTAAAAACCTGCGGCAACGATTGGGCAGCTACCGGGCGGCCAGTCCAGAGCGGCGGCCGCGCCGGATTCTTCGCTTGTTGAACCAGGTCGAATCGATCCTCTGGGAGGAGGCGCCCGACGAAGAGGCGGCGCTCCGGCGCGAATCGGAGTTGCTGGTTTCCCTCAAACCGCGCTTCAACCGCGCGGGGGTCTGGCCCGGCCCGAAGCGGTTTCTGCTCTGGCGGGCCGAGTCCGACGGACTGGCCTTGGTCGTGGCGGATCAACCGGAGACGGGGTGGGCCTGCGTCGGACCCTTTGGAGCGCAGGTGGTCCAGTTGCACCGCGTGCTCGTCCGTCTGGTTTGGACCACCTTGCAGCCGGCGGCCGGCCTGGCAGGAATGCCCTCCGGCTGGTTCCGGGGCGAACATGGTCTGCGGGTCTTCATTCCTCACGCCGACCCGGCCCGGACCGGCGATTGCTCCAGCGGTCTGGCCGCGGCGATGAACGGAGACGCGGCCTTCATTCAGGATTGGCCGGGTCGCGCCGCTCATCCCTTTGAGCAGGCCAGCCACCAGGAGGACGCCGCGTGGCTGGTGAACCTCATTGCGAAAAGGGCATCCACGAGGCCCGGCCTGGGCGCTCACTTCCAGTTTTCTTTGCCCCAGACCCAGTCGGCGCCTTCCGAGCCGCCGTCGTCTTTTTCATCCCAACCCACGGCGTAGAGCAGGAAGGTTCCATCGCTATTGCGGTGGTATTTCAACGGCTGGCCGTTCACCAGGTCATGCGGCAACTGGTCGAGATAGGCCGGGACCAGCGCCGCCAGGGTCTCGGGGTATTGGCCCGCAGCCTTTTTGTATCGTTCCAGCGCTCCCACGATCCGGACCTCATTGACCAGGGTTTGGTTGCGCGTCGAGACGGAGACGGCCTTGCCGAAATTTGGGATCATGGCCTGCACCATGCTGTGGTAAGGCCCGTGTTCCAGAGAGGCGATAATTTCGCCAAATTGGGCGTCCAAGGCGGACGGAAAGACGCGCTCATGCTCGAGGTCAATGTTCGACAAACCAGTTTGATAAACTTGGGCGCCCAGCAATTCGTTTTGGCAAAACCATCCGCGCGGCGCGAAATGGATGTAGAAACCCTGCCCGCTCAGCCAGAACGGCGTCCGCCGGGATTTGTCCAACTCAAACAACGCGAGGATCTGGCCCCGGCGATAGCGGTCAAACACCTCGATCAAGCCGGCGCGCTCGCCGCCGCGGATTGAATCCGAGAAGTCAGCCAGGAAATGGACCGGACGAAGTTGCCGCTCGATTTCAATCCATTGCGGCTCCTGCCAGAGATGCTCCCGCCAACCCTCCATGATGACGCTGGCATGCAAACCACCGACCGCCACGCGAATCATCGCCGAGACCAACGTGGGCTGCGCGGCGCCATTCAGATCCATGATGCGCCGCATCACCCGCAAGTCGGCCGCAGCCTCGGCGGGGCGCCCCAGAAGGAGAGAGGCCTTGGCGCGGGTGGCCAGAATCTGGCTGGTGGTTCTGATCCGGACATAATTTAGGACGTGGTCGGTCCAAGGGGCGTCGAAGGCTCCATCAAGGCGGGCTTGCGGTCGCTCCGCCGCCTGGCGGAGGGCTTGGAATTCCGGGTCGAACTTCG
>Ga0206898_10237_pt1 | contig 15304 bp, 12 predicted proteins | sample Alteio_BWOrgHeat_50_FD_153237 | JGI IMG/M metagenome (GOLD analysis project Ga0206898, IMG submission 153237) | Enriched cells from forest soil in Barre Woods Harvard Forest LTER site, Petersham, Massachusetts, United States -... | ecosystem: Environmental > Terrestrial > Soil > Temperate forest >...
TTGTATCCTGCGTCTCGTTCAAGCTTAGAGATTTAGCGTAGGCTGTAATCGCATTTTTATTATCGCCATTGTCTGCATAAAAGTCGCCTAAGCTGTCCCAGGCATTCGCGCTTTGTGGATAGTTATCTGTATTTCTTTTAAATAGTGCATAAGCTACATCCATCTTGTGAAGCCCCATCATGGAGTAGCCCATATCATTCACCATGGCTTCTGTCGGCAGCATTTTATAACCCAACCGGGCTGATACCATTTCAAAGTGTACACTTAGCAGCGAATCGGCATTTAATTCAGGATGCTCTCTCACCCGGTTCATATCAAAATTATAGAATTTGAATATGTAACGCAGCGCATCATACTCGGCATTCAGCTCAACAGATCCATGCCGTTCATTGGGGTAAAATTTGGAGCCAAAGATTAAGCCATTGGGTTTATTGCTTTGTAAAAGGTGTACAAATGGCAACACGGCATGTGTGACAAGCGCCTTGCCCGTGGTATCTTTCACAATGCTGATCGTATCCATACCAGTGGGGATATTATTTGCGATCCCAATAAACAAAGACTTGTTATTGAAATTACGCGTTGACATTCCATCCTCCTGCTTTTTTATCCAGCGTTCACCATCCCACCAGATACTGGGGTCGATAGCTATATAGGCACTGAACAGACTGGTATGATTAAACAATGCGTTGATCACGGCTAATCCACCGAGAGAATGTCCGCTGATAACTCGGTATGTTGTGGTTGGGTAATGGCCGTCCACATACGGCATTAACTCTCTCTCGATAAAAGCCATAAAATTCTCGCCGCCGCCTGATACACTGGCTTCACCGGCGTTTACATATTTATCCGGGTTAACATGTGTCGGTGTAAGGTCACGCTCCCGATTGGTATTGGTGATGCCAATTATCACCATATTGGGTATTATTCCAGATATCTGTTCGACAATAGCTACCGCAGACTGAAAATGCTGATCCCCGTCGAGTACATATAAAACAGGATAGCGTTGATTTTTGTCGCCCTCGGGTACATGAACATAGATTGTCCTTTTTTCTTTTAATATGTTTGAGTAGACCGTGTCAACAGTGCCTATAAATATCCGATTGTCTTTCTTTTGGGCGAATAACGATGTGGCTATCGACAATAAAAACATGCAAAAAACAATTCTTATTGCCGACTTTATGGCGACGGGTTTAAAACCCCTCGCTATAGTTGAATATGCTGTTATGGTTTTTTTCATTTTGTAAGTTAGTATGTAGTTACCATTTTTCCGTCCACTGAAACCTTTTTTGCCGGGTTATTTAAAAATGTCGCCAGCAACTCATCCCCTACTTTTGTATTCAGCAATGGGCCATGTGTTTTATCGGTAAACAACAAACGTTGGCTGTTAGGCATATAATGGTGGATCAGATCATTGTAGAAAGGTCTGCAATATGGATCAGTATCCCCTGATGAAAGCAAAACCGGGATATTTGAATAAACAGGTGCTTTGGCGGTGCTCTCAATAGATCTCACATTCCAGCAATTACATATCGGGTGATCAACATTATTAAACCTGTAGCCAGCCAGGTACGGGAATATCTCATTTTGCTGGTCGATAAGTTTCTGATTAGCATAATTGATCTGTTCAGAACAATACATCGAGAAGCGCATGCCCGTTGTGTTGCTCTTCCCGGCGCTAAATATATCATTATCAAAATATGAGGTCATATAGGCTTTCTGATTCCCGGCGATCAACTGATTAATAAAATAGGGTACATCTTTTAATGCAGCGTTACTTTGAAGCTTGTCTACCAAAAAATCAAGCAGCTCGCTCCGACGGTATTTTATAGTGATGCTGTCGGTGGTGCCTTTTTCAAGATATCTTAGCGTAAACACTTTATCGCCAATAGCTGTAAAGTATTGTTGAAAGCGCTGTTTCAAATTCCCGTAAAGTTCTTTATTGGTAGAGTCACGATCGCAATTACTGAAGATGCGGTTAAATGACTCGTTAATGCTGAACAGGGCATCCTCCTCGTAATTCACAAAACCCGGCAGTGCCGAGTCGAGCGTAACCGACCGGATATGTTGCGGGAAATTACGCATCACCGTCATCATCAGGCCGCCACTGTAAGAGATCCCGACAAGATTTATCGAATCAATATGCAATGCCCGGCGCAGATCTTCTATATCGGCGGCGTTTTCAATGGTGTTGTAAGCGGATAGATCGTTGCCAGCATCGGCCAGACTTTTCCGGCATCGCTTTGTTTCCTCCAATATCATGCTGTCTAAAGGCAGGTTTTTTCTATAGGCTTGTTTTTTCGCCTCACCCATTCCATCGCACGACAGGCAGGGCTGCGCAAAAGTTGTTCCCCGCTGCTCAAAAGCAATGTAGTCCCTATCCTTTACAAAAGCCCTGTTATGAATAAACCTAACGCCCCGCAACGAACTCCCACCCGGACCACCGGCTGTATAAAGCACAGGGTCTTTATGCTTATTAGGATTGTTACTTTCTACATAAATAAAGGGCAGCTTTATCGTTTTACCCTTTGGTTTGCTGCGGTTTTCCGGCACAATTAAATACGAGCAGCGGGTTTTTAAACTGCTGTCGGCTTTGAAGGCGCAGTCACAAGGTTCGATTTTTGGTGTATAGGCTGCCTTTTGCTGAGCTGATGATATGTGCATTATAAAAACCGAAAAAAGTATTGATAATATGGTATTTCTGATCATCGTGTATTCTTTATCAGCAAAGAAAGAGGTTTGGAAAGAGGATATTTAGTAAAAAACGGACAATTTTAAATCGCACAGATCAAATCATATGCTCCACCAGCCTTTGTCCGGTAAATTTTATCACATCTTTATAAAAATGGCTCATATCGTAATAACCATATTCAAAAGGAGTAAATGAACCTTTATCGCTCACATATCCTGTTAAGGCTGTACGGGCGCGCATAATTGAGAAATAGTTTTTTGGCGAGGTTCCTACAACATTGTTAAAATACCGGTTAATGGTTTTTGAGGTGGTGAACATTTTTTCAGCGAGGTCGCTATTGTTGAACTGCAAGCCCGTAGCGGAGTAGGTTTCAATAGTATCCCGCACAAACGTCAGGTAATGATCCCGCTTTTTGTGGTAGTTTGCCAGGAAGAAATTTTGCATTATTTCCACACGTTCATCAAATGTACGCTGTTGCTTTACTTTTTGAAGCAACTGAGGGGGCAGTACATCATTCAAATTGATCACTTTATCAATAAACGTGTGTTGTTTTATATTTAAAACCGCTTCCAGGCCGCCGGGGTAAAACTTTACGGTAAATATGTTATCGGTAGGGCTATTAAAGCGCTCAACAATGGAATTTCGCAATATCAGCACATCTTCATCAGCGCCTATACAACAGCGTTTATTGCTTACTGCCATTTCATAGGGTGCACCCAGGTTAATGTAAAATGTAGGCGTCCAGCTTGGAAACATTTTTACAGAAAAATATTCACCGTCAATATGCTGCCGTGTAGCTTCGAAGGATGATTCTGAAAAAAACTCTATATGATCGGCCAGTTCGGGACAGGCGTCCCTGAATGTGTATATTTTACGGATGTTCTCAAAAATCTCGACCATTGCTTATAAGACGAGGATTGATGGGATATGTTGCAATATCGCACCGTAATTTGAACACGATTGATGGGATTTTAAAGATTATCATGATAAATGTATAATTAAACGAGAAAATAATCTTGTGTAATCCTGTGCATCACCTAAATTCTAAAGAGTATCACGAAAAATGTAAAATTAAACGAGGAAATAATCTCCTATAATCCTGTACATCACTTAAATCCTAAAAATCGTGTTAAAGATCCATTAATTCATTCAATCCCACATTATCTTTACGCTTATGAACAACATCCTCTGTTTCGGTGAAATTTTATGGGACGCCTTTGGCGATGAGAAAGTAGCTGGCGGCGCACCTATGAATGTTGCCCGTCACCTGGGTCAGCAAGGGGCTGACGTGTTATTTGCCAGCCGGGTTGGTACGGATGAATCAGGAAAGGGACTGGTTGAGTTTTTAAAAACAAATAGTCTGTACGGCGGTCTGATACAAGGAGATACTGAACTGCCCACCTGCGAGGTTACCGTTCAGTTGGATAAAGACGGCCATGCTACCTATATTATACCGCAACCTGTATCGTGGGATAATATTCAAACTGATAATACGCTCATACAGGCAGCAAAAGATGCGTCTGCAATTGTTTATGGAAGTTTGGCTTGTCGCGACGTTACCACGCGGGACACCTTGTTGAATGTATTAAATGAAACCATGGCGCTAAAGATCTTTGATGTAAACCTGCGCCCGCCGCATTATACCTTATCAATCATTGAAAAATTGGCAGCCGGGGCCGATGTGATAAAGATGAACGACGATGAAGCGGTATTATTAACGGAGGGTGACAAAGGCAATCTCAGGGAACTGATAACCGAATTTCAAAAGAAACACAGGGCAAAAACAATATGTGTCACCCGCGGAGAAAATGGGGCTATTGTATGGCACCAAAATGAGTTTTTTGAACACCCTGGCTTTAAAGTTAAAGTGGTAGATACCGTTGGCGCCGGCGACTCCTTTTTAGCTACTTTTATCAATGGCTTACTCAACAAGCAGCCTATGCCACAAATATTGGAAAAGGCCTGTGCGGTCGGGGCGTTTGTAGCGGAAAAAAGGGGGGCTAACCCGAAGTATGATGAAACCGTTTCTAAGCTTCTTCAACTAAAGTAACTCGCGTGGCATCTGTTTTGTTTCACTCGCCCCTTCCCAATAAATACCGTTTTCTAACGCATTTGGTGCAGTAGAACCTTTTGACAGGCACCCAAAAAAATAATGTCTTTAATAAAAATCCCCGGTTAACACGACAATAAAATGGTTGTTTACAAACGGGACAAGCTGGCATTTTTTCAAATCCGGTGTTTAGGTTTTCGCTATTCATTTCAATAGTAATATTTAATCAGGGCACCGCGCCTAAGTATATGCCTTTGTTGCGAAAAGGCCATTCTATTAGCACAATTATCTGCTTACAAATTAAATGGTTATTTAGACTAAGTCCAAATAAATTTAATGTAAAAATAATATTAAAACAAAACTTGCGACGAAATACCGGAAATTAGCTGCCTATTAATTAAGGTGCCTGTACTCGCTGGGCGATTTTCCGGTTTTTGATTTGAAGATCTTTGTAAAGTGCGAGGGGTGTTCAAAGCCGAGGCCGTAGGCGATCTCGCTGATTGAATCATTAGTGCCCCACAGCAATGTTTTAGCTTTGTCTATCAGTTCCAGGTGGATATGCTCCTGTGTGGTTTTGCCTGTAAATTTGCTCAACAGATCTGACAAATAATTAGGCGACAGGTTAAGCCGTGAAGCAAAATATTTAACACTCGGCAAGCCAGTTTCAATCAGGGTGCTTTGTGAAAAATAATCCTTCAATAGTTTTTCAAATTGCTGCACTACATCCGAGTTAACTTTTGCGCGGGTATAAAATTGCCGGTCGTAAAAACGGCTGCAGTAATTTAGCAGCAGCTCGATATTGCTGACGATGAGCCCCTGCGAATGCTTATCTATATTTTGCGAATATTCCCGCTCGATCTTTGCCACACAATCTTTAATGATCAGCTTTTCCTCCTCCGAAATATGCAGCGCCTCATTGGCCTCATAATTGAAAAAGGTATACTGATGGATCTTTCTGCCCAGATCAGTGCCATGGATCAAATCAGGATGGAAGAACAGCGCCCACCCTTCTTCAACTATAACCTCTGGACCAGGCGCCAGTACCTGTCCCGGTGCGGTGAATAACAGAGAGCCTTCGCTGAAGTCATAATAGCCTTTGCCATATTTCAACAGTCCCTCGAATTTTTTGCAGGATATGGTATAAAAACCGAAGCGGTAAAAAGCATCCTCTTTAGGCCGCTTCCGGTAAAAGTCGGCATGGTCTATCACGCTCACCAAAGGGTGTTTCGGCGGCGCGTATTGCACCAACTTATGCAGGTCACTGATAGATTGGATATCGAGATATTTTTCGGGCATGTTTTTAATTAGTTTAAAGTTAGTGTAAAATTTGGCTGGGGAGTATTAAAACCACGTCATTGCGATCCGCCTGGAGGCGGAGTAGCAATCTCGTCGTCGTGTATTACCGTCATGCGTTGCGGTCGTGCATAGCGACAATACATTGGCTACGAGATCGCCACGTCGCCGCCTGCCTCCGGCAGGCGTGCTCCTCGCGATGACATGGGGATATGAAATCAAATCCCCATCTGCCCTACCATCATTTTCTTAAATTCCACATCATCCATTTGCCCCCTGGTCTGGATCAGCTGCGCTGCATCATGGCCCACGGGATAACGCAATTTTTCAGTGCCATCGGTGGCGGCCTGGTAGATAGCGTCGGCTACTTCACCAATGTTTTCCGACATTGGCCAGTTATCCAACATGGCTGTGAATTTATCAAATGCAGGTTTATAATCATGCAAATCATCAACACCAAAAAGCGCCATAGAACGTCCGGCGAACTCGGTTTTATAACCGCCCGGTTCAACAATCTTAAAGTGGATACCAAATGGGTTTAATTCATACTGCATTGATTCTGTTAACCCTTCAACCGCGAACTTGGTGGCATGATAAAGCGAGGAGAAAGGGAAGGTAACCCTGCCGCCGACGGAAGAAACGTTGATAATAGTGCCTGACCTTTGCTTTCGCATGGCCGGTAATACCGCTTTGGTTACTGCTATCAAACCAAATAAATTCACATCAAACTGTTGTTTGATCTCTTCTTCTTTGGCTGCCTCCAACGCACCCATAGCGCCATAGCCCGCATTGTTAACCAGTACGTCGATTTTACCGAATTTTTCGATGCCGGCTGCCACCGCGTTTTGGATGCTTTGCTGATCGGTTACATCAAGTTTGGTGATGAATACATTGCTGAGGGAGGCCAGCTCTGTTTCCCTTTCCGGCGAACGCATGGTGGCGATCACGTTCCAGTTATTTGTATGAAATAGTTTCGCGGCTTCTTTTCCAAATCCTGATGAAGCGCCTGTTATTAATACTGTATTTTTCATTGCTTTATATTTTAATTTATAAAGCAAAGGTGAGGTTAAGGGTGCTGTCTAATTTATACGTTTCAACTGAATGCTTATACATTTAAAGGATAGGCAGGAATTTATGTTGCTTGGGGGCTGGGGCGGTATATGGAACTTCAATTTGCCGCTCTTGTATTTTACTCACCCGGTCATCGCTACGCTTGACCACCCTCTCTTCCGCGAGCGGTAAAGAGGGTTAACAGACACAAAAACTGTCAAAGACCATCATTTTCACCCCGCCAAATATTTCAATGCAGGGATCGATGGCAAAAAGAAATATCCCCCACCCTTAACTGTTACAAATCTTGGTATATCTGTAAATTTCTCACGCGGACAGCCGGGTATGGTCATATTGTATTCCTTGCCGTCGTTATCGCTTTTTGGGTCGAAGTTGTTGCCGGTTATGGGATCACGGTCATTATACATGTCGCCAAACTTGGGGTTGTTTATCCATGTTTGCTGTACAAATTCAAACTGCCTTTTAATATCGGCATTTACGCAGAAAAACAAGATACCCCGATCCTGTCCGTCATCTGTGTTTCCGCTCGCAAACTGTGGGCCGTATTGGATGCCACGTCTTAAAAGGCGGTGACGGTTGGCAGTCTTTATGGATTGCTCCGGTCCGCCTGCCAGGGAATCACGGGGGTTGCTCCGGCGGATATGCGACGCTATCGGGCACGATAAGCCCTTGGCATCATTATTCATAAAAAAGAAATTGTTTTTGTCATAGGTTTCAGCAATGTCTCCCCCGGGCGACACCACCAATGGCGTTCCACTGGGCCACCGGCCAACAAATTTCGCCGCTACCACAGCCTTGTGCTCCGCGCTTTTTGTATGGGTGTCGAGATAATGGTTAAACCCGGCGACGTCCTGGTACAGCTTCCTGAAAACAAAGTAACTGCCGTTGCAGCCGAAATCTCTCAAACGGGTATCAGTAGACAATGGCGGCAAATAGTTGTTTTTATCATCGGCACCATTAATTGTTGGGGTGGCGGGAAGCAATCCATATTCATTATGGTACCCTAATATAAATTCCCCCGCCCGTACGCACGATTGTGTCCCTTTTGGCGTTGCCGGACTATTTTCAATAAATGGCTGTGAAATGCTGTCGGTAAAACCAAAATGTTCCTTCTTGTTTTCCGGCTGATTGCCAAATGCCGTGGCTGCCATTGTAATCCCGAAACGCGCATAATCGTCTTTAATCGATTTAGAAAAATCATCCCGCTCGGCCGGATTTGGCGCCTGGATCATCAGCAGCACATCAATACCATTTTCTTTGATGTCCCAAAATTCAGGGGCGCTGCCGCCGTCATCGCCCAAACGCCTTGTGCGGTGAGGCTCGGTGATACCTTCAGTAAATTCCTGCGAAAACCCCGACTGCAAAATCGTGCCAAACTTTTGGATCCCCGCGTAAGTAAAAGCGATATTTAAGGCACAACCGGGCTTTTTCTTTTTCCCATTTTCACTTTCGGGCCGTTGCGAGGTAGTTATTTTTGGCAGGATGGCAGCAAGCCAGTTTTTGGCCAGCATCCCGTCACCAAGCGATAGAAATTGATACTCAGCATTCGGCAGGTGGCCATAACCGCTGATAATTATTCCCTGTATGTTTTTCAACTCACCCGGGGTAAGCTTTTTGAAAATTTCAGTTGCCATAGGTTGTTTTTTCAGGTTTATAAAAAACTAAAAGCAGAAAGCGCAAGGCCGAAAGCGACTCCCCCATTATGCGCCGTAGTAGCCCATCGCGAAATTCGGTTCTCCATCAGGCCTGGTAAGATCGCTTATTTTTTTGCTCAGGCTCAGATCAGTCAATATATTGCGGACTGTCAGATCCTTGTAGGCGCTGTAAAATACCTGGGCTGGTGTTTGATTTGCCCTGATATAAGCTTTAAACGATTCAATATCCTTAGCGCCGCCCCTTGGGAAACCTATACAATTGGCCCAGATGAGGTTCATGCCCACGCTGGCATGATCCACAAAGTCATCAATGTAATTTTCCCAGCTGCCGTCAAAGTTACTTTCAAACAAAAGATTGTTCCCATCGTCGATGATCACCCACCGCGCGAAATGAATGGTGGCCAGATCAAGCAGCGTACCTTTTACCGATTTAACCTGGATACTGATCAGCCAGAGTATCAGGCGCAGCATCATCCGGGCGAATACATTTTTCTTAACGGGCACTACCGCCGTCAGCTGGTTTTGGGTTACCAGGTCCTCCATATCATATAAATGGTTCTGCGTCTCAACGGTAATCTCCGGGTTGTTACCATCGTACCTTACGCCTACCAGCCATTCCCATACGTCGTTGACCACACCCAACACCTTTGCCCCAAAGCTTATTGTTGCCGACGGAGGGTCATTTAAACAGGAATTCGTCGACCGTAAATTTTCACAATCCTTATAAAGCCGGTCGATAGCCACTTTATCCTCATTGCTTAGTTCGCCGTTATCCAACTGATGATCCATCTTTTCCCGCAGGTCGGCGCTTTGCTGGATGATTTCCCGTGTTGCCCCGCGCAATGCGATATAAAAGGCATTTGAGTCAATGTTCTTGCTATTGAAAAACGCTGTCGCGCTAGCTTCATTTAATAAAGTCCCGGACTGGTATCCTTCACACTTTGAAAAAATCGTATCGATGCCAGGCGCTATGCCATTATCAATTAATTCCCTTGCATAACCATCAAAGTCACCATCAAGATTACTGGTAAATAGCAGCCGTTTAGCTTTGCTGTTGGCGTCGGCGCCAGGCAGTATCACGAACCGGGCAAAATGAGTAAGGCCGCTTTTGCTGAAATCAATTTTAGGCGCCTTGCCAAGCTGTTGGCCTATGTCGGTAAGCTCTTTATTTAGCCATGCGGCATTTTCTTCCCCGGCTATAGGCAGGATAAGCGTTAATGCAGATTGCTTCGTCATATTATAGATCTTAAGAATGTGAACGAAAAAATTAAATCCGGGCTATAAAATGGTAGTCGTAAAAGGGATTGTAAGTTAAAATATTTTTTTGGGGTTTTAAATTCCGAAGGGAGAAGTATTTTTTTTAAGTGACTTCTCCGTGGCAAAAACAGTATATTTTTAACTAATGAAAAGCATAGAAATGCCGGGGCCACGGCGTGAAAGTCTTTTGGAGATATTAAAGCGCAGGGTGTCATGATGAGCCTGTCGAATCATGAGCCCAGAGGTCTAACAACGGAAAAATTGGACAATATTGAATTAATAACAAACACCCAAAAACCGAAGAGTGGCAGACTGTTTTTAGGCTGACAGCTCTCCGGCAGTAAAGTTTATTATGTGTTGCTATTTGAAAACAGCCTTTTTATTTCACCGACACGACTTTCTTCAATTATTTCCCTGTTGCTGTTTCTTCGCTTTCGTTGGCTTTGCTGTTGCAAACGGAGTATTGTGAAGTGTAAACATCGGAATATCGATCAACAAACTGACGTTGAAAACGCTTTGTGCTTTAACTGGCGTAAATGTATTGTTGCTACTAGTATAAAATAATTTTGGCGTTTCCCTCCAACCAGCCGCAAGCGTGAATGGAGTGCCGGGATATTGGATAAAGAAATGTACCGAAGGTGAAAATATGCTTTCCAGCCTAACTTCTTGTTTTAACACATCTGTCGATGTATTTTGAAGGTTATAAGATACAAAAGAGCCGATGTCGATGATCGATGCGAAAAACCCGACAGGTACGCCGTGTGGCCGTGCTGAACCGAAATTGAAAGAAAATCCGATAGGTGCATAAATGCCATGAGCGTATAACTTATTCGGAGGAAACTTCTCAAAATCCCATGCATAACCTACAAAGGCATTTACTGAAATATTGAAGTCCGATTTTTGCTTTACTGTATAACTGCCGACCGGTAGCGCCACAGCCTCGATCGCGGCCTTAACATCATCTGGCGTTTTAGCTGTAGCCACGTTTGAAGCAAAAGAAGCGTATTTCAAGAAATTAGTGAGAAAGTCAGATATTACCGGATCAATATTAGGCTGACTTTTTGCGAGTTCGGAGAGCATTGCCAAAAAGCCCATCACCGCCGAGTTATAATTCTTAATAAATATATCATTTGTAACCTGCAAGCCTTGATTAGTGTAACTATAAAATTTTTCGACACCGGGCGGTACCATTAAATTCGCATCAATTATTGAGATATTGTTTAGCGCCGCAAGTAATTGAAGTGTATTTTCTGTTAATGAGGCATAGTCGAGGCTAAGGTCAGGTTTAGCGGCCAGTTTATCAGCCTTTAATTGATCTATAGCAGTTTGCAGGTTTTTTGCCTGCGACAAGATATTTTCTATATAATTGATCGTACCGTCGACATGATCGACCGTTAAAAGGTCGGTCATTTTGACCTGTGTTCCTTTGATCACGAATTGGATGTTATTTACTTTGACCTGCTGGTACAGTAATCCTAGATATAAATTTCTTAGGATCGGATCAGTGCTTAGCGCTTCAAAATCGTCAGTAGAAATATAGTTTTTGCCTGTCAAATTACTTTCAATACTCAAACTGACCAAGTTGATAAGATTCAACGCATTTTTTACATTCGCTGTACCAGTAATATCTTCCGTTTTATCTTTGGTAAGGACTTTGAAGCTTAACAGGAACTCATCTGTTGTAATAGATTTGATAATTTCAGGCGTCTTTTCGTTTTGCAAAATACCGCTGGCAACTTTGCAAGCAGATAGTAGTAAAATCCCCTCATTGGTTGCGAAAAATTTCTGTATTTGGGTTAACCTTTTATTTATGGCGCAACTGTCTTTGGGGCTTTTGCCATCCTGACAGGTGGGTATGGGAATAGTTTTTAGCTTAATAATATCCGCCGGTAACAAACTGATATCTTTATTAAAAGCAGCCTGCAAGGTACTAAGCAAATTGGAATACTCCCAGGAATTAAAACTTGATAAAAAGGTGTAAGTATTAGGAAACAGGGTTGCGAACTCTGGATAACTCTCCAGGAATTTTTTTAGTTGAATAAAAAACGCCTCATCAACTTCCGCCTTTCCCCGTTCGATCAGAAATTCTGCAAGCCCATTAGCGATGTTGGTTACATCAAGTCCTCCAACAGCAGGAGCTGCACCGGACAAACTGAGAAAACTTGCTTTAGATTGTGCCTGTAGCCCAGAGGGATCGACCATAAAAAATGGGTTCTGCGTATCTAACGTAATGTCAGTAGGTTGTAGTAATGGATAATATTTTTTTAGGATGGTAAACAACTCGTTGCGGTGTGACTGCACAATTGCTATATTTGTACTCTGCAATTTCTTGGCTAATGCCTGTAAACTATCTTTTATCGGGCCAGCAGGTGCAGCCGATATCTGCAACTTCAGCGCACCTTCAGCAACACTGCCTTTAAGCTGTTCGGGACTTTTATAATTGCCGACCGCTAAAGATATTTTGCCCTCAGCGTTAATTTTGGCGTATTTCTGTAGCGTGAGCGCATCAAAATAGGCATTTTGTGCCATGCATGTACCGCATGCCAGCACCAACAATAGACTAAATAGGTGTTTCATTTTTGTAAAGGTTAAGGGTGTTTGAAAAATTACTGGAATCAAAGTTTCGGAATAATGTATTAACCAAATTGGAAGCTGACGAGTGGTCTCCCGACTCGCGGAGGTAACGTAAGACCAAAGCGAACAGGCCAGAGGTCAGCGCAGCTGTAAAGCTGCATCCTTTATAATCAAAACCACCAACATAATCATCAAACATGCCAGTGGAACTGAAGGTTATATTTGGCGAGAGATACTGTATTTTTGTGCTCAAGGGTGACGACCCAGGAATTGTTATGGCGTCAACACATGCAACACCTAAAACCGAGTCATGCCGCGCTGGGTAAAATATTTGTGCATCGTTGAATGCTGCTGCGTCATCCTGGCCGGCCGCAATTAAAACCGTACCGCCCTTTGTAAACCCATTTATCAGGTCATCCATATCACCTTCGTGACCATCCGGCACACAATTAAAACTCATATTGATAATATGTGGTTTAATTGGGCATTCATCCCGTAGCCATTTGAGCGCCTTAACAACATTCAATATATCTAATCCTTCTAAATCTTCAATAACTCTTATAATTATCAATTTAACACCCGGCGCCATGCCCAACATTGTGGCCCCCGTCGCTTCGCCGGCCGCAATAAGCCCGGCTACAAAAGTGCCGTGTCCAATGGTCGAATTATCATCTATCATTGGGGCAGCAGTGTTATTCATTGCATCATAAGCGGCAACGATCTTATCCTTTAGAGCGCTATGTACAGCGCAACCCGAATCGAGAATGGCTACAACGATATCATTACCCGCAGTGTTAATAATTTTTCCCGGCAGGCCCAATAGCTGCGGATAATTAATTATATCTGACGGAGCAGTTAGAGCGTTTGGTACACTTGCCGGGTTTTCGTTCACTCCTCCACCCCAGTAAAAATTCTTGTTTGTATCCTGGTACCACTTATCCATTCCCAAATGCTCCACCTGTTCCACCGGAACTTCCTGACCTTCGAAAATAAAGTTTTTTTTAACCTTGCCCGTTACACCATCGGTATCAGGCATTTGCGGCGGGATACGTTTACGCACATTAAGCAGCGGAACATTTACTATATACTGTGTCATACAGCCTGTGATTTAAAGAAAGGTAAGCCGGCGTTAAAAAGTTGGATACGGTGATCTATGCCATTCAGGCCGCCATTGATATCTTTGGTGATCTTTTCAAAAAAATAAAGATTGCTGCCCGATACAGGGTTGTTAATGTCGCCTTGAATGGACGCATCAAGAGTCATTTTATCGGCACGATTATTGAGTTGCCTGTCATTCCAAAACCATCCCGCACTTAGTGCCGAGTATTTGAGTTGGTCGGGGGTGCAAACCGGAGCGTTTTTACCACCCAGCAATTCTGGGTGGCTTATAAAATCTACGCCAAAGGCTTTTGAGAGTGCCTGGTAATTGTTACGGCCTGTAATCTGGATCAGCCCACGGCCCTTGAAGCGCATGCCATCGCCGGGCTGGGTATTGCCAAGACTCTTTCTACCTTCGTAGGCGCGCCCATCGGCCAGTTCCTCGGTAAAAAAAAGTCCGCCGCTTTCATGCCCCACCTGGGCCAGGAAACACAATTGACGAATAGGTGTATTGATCTGGTATTTGTTAAGCACATCCACCACATAAGGCAGAAAACGTTGTGCACTGGCAAGTGCCGCGCCGGTAGCTGCTTTGAGTTGCGGTACTGATAGTGTCAGCCCATCCGCGCTATGAACCTGCATGATCCCGCCGCCCCAAAAAAAAATAGCCATCTTTATCCCTATACCATTTACCTAACGCCGGATTAGGAACATCTTGCTCATCTACCTCATCAGCGCTGAAAGTAAAGTCCTTAAAAACAACCCCTGCGATGCTTTTGTCATCAGGAAGTGCCAAAGGAATAATACTACGCTTGTTCAGTTTGGCAGCGGTTACTATATATGTGTTCATATTAACCTACAGCGGCCTCCTCACCGGTTGCTGAAGGAGTATTCACATTCACATGAACTGCAGGCGCAGGAGTTGGCGCTTTACCTTTGTTTGTGTCAGAATTAGCATTATCGTTATCGCCATCCTCTTTTTTGCCCGCCCCGCGTAACTTTACCAGTTTATTCAGCAGGTCGAACCAGAAAGGAGCTCCAAGGGAAATGGCAAAAGCAGCAAGTAAAAAGCCGAGTACTTTAGTAGCCGTGAGTTGGCTAAATACATAGCGGGTTTTATGCCAGTAACCATACTCATCTTCCAACACCAGTTCATTTTTTACAGCGGTATAACTAGCTTTGAACCGGGCAAAAGGATTGCCGAAATTCTGCTTAACCGGTTTTCCATAAGCTTTTTTGAAGGTATCCAACACTGCTTTTATTGCAATATTTTCTACAGGTAAGGGATGTTTAGACGCTGTGTCCGTCAACTTATCGGCATTACACTCGCTGTTTTAATGAACGTTGATATTATACAAATATCGGGCAAACTATCCACCGACAAAGACGCGCGCTCGGGACTGGTGCAAATAGCCATTAAACAAGCCGATGCTTATAAGGACGATCCAAGGGTTAAAGGAAACAGGGCAGATACAATGAAGCCAGAAAATCTAAAAAAAATCAGCGATGAATACCAAAAACATATAGATGAGGCAAAAAAAACACTTGATTCAGGCATCGTAAAGGCCAATCAACTGCTTGCCTTGGGTTGGGGGGGATTATGGCATGAAGCGGGAT
>Ga0206898_10238_pt1 | contig 15301 bp, 12 predicted proteins | sample Alteio_BWOrgHeat_50_FD_153237 | JGI IMG/M metagenome (GOLD analysis project Ga0206898, IMG submission 153237) | Enriched cells from forest soil in Barre Woods Harvard Forest LTER site, Petersham, Massachusetts, United States -... | ecosystem: Environmental > Terrestrial > Soil > Temperate forest >...
GGCCGAGCTGGTCCTGCATGGCGGTGAAGATGGAGATGAAGTTGGGGCTTCCCTGCTCCTCGGCGACATCTGAGCTCCATTTGAGCGCGAAGTCGCCTTCGCCTTTGAGTCCGGTGCGATCGACGACAATGCGCTGCAGCGGGCTCTCAGAGAGTAAATCCGCAAGTTCCGGCATCGTCGCTTTCTTCGCTGTAAGGGTATTGTCATTGCCGGAGAAGCCGAAGTTCATCGAGCCGCTGTGGGTCTCCGGCTCCACGAGCTTGAATTTTGGACCGCCTTTGGCGACGACGATCTCGTAGACGGTCATCGTCTTCGGCACAACACGGACGCGCAGATGGAAGCGATCGGCGAGCAGAGGGATGACCATGGCCTGGAGTTGCTCATCGGTGAATTTGGCCGATTTGGAGCCGTCGCGGCCGGCGATCTTTGCCTTGATGTCGAAGCGCGCGGAGTCGAGCGTGCCGGAGATGCCTGAGATCAGATCGGCGCTGCCGAGGTTGTAGGCGGACTGGACAAGCACAGAGAGGGGAACGTTCTCAGCGATGATGCCATCGTCCGTCGTGTCGAACGAGAAATTGCCGCTGCCGGTTTTGTTCTGGTGGATGGAGACGACATCGTAGGCAGGGAGTGCAGCCGCCATGGCGATGGCCTTGGCCGCGGGATTGACGGCGGCGCCCTCGGTTTGTGCGATGGCGCGCGGCGATAGGAGCGTAAGCAGGGCGACGAGGAGCTGGTTAATAAATCGTGTGCGCATGGGCTGGTGTCAATCCGGGGTGGGCATTTCGGCGTGGTCGATAACGAGAGTGTCGACGGGGCCTTTGGAGGGCTCGAGTTTGAGGCCGAGCTGCTCCTCGACCGCGGTGAAGATGGAGATGACGTCGGGGCCACCCTGCTCGGCGGCTACATCGTCGGACCATTTGAGGGTGATGTCGGCGTGGCCGGTGAGGCCGGTCTTGTCGATGACATCGCGGTGTACCTGGTCGGCGAGGATGGCGGCGAGATCGGTCATGCTGGCGCGATCGATGGTGAGAACGCTCTTGTCGTTTTCGGCATTGATGTGCCAGCTTGCACCGGTGCGCTCCGAGGGATCGAGCTTGAACTTCGGGCCGCCCTTGGTGACGACAAGATCATAGACGGGCTTGATTTGCGGTTCGAGGCGGGCCTTGAGGTGGAAGCGGTCGGCGAGCAGAGGGATGAGCATTGCGATGAGCTGCGGGTCGGTGAGCTTGGGTGCCGACCCGTCCTGGGGAACGACCTTGGCTTCGATGTCGAAGCGTGCGGAATCGACCGGGCCGGAGAGGCCGACGATGAGATCTGGCTTGACGTCGTACGCGTATTCGATCAGAGTGCGGAGCGGGACCGCCGTTGCTTCGAAGCGATCAGTGCCAGCGTGCATGCCCCAGGACACCTCATCACCGCCATTGTTGATGCGGATGGAGGCGACATCGTAGGGCGAAAGGGTTTTGGAGAGCGCGATGTTGGCGGCGGGGCCTTTGTGGGCGAGCTGTGCAGGTGCGGCGATGGTGAGCGCGGCGAGGAGAATCGGCGCGAATAGAAGAGGCTGCAGCATGGTGGAGGAAGTATAGCTGGGACGGTGCGAGAGAAAGGAGACATCAATCCACCTTTCGCGTGCGAGAAAGATGGGCCACCCGTCTATGAGGCGGGTTGTGTGTGCGATGTGCGATGATTCCGGGCGCTGGAGTTGGCGGGATTTTGTGGGATTGGAGTGAGGCGGATGAAGACTCGAATGCGAATAAGGACGGGTTGGGCGGCGATTGCGGCGGCGGTGACGATGATAAGCGCGAGTGCAGGGGCGCAGGGTCCGGCTGCACAAGGCTTGCGGAGCAAGAGCGACGAGCTGCGCGTCTACTTTGTGGATGTGGAGGGTGGGCAGTCGACGCTGTTTGTGATGCCGGGTGGCGAGAGCCTGCTGGTGGATACGGGGTCGCCCGACCCGAGGAATGCGACGGCGCCCCGGGATGCGAGCAGGATTGCGGCGATGTGCAAGCTGGCCGGAGTAACGAAGATCGACAACCTGGTAATTACGCACTACCACTCGGACCACGTGGGCGGGCTGCCGCAGCTGGTGGGGATGATTCCTGTAGGGCGGTTCATCGACCATGGTGCGAACCGCGAGGACGCGACGGTGGAGGGGAGCGCGCCCACAGTGGCAGGATACGACGCGTACCAGAAGGTACTCGCCGCAGGGCACGCAGAGCATCTGACGGTGAAGCCGGGCGACGTGCTGCCGGTGAAGGGGATGCGTGTGCAGGTGGTGAGCGCGGACGGCGAGGTGATTGCGAAGGCATTGCTGGAGGGCGGCGAACAGAATGCGGCGTGCGCGAAGTCGCCGATGAAGGACGTGGAGAACACGGAGAACGACCGCAGCGTGGGGATGGTGATGACATTTGGGCAGACGCGGATTCTGGACCTGGGCGACCTGACGTGGGCCAAGGAGCGCGGGCTGATGTGTCCGGTGAACAAGCTGGGGAGGGTGGACGTGTATATCGTCTCGCACCATGGGCTGGACCATAGTGGCAGCCCGGCGCTGGTGGATGCGATTGCGCCGCGGGTGGCCATTATGGATAACGGCGGGCACAAGGGCGGCGATCCGTCGACGTTCGAGACGATCGAGGGTTCGCCAAGACTGAAAGCTCTGTGGCAACTACACACGGCGGAGGGCAACGACGCGAAGCACAATGAGCCGGAGTCGCGAATTGCCAATTTACTGGGCCCGGATGCGGCGAACTATATCGAGCTGACGGTGCGCAGGGATGGGAGCCTCGCGGTGATGAACTCACGCACGGGGCAGACGGTCGACTATCCGGCGAAGTAGTGGATTGATTCGCTTTATCTTGCCCATTTGGGGCGGCGGGCGCACGAAATGTGCATCCTACATGATGGACGGATTGCGGCTGCAGGGTGGATCGCCGTGGAAAGAGACCGGAGAGCGAAGAAATGACGATCAAACAGGCAAGGCGGTTTGGGTTCGGAGTGGGGCGGTATGCGGCGCTCACATTCGGACTGAGTGCGGCGATGGTCGCGGGGTTTGCGGGATGTCATGGAAGTTCGGCGAGTGCGTCGGACCAGAACGGCGCCGCGCCGGTCGCGCAAAGTGGAACTGATCCGGCGGCGGCGAATGTGGCCTCGGGGAGCGGACAGCCGGCGCAGGTGCTGGCACAGAACGAGCAGTACGCGCCGCAGCAGCAGGGCGAGGATTATGCGCCTGCGCAGGGTTATGACGGCAACTATGCCGATACGGACCTGACCGACGAGCAGGCGAACGAAGCGCCTCCGCCGTTGCCGGAGTACGATCAGCCTCCGGCGCCGGACCCGGACTACATCTGGACACCGGGCTACTGGGCGTGGGGGCCGGGCGGGTACTACTGGGTGCCGGGATGCTGGGTGGCGGCGCCGTATGCGGACGCGCTATGGACTCCCGGTTACTGGGGATACTACGGCGGAGGGTATCGCTTCCACCATGGCTACTGGGGTCTGCACATCGGGTTTTATGGCGGCATCAATTATGGGTTTGGCTACTTCGGGAGCGGTTATGAGGGCGGCTACTGGAACGGCAATCACTTCTACTACAACACGGCAGTGACGCATGTGAATTCGAGCGTGCGCAACGTGTATGTGCACAACGTGACGGTGAACAACCGGAGCGCGGGCCGGGTGAGCTTCAACGGCGGACACGGCGGTGTGCAGGCGCGTCCGGCGGCGGCAGAGGTTACGGCGATGCATGAGCAGCGCATGGGGCCTATGCAGTCGCAGACCGCGGTGCAGCACGATGCTTCGCAGAACCGGCAGCAGTTCTACAGCACAAACAAGGGGCGGCCGGCGACGACTGTAGCGGCGCGGCCAGTGACCGCGGACCGGACATTGCCCGCTGCGCTGCCGCGAGCGGGAGAGCCTGCGCGCAATGGTGGAGCGATGCAGGGACCGGCACACGGGGCAATGCAGGGACCTACACACGGACCTGCGCAGGCGAGGCCTGAGGTTACGCAGCCGATGCATACGCAGGAGGCGCCGCAGCAAGGCAGAAATGTTCCTGAGGCAGCAAGGCCGGGACAGCCGCAGAATGCGGTAAGGCCGAGTCCACAAAATGAGGCGAGGCCGGTGCAGCCGCACAATGAGGTCCAGACGCAGCAGCATGCGATGAAGCCGTCGGCGCAGGTCCCGCAGGCGAGACCACAACCACAGGGCAGGCCGCAAGCTGAAGGGCGGTCGATGCAGCAGGAGCGTCCAGCTCCGGCGATGAGACCTGCACCGCAGGCAACAGGACCGCAGGAGCAGACGAGGCCGCAGCCCATGCCACAGCATCAGGCTGCGCCGCGTCCGGCGCCAGCTCCGCATCCGCAGGCTGCACCGCATCCACAAGGTGGTGGAGCACATCCTGAGCCTCATGGGGATGACAGGCCGAATCACTAGAGGATTGTGCGCGGCGTTTGCCGATAAGAGTTAATGCAAATGCAGTGAGATTTAAAGGCGGCGGGATGAGCGGGCGGATTCTAAACTGCCTGGGCTTGTCCTGCCGCTTTTGTTTAGGCGCTGAAGGCGAGCTGGCCGAGCAGGACTGCGTTCAGGGTGAGGATGACGGCGACGGCGAGCCATCCGGCGATGCGGGTGCGCGGCGCGGAGCGGAAGCTGTGCATCACGTCCTCCCGGTTGGTGAGCAGAAGCAGCGGGACGAGCGCGAAGGGCAGCGCGAAGCTGAGGACTACTTGCGAGAGGACGAGGATGCGCAGCGGGTCGAGGCCGGTGGCGATGATGACGACGGCGGGAACCACGGTGATGAGGCGGCGCAGGAAGATGGGAAAACGAATGGCGAGGAAGCCTTCAATAATGACCTGGCCGGCCATGACGCCGACGGTGGAGGATGAGAGGCCGCTACAGAGCAGGGCCACAGCGAAGACGATGGCGGCGGCGCGGCCGAAGAGCGGGCCGAGAGTGCGGTAGGCTTCCTGAATTGTGGGCTGCAGGCTGCCGGTGTGGACGAAGGCGACGGCGGCCATGAGGACCATGGCGGAGTTGATGAGCCACGCGCCGTTCATGGCGACGAAGACGTCGATGAGCTCGAAGCGGAGGAAGCGCGAGAGGATGAGGCGGCGCGGCTCTGCGGTGTGGACGTTGCGCGCGGCGAGGCCTTGCAGGGTCTCGGTGGCGGGGAGTGAGGAGCCGGTGAGCTCCTTGAGGCGCGGCTGGACGAGCGCGGAGTGCAGGTAGACGACGTGGGGCATGACGGTGGCGCCGAGCATGGCAACGGCGGCGTAGATGCTGTCGTGGAAGTTGCCCGGGGAGGAGCGGTCGAGCGTGGGCAGCAGGGTGTGGAGGGTGGCGAGTTTCCAGTCGGGATGGACGAGGAAGACCTCAAACGCGTAGGAGACGCCGATGATGGCGACGAAGGCCATGATGCCGAGCTCGAGCGCGCGGAAGCCGGCGAGGTCAAGCGCGAGGATGGCGAAGACGAGCACGGTCGAGATCAGCGCGGCGGCCAAAAGCGATTCCCTGGGCGAGAGGCCGTGGGCGGCGGCGAGCGGGCCAAAGAGCAGGTCGAGGCCGATGGCGGCGCCAAGGAACTCGGCGAGGTCGGTGGCGATGGCGGCGATCTCCGCGGCGATCCAGAGGAGGATGGTGGTGGGGCGCGAAAAATATTTGCGGCAGTTCTGCGGGAGGGTGAGGCCGGTGACGATGCCCAGCTTGGCGGAGAGGTATTGGATGAGCATGGCCATGACGTTCGACCAGAGCAGCACCCAGAGCAGCCGATAGCCGAATTGCGTGCCGCCGACGATGTTGGTGGCGAAGTTGCCGGGATCGATGTAGGCGACGGAGGCGACGAAGGCGGGGCCGAAGTAGCTCCACATGGGGTTGCGAGTGGGGCGCGGCGCGTGAGCGGATGCTGCGGGCTGTGGCGGGTTGGGGGAGAGATCGGACATGGTTGCTGAGGCGCTGCTCTTGATCGATGCAGCAGGTGAGTCTTGTGGGGAGGGAAACGGCAATAAAATTAGGCTTGCCTAAAATTAGGTATACCTAAATTAAGGAAATAGGTCAAACTGGAAGTGGGTCAGATTTTGGGATTGGGGCGGTGGGAGGCCCGAGTAAATGCCGGCACGCAGACGCGCCAATACGGAGGCGGTGGACAATTATCTGAAGGCCATCCTCGCGCTGGGTGGAGCGGAAGAGCGGCGGGTGACGATCAAGTCGCTGGCGGAGCAACTGGGGGTTGCGCCTGCCTCCGTGACGAACATGCTGCAGAAGCTGGCCGCAGCGGCAGCACCGCTGGTGGAATATGAGCGGCACGGCGGGGTGGAGCTTTCGCGCGCGGGCAAACGGCGTGCGCTGGAGGTGGTGCGGCATCATCGGTTGATCGAGACGTTTCTGTACGAGGTGCTGGATTACCCGATCGAAGAGGTGCATGCGGAGGCGGAGCGGCTGGAGCACTTCATCTCGGAGCGGTTTGAGGAGCGGATCGCGGCGAAGCTGGGACACCCGAAGATCGACCCGCATGGGCACGCGATCCCGGCGATCGATGGGAAGATGGCGGCACGCGAGTCGATGCTGCTGGCCGACGTGGTGCAGGACGGGACGTTTGTGGTGGAGAGCGTGGCGGACCGCGACGCACACAGTCTGCGACGGATGGAGGCGCACGGCGTAGCGCCGGGCGCGCGGCTGCGAGTGAAGAAGAAGGCCGCAGGGAAGGGATATTCGGTGCGTGTGGGGCGGACGGGAAAGGAGTTCGAGCTCTCGCGCGAAGCAGCACAGGAGGTGTGGATCGTGCGACCGAGGCCCAGCAGCCCGCGAAACAACTCGCACAATAAGGAGATGCGCGCGAGCCTGTAAGATCGCCGTGCGAGGGACGATGCCGCTGCCAATTTTTACTTTCCTGGTCTTTGCCGGCTCGTTCGTGGCCGGTCTGCTGGGCGCGCTGACTGGGCTGGGTGGCGGCGTGGTGCTGATCCCGCTGCTGACGCTGGGCTTCCACGTGGACATGCGCTACGCCATTGGTGCGTCGCTGATCTCGGTGATTGCGACCTCGTCTGGCGCGGCGGCGGCGTATGTGCGCGAGGGCTACTCGAGCGTGCGCATTGGGATGTTTCTGGAGGTAGCGACGACTATTGGCGCGGTGGTCGGCGCGTTCCTCGCGACGCGGGCGCCGACGCGGGCGCTGGCGATTATTTTCGGAGTGGTGCTGCTGTATTCGGCGTGGCTCTCGCGCAGCCAGCACGATCATCCGGTGAACGCGGAGCCCAACCCATGGTCGGACAGGCTACGGCTCTCGGGTGCGTATCCGGACGGACGCGGCGGAAAGATAGCGTATGTGGTGGACCGGATTGCAGCGGGGTGGGCGACGATGTTTGGCGCGGGCGTGCTGAGCGGACTGCTGGGCATCGGTTCGGGCGCAGTGAAGGTGCTGGCGATGGATAAGATCATGCGCATCCCGTTCAAGGTGTCGACGACTACGAGCAACTTCATGATCGGCGTGACGGCGGCAGCCAGCGCGGGGATCTATCTGGCGCGCGGGTACGTGGATCCGGTGCTGGCTGCGCCGGTGCTGCTCGGTGTGCTGCTGGGGTCGCTGCTGGGCGCGAAGGCGCTGGTGCGTGCGCCGGTGCCGCTGCTGCGCACGATCTTTGCATTTGTGATCGCTGCGCTGGGGGTGGAGATGGTTGTGAACGGATGGATGGGGAGGCTGTGATGAGCGAACTGGGCGGCGTATTTGATGATGAGAAGATGGAGCGCACGATGGGTCAGCTGCTGCGGCTGGGCGTGCTGCTGGCGGGGACGGTGGTGGTGGCGGGTGGTGTGATGTACCTGGCGGACCATCACGCGGAGCGGGTGAATTACACGAAGTTTACGGGGCATCCGATCACGCTGCGGCATCCGGCGGAGCTGGCGGGGTCAACGTCGATTGCGGTGCTGGATGTCGGGATCCTATTGCTGGTCGCGGTCCCGATTGCGAGGGTGGGATTTGCACTGGCGGCGTTTTTCGCTGAGCGAGACTGGCTCTACACAGCGGTAAGCGCGCTGATTCTAGCGGTGCTGGTGTGGGGGATGCTGCGCGGCGGTTGAGAGCGTGACGTCGGCGTCACATCAGGGCAGTTATACCCAGAAACTGGATGCGAGAATGAGATTGGCAGGGCAGTGGCCGGCATTTGAGCAGCATCGGTCAGAGAGGAAATGCAATGGAACGATTGCTGTGGCTGTTCGCGCTGCTGCCTATGCTGGCAATCGCGGGCTGGGTGTATCAGTGGGCGGGCGCGCGCAGAGATCGGGGGCGCTACATCGGCCGCGGGCGGATGGTGGCTCTGGGTGACGGACGCGAGGTCTATGTCGCGGAGGCGGGGCCGGAGTTTGCAGACGCGGAAGCAGCGACTGTGGTCTTCGAGTCGGGAATTGCGGCGACCAGCCAGAACTGGCTGCAAGTGCAGGAGCAGGTGGCGCAGTATGCGCGCACGGTGAGCTACGACCGGGCTGGGCTGGGCTGGAGTTCGGTGTCTACTTCGCCGCGAACGCCCAAGAATATTGCGCGTGAGCTTCGCGAGATGTTGCACACGGCGGGGATCGAAGGGCCGTATGTAATGGTGGGCCATTCATTCGGGGGACTCGTAGCCCGGCGGTTTGCGGCGGAGTATGCGGACGAAGTCGTGGGCGTGGTGCTGGTGGATCCGATGCGGCCGGAGGAGTGGCCGCCACTGAATGAGGCGCAGAGGCCGGGGATCGACCGCGGCGTGCGGCTGGCAGGATATGGCGTGATCGTAGCGCGGCTGGGGCTGGCACGGCTGGCGATCACCTCGCTGCTGTGCCGGTCAGGACAGACCTCGCGCTTCTTCAGTCGCGCGGCGGGCAAAGGCGGCGCGCACGTGATGGACCGCGTCACCTGCGAGGTGGGCAAGATGCCGCGCGAGGTGTGGCCGGTGGTGGCGGCGCACTGGTCGACGCCGAAGTTCTATCGGGGCTTGCAGGCGCATGTGCACGCGGTACCGCAGACGGTGATCGAGATGCAGGACGCGCCGCCGCTGCATGTGCCGGTGGTGCTGCTGACGCCTGGAGACTCAGAGCCACTGTGTGAGGAGCGACTGCGGCAGATCGGGAGCGAAGTGCGGCAGGTGATCGCGGAGAAGAGCGGCCACTGGGTGCATCTGGACGAGCCGGAGCTAGTGCTGAAGGCGATTCGGGAGATGGTGGAGCGAGTGTGGGAGCGGAGGATTGCCGAAGAGGATTTTTCTTCTGCATCACGGAGCTTTTGAGGTCGGTACGGTGTCTATAGTGGTGGATATTCTGGGCTCATAAGAGAGGAATAGATGCGCATAACGCTTCGCACCGCACTGATTGCCGGCTTGCTGGTTGTACCTTCGGCAGCCCGCGCGCTCACCTGTTGGGAACTGAGTGTTTGCACAGCGTTGCAAGAGGACAGCTTGATCTTCCGTGGGCGTGCAGTCGAAGTTTCTCCGGCCCAGATGCAAAATCCAAATGTGCTGTTCGGCCAGCCCGCCGATATCGTTTCATTTTCCATCGATGAGGTCTTTCAAGGGCAGCCCGGCGGTCAGATTACGCTGGAGGCGAGTCATGGCCTGTTTGACACCGGCAGGGAATACGTGGTGTACGCGGAAAGACGGGACGCCAAGGCAGACGAACCTCCAACCGTGGATGGCTGCGCGCGAAACCATGCCATTGCCACCGAAGACGACGGCGATCTTCAGACCCTTAGGGGGTACATTTCTGCGCAGGGTTCGGGGATTCTGACGGGCGAGATCGTTTTTCCTGCAGGCATTTTGGAAAAGCCGCAGATATCGATCCAACTATCGAATGGGCTGGCGGCCGAGATTCATGCGGGGCGAGAGCAACGCATGCTCTCGTATCTTTTCAAGAACGTTGCACCAGGAAATTACCGGATCGTAGCCAGCGCGCCGGATGGATTCGCGACTATGCCTTCACCTTCTACCATCCCGGCACCTGCCGACCTAACGGCGATGCATGTGCCGGGCAGTAGCTGCCAGGCTGTGAACTGGGCAGTGCGTTATGACAGTCACATTCATGGTCATGTGGTGGATACACTGGGGAATCCAGTTGTTGACGCAGATGTGGGGTTGATCAGCAATTTATACCCGGACCAGATAGCGCGTGGGAGGTATGCCGCTTCTGTGCGCACGAAGACGGACAAGGATGGCCGGTATGATTTCGCCGGGCTCGATCCGAAAGACTATGTTGTGGTGTTGCATCCGTTCACGGCCAAACCGAGCGATCCCAATGCGCCGGTGTTCTATCCGGCGAAGGAGTCTGTGGCGGACGCGACGGTACTTCACCTTCAGGCGTCGGCCAGTATCGACGACATCGATTTTGTCCGTCCCGATCCGCTGCAGCCGGCGACGGTGCATGTTATGGTGACACGCAAGGCAGGCACACCGATCGATCAGGCAAAGGTTTTCGCAGTGGATGCTGACGATGCCATCGAAGGCGTCGCCAACGAGGCCACAGATTCGTCGGGACGCGTGGATTTGCAATTGCTAGCGGGAAGGAAATACCAGTTGACCGCATCGACGCCAGTTACGATTCACGGCTCTCCCCTAGATCCCAATATTCCGGCGGCAAATCTCTTAGTCCAGACGGAACACATCGTCACTGTTGGGGGCCGCGCGCAGGATAAAGAGATAACCGTAACCAATGAGCAGGAGCAGCCGGTGTGCGCCGGGTCTGTGGAGTTCATTGCGAGAAACGGCATGACGCTGAACCTGACGCCGGACAAGACGTGGGACGAGTGCCGGTCTGCGCCGAAGCCGAAGCAGTAGATCAGGTGTTGGCGTGCGCCGATTCCGTCGCGAAGAAGGCTTCCACGTCGGCGATGGAGTTGGTGAGCCCGTTAGCTCAGTTCGGGGTTGGCGGCTGGACGTGATCGACAACGAGCACGTGGAAGGCTTCCTTATGCGGTACGAGTTTCAGGCCAAGTTGATCTTCGACCGCTGTGAAAAGCGATGGCGCATCCGTCGGGGCGGCGGCGGCTGTATCTGCGTGCAGATCTGTCCTGGCCCATTGGAGATCGATGTCGTAGGCGCCGATCAGGCCCGTCTTGTCGACGACAGGCCGGTCGAGCATCGCCTCCAGTGACCTTGATAGGTCTCCGATCGTCCTTGCTCCGCCTGATAGCCAGGTGCGTGTTGTGAGCAGTTTGCAGACGGGTCTCTCGCCGGAGGGCGATACAGGACTTTTGGACGCTGCAATCGTTTTAGGGCGACCGTTGGCAGCCCAGGCTGCACAGTCCATGCTGGATGGATGTATCTGGGGACCGAGCTGCCGATCTTTCTTCGCGAGGACAAGATCATAGGCAGGGATTTCGCGCTGCTCCGGATGCAGCTTAAGGTCAAATCGCTCTTCCAGAAGATGCTGCTCCATAAGGTGAATTTCATGGTCCTGTGGGTGATTGTCGCTGGGAAAGGTGCCGACGATGTCATAGGACTTGTTCCATGTCCAGTCCGGCGCGCCGATGAGCTGGTGGCCGTTGACTTCGTAGGCGTCCAGAATGAGAAAGAACAGTGGCACGTCGGTCGCGGTAAAGCGGTCCGGTAATTGACGGTTGATATTGGAGTCTGTGTTTTGCGAAGGGTTCTGTTTGACCGAAGTGACATCGAACTGCTGCGGCGCGATTTGAGCAGACTGCGCGTTTGCTGTGATCTGGCAGAGGCAGGCGATGACCGTGCAGAAGAGAAGGACGCGGGGCTTAGCCATCGAAGTGTGCCCTTCCTGAACGCGATTGTCGAGCAGACAAAATTATAGGCGTGCGCTGGCACATCTATCGCTTCTTGTATGTCGTGCCTACGGCGCTGACGTGCGCGGAGCCTGCGGCGAAGAAGGCTTCGACGTCTTCGATGGAGTGGGTGAGGCGGTAGGGCGGGAGCGAGTCGAGGAAGATGCGGCCGTAGCGCTGGCGCTGGATGCGCGGGTCGAGCAGCATGAGCACGCCGCGGTCCTGGAGCGAGCGGACGAGGCGGCCGAAGCCCTGCTTGAGGGTGATGACGGCCGAGGGCACCTGGTAATCGAAGAAGGCGTTGCCGCCGGCGTTGGCGATGGCGTCCATGCGCGCCTTGACCACGGGATCAGACGGGACGGCGAAGGGCAGGCGATCGATGATGACGCAACTGAGCTGCTCGCCCTGCACGTCGACGCCCTGCCAGAAGCTGGAGGTGCCGAAGAGGACGGCGTTGGGCGTGTCGCGGAACTCGTCGAGCAGGACGTTGCGCGGCGCGGTGCCTTGCAGCAGCAGCGGGTAGGGCAGCTCGGCGGAGAGGCGGTCGTGCATGGCGCGCATCTGCGCGTAGCTGGTGAAGAGGCAGAAGGCGCGGCCGCGGGTGATCTCAAGCACGCGGCGGGTGCGCTCAGCGGCTTGCACGAAGAACTCGGGCTCGCGCGGGTCCGGCATGTTGGGCGGCAGATAGAGCAGGGCCTGTTGCGGGTAGTTGAAGTGTGAGGGGACGACCAGCTCGCGCGCGAGGGTGAGGCCGAGGCGGCGCGAGATATGCTCGAAACCGGAACCGCCTGCGCCGGTGGCGACGGTGAGCGTGGCCGAGGTGAGCACGACGGAGCTGTACTGCTCAAACAGCGCGCCGGCGAGGAGCTGGGAGACATCAATCGGTGTGGCTTGCAGCGAGACGTGGTGCGCGGGCTGGGCGAATGAGGTGCGGCCCTTTTGCGCGAGTGAGCGGACGCCGCCGGCGGCGCGGCGCTCGATCCAGAAGACAGTGTTGGGGTCGCGGGATTCGAGCAGGAACTTGAGGTGCGTGGCGATGTCGGTGGTGCGCTTGCGCAGGCCGGCGGATTCGTCGACGTCGCGGAGGCGCTCAAGCTCGGCGTCGAGGCGGGTGAGCGCGTGGAGCGCGCCGGTGTAGATGTCGCCATCCTCTTCGAGGAACTCGGTGCGCTGGGCGGGCTCGAAGGCCATGCGGCCGAGGCCAGAGTCAGTGCCGGCGGGCAGCGCGGCGAAGAAGAGGCGCGCGCGGTCGCGCAGGGTTGCGGTGGCGGACTCGATGCCAGGCGTTGAGGCGTGCTTCGCGCGCAGCATGGTCTCCACATCGCGGGCGAGTTCGTCGAAGCGCTGGGTGCTGAGGCCGATGCCGAAGTAGTTGCTGGCGGTCTCTTCGAGTTCGTGCGCCTCGTCGAAGATGACCGCGCCGGCGGCGGGAAGGATTCCGGCGTCGGCGGAGGCGCCTGCTTCGAGGCGGATGGCGAGGTCGGCGAAGAAGAGGTGATGGTTGACGATGACGAGGTCGGACTCGAGCGCCTTGCGGCGCATCGCGGTGATGAAGCAGGGCTCGAAGTCGGGACAGGACTGGCCGAGGCAGGCTTCGCCGCGCGCGTCGAGCTTGGGCCAGAGCGCGGAGTTCTCGGGCAGTGAGGGAATCTCGGCGCGGTCGCCGGTGAGCGTGGTCTTCTCCCAGGCGGTGATGGCGTGGAATTGCGAGATCTCTTCGAGGCCGGAGAGCAGAGGCGAGTCGCGCAGGGCGTAGAGCTTGTGCTTGCAGAGGTAGTTGGCGCGGCCTTTCATGTAGCAGACCTTCAGCGGTCCGAGGACGGATTCGAGGAAGGGGACATCTTTGAAGTAGAGCTGCTCTTGTAGATTTTTCGTTCCGGTCGAGATGATGACGCGCTGGCGGCGCTCGCGCGCAAGGCGGAGCGCGGGCAGCAGGTAGGCGAGGGTCTTGCCGGTGCCGGTGCCGGCCTCGACGATGAGATGGCGGCGGTCGGCGAAGGCCTGCTCGATGGCGCGGGCCATCTCGTACTGGCCCTTGCGATGCTCGAAGGCGAGCGAGGAGCGGGAGAGCACGCCGCCGGGCGAGAAGAATTCATGCAGCGTGGGGAGCTTGCGCGCGGCGGCGAGAGCTGCGGCGTCGTCTTCTTCCAGCGCGCGAGCGCGAGCCGTTGAAGTCTGCGCGATGGGGATGGGAGAGGACACGCGTTCTCCCAATCCTATACGCGGCTTCGCCATTCCTTCGGGTCTGCCGGGTTGCTTCAGCGAGTCTCCTGAGCGCTCCAGCGATACGACAGGATATTCTCGTGGTGCTGCTTACCCCTCCCCCCGGGGTATGTCTAAGGTGTTTGTTTTCAGACATCAGCGGCGAGTTGGCTGTAAGCTGATGAGGCTAGACGACTTATGGGTCAAGCATAAGAAAACAAAGGGCCATATACGAGATAAAACAAGGACGGGCTAAAAACGAGAGGCCCTGTGAGTGGCAGGGCCTTCTTTTGTATTTCTACTACTTCTATTCTATCGCGCGGAGCATAACTGTTATGCCAACTCTATCGTCTGCTGGGTGAGCGAGTTAGGTGGCTTTGGGGGTTGACAGGAAAAGACAGAAATCCTCGAGGACTTGACAGATAACAAACACATGTTATAGAAAGTCACACACATGTTGGAGGGGTAAATGCGCGGACCGAAGTTGTCGAAGCTCGAACTGCAAATCATGGACACTCTCTGGACGCGCGGCAAAGCGTCCATCCGTGAGATCCAGCAGGCCTTTCCCGAGGAAGACAGGCCGAGTTACGGGACGATCCAGACCACGACCTACCGCATGGAGGCAAAGAAGATCGTGCGCCGGGCGGGAAAGATCGGCAACTTCCATATCTTCGAACCGCTGGTCGCACGCGATGCCGCGCAACTGAGGTTGATCGACGAACTGTTAACGATGTTCGGCGGACGCTCCCAGCTCATCGTGATGCACCTGGTCCGATCCGGCAGGCTTCAGCTGGACGATGTGAAAGAGGCGGAGCGCGAACTCAAGAGACTTGAGCGAAAGGACAAACCGCAATGAACCCAAATTCTTCGTCGACGCTATGGGGAGTAATTGCAGGTGAACTGGGCAACCATCTGTGGCAGTCCACGCTCTTCGCTGCGGTGGTCGCGCTGCTTGCCCTGGCCCTGCGCAAGTATCAGGCGCGGGCGCGGTATTGGCTTTGGTTGACGGCTTCGGTCAAATTCCTCATTCCGTTTTCATTGCTGATTGCCGTGGGTGGCCATCTGAAGCGGCCCACCCATCCGACGGAATCGCAGACCTCCATGTACGTCGCAGTCGACGAGATGAGCCAGCCGTTTACCAACGTCACGGTGTTCAACACTCCGACGATTTCCGTGGCTGCGCAGCCGGCACCTTCCCGTCCCTGGATTGCTTCGCTTCCGGCTGTTCTTGCGGCAATTTGGCTCTGCGGATTCTTCGCTGTCCTGGCCTCGTGGTATGTGCAATGGCGCCGAGTTGTGAAGATCAGGCGCAAGGCCACACGGTTGGTCGAGGGCCGCGAGATCGAGGCGCTGCGCCGG
>Ga0206898_10239_pt1 | contig 15282 bp, 16 predicted proteins | sample Alteio_BWOrgHeat_50_FD_153237 | JGI IMG/M metagenome (GOLD analysis project Ga0206898, IMG submission 153237) | Enriched cells from forest soil in Barre Woods Harvard Forest LTER site, Petersham, Massachusetts, United States -... | ecosystem: Environmental > Terrestrial > Soil > Temperate forest >...
GATTGTAACACAGGTTGCCCCTTATACAGTTTTTTATAAGGCGGAAGATTATCATCAAAATTATTATGCGCTTAATGGCAACCAGCCTTACTGCAAGTATGTGATACAGCCTGAGCTGGAAAAATTCAAACAAGCATTTAAAGACAAACTAAAAAAATGAGGACAACGATAATACTCAACTTCCTTATGCTCTGGTTCACCGTTACCGCTTACCCGCAGCAACTGAAAACCGCAACAGGCCATGAAAACAATCCTTATTATTCCAACACAGATATACGGCCTCTGAATGTTCCCAATGCCGAATGGAAAAAAATATTGCCGCCTGCCCTTTATGCCACTGCAAGGGAGCAGGCTACCGAACGGCCATTTACCGGTAAATTCTGGAACAGCAATACTAAAGGGACCTACTATTGCGCGGTATGCGGCAACCAACTGTTTAGGTCAGATGCCAAATTTGCCAGCAGTTGCGGCTGGCCAAGCTTTTACGAGCCTGTGCGGAAAAACAGCGTTATATATCGCGCCGATAACTCATATGGCATGCAGAGAACGGAGGTAATCTGTGCACGGTGCGGTTCGCACCTGGGGCATATCTTTGACGATGGGCCGCCGCCTACCCACAAACGCTTTTGCATGAATTCGGTGTCCCTGGACTTTGAGCCGGATGGTTTATCTAAATAAGGGTTAATGGTTATCAGATAATTAAGCAAGGAAGGCCCTGGCAAAAACTGAAAGCTTTTTATTGTCTTCAATGGTTTCTATCTTTAAATGTTGACTTTTCAAAAGGATAATAAATATGCTAAGCATCAGCCTTGTTCAGTTCACCCCGGTTATGAATAACCCCGAACATAACCTGCAACAGATTTCAAGCCTGTTGCAGAATGTTAAGACCGATATTATTTTATTGCCCGAACTTTGCACTACAGGCTATTCCTTTATAAACAGGGATGAAGCTTTTTCATCTGCCGAAGATCTGGACGGACAAAGCATCAGCTTTTTCAAACAAGTTGCTCAAGAGCATCAAGCAATGGTAATTGCAGGCTTTGCTGAAAAAAACGGAGACAAGGTCTATAATTCGGCCCTGATAGCACTACCCGACGGGGAAGTTAAGATATACCAAAAAACGCACCTGTTTTACCGGGAGAAACAATGTTTTAGCGAGGGGGATTCCGGGTTTTTTATAATGCAACATCCTTTGAAGGACTGTAAGGTGGGTGTGATGATCTGCAATGACTGGCGTTATCCGGAAGCTGCCCGCAGCCTGGCTTTATTGGGTGCTGATTTGATTGTCTGCCCGTCAAATCTTGTATCGGATGTTTGGCGCATTGGAATGCCGGCAAGGGCGCTTGAAAACAAGGTATACGTCGCGGTTGCCAACCGGTGCGGCACGGAGATCAGGCAACTTGAAGACAGCAGCACGCAATCGCTTACTTTTACGGGCGGCTCGGTACTGTACAATTATACCGGCGAAGTAATTGAACAGGCTGGCAAAACTGAAGACCGCGTTATCACACTTGAAATAGATCCCGTCTCTACAAGGGATAAAGCTTTCAATGCTTTTAACGACTTATTGAAGGATAGAAGGCCGGGATTATACCTGTGATAAATGGAGGCCTATTCTGTTGAACTTCAAATAAGATAAAACGATATTAAAAAATTTACGCAAAAGACATGATTTTCTTTTAGCTTCGAATGTATTTCCTGTTAAAGCACTAACACCAATTCATAACCCGTAATGAAAGATAAAGACCTGCAAATAGTTATTGAAAAGATATTCGCCGCACTTGAAAACCTTATACCTGAGTATATGGAAAATCCGGAAGACAGCCAGATTGCCAACGGTAATTGTGCGGTGTGCATAATTGACGAAAATGGCGGCGTACATGGCAAAATGTTTGGGGCCAATAAACCCAGGCAGCGGCAATCCTACAAAGTAGCATGGACAAAAGCGAGCCAGGTTTGGCTTACAGGTTATAAGACCGGGGAATACGAACGGTTGGTTTTTACCGGGCAGGTAGGCGAAAATGCGAATGGCATTGAAGCGCCCGATCTGATTGGCTGGCAAGGCGGTCAGCCCCTCACTTTGGCCGACGGCTCCGGGCTTTCTGTTGGCTTTAGCGGCTTCAGAGGGACGGTCGATCTTGAAATTATGATAAAAGCCCTGGAAACCGCTCAATAAGGGGACCTCATAATTATTTGTTACACGTCTTACTTCACCTTAAACTCCTGGTTTGTAAAGGGGGGCGTTTCGGGTATTTTTATAACGTTAAATTCGTGATGGGTATTTTGATGGCAACTGTTACAGCTATTAGTCAACAGCACAAAACCCGTCTCAAATTGCTTGAAATCCTTCGCCTTTATTGCGTTGCTTATACTATCCAATGCAGGGTAAAATACTGGCAGCAATTTTATTTCCGGGCGATCAGTACAATATTGTTTAACATCTTCCAGTGTTTCTCTTATTTCGCCCACCTCAAAATCCGCCAGCGTCCAGTTCTGGTTTTTCCCGGCAAACCAAATCTTGGCATGGTGCATTTGTATCCCCATCATAAACTCACCTAACCCGGGTTTATATGTATGTGATAATCGAGTATTAAGACTATCGACTTGAGCTTGTAAGGCAGCATTGTTTGCCTGGTTACTACAGGCTGTGAATAATACAATGCATGAAATAGCAAATGCCTTGATTGTCAGGAGAAAAGATCTCATTGCATAAAGTTAAATAATCTTAAGTTATTACAATGACAAGTGAAATAGAATTTAAAACCTGGTATGTCAATTAATCTTATCCACCCTTCGTTAAATAGACGTCAAGCACAATTTTCTGTGTTCCATCCACCATCACACCATGTATAACCAAATTATTGGCATCTAATTGTACAATGGTTTCAGGGTAAGGGCCTGGATTAGCACTTGATGGCAGTGAAATACCATATTTATACGCTATAGTTAATGTAGGCCCCGAAACCTTGTAGGTAAAGAGTGTCCGGTATACGGTCTTTGTAGATCCGGAAACCTGGGTCACAGAGGCTGAAAAAAAAGTCGTTCCCTGGGTAAATGTAGCTGTGCTATCACTATTAAATTCATAAAAGTCTCCGGAAGTAAAAAAAGAAGCATTATAGGTCGTATCAGTAATAATGCCGGTTTTGGTCTTTAATATCTGCCTTCTTTCTTTATTTACATACCACTTGCCTATGATTGACGCGGTAATAGAACCTGTAGTAAAAGCTGTATCTAAAGCTGTTTCCACTGGTTTTGCTTTAACGGGAGCAAGTTGGCTATTTTTTGTACAGGCGCAACAAAATAACGTTAGGCCTAAAGTAATTATTAACAGATTTTTGATTTTCATGTGGTGTGAGGTTTTTAAAATTGTAATAAGCTTTTAATGCAATTTAACAATTCATTCCCTTTAAACCAAATTACGCTATGTCCTACTAAGGCGCAAAGCTGTATAAAATACTATCGGTGAGCAATTTAAAAAAATCAAATTTCAACTATCTGTAAATAATTATTATAAATATTTCTAAGATATTGCGATGCAAGGCTGCTAAAAGACTGGCATCTTATTTTACCTGGATAGGTTAACATAAACAACAAAGGCGGGTAAAAATACCCGCCTTGTCCCTCATTAATCAATCAATTAAACCTAATTAATTCTCTTTATACAAAATCCCGAAATCGAACTTCTGGCTTCTGACTTCTGACTTCCCCTACTCCTCTCCTTCAAGCAGCCTGTTACCGCTTTCATGGTGTTTCATTATTTTAGCTTCTACATAAAATATGATTTCTTCAGCCATATTTTTTGCCTGGTCACCCACACGCTCCAATTTGCGGATGATGGATAGCATGTAAAGTGCTTCGGGTATGCTTTTTATATCCTTTTTTATTACCTCGGCAATAGCAATCGGTGCATTGTCGTTAACAGCATCTAAAACGTCGTCCCTTTTAAATATGCTGCGTGCCAGCACGGTATCTTCTTTTTCGAAGGCAGTGCGCGTATCTATAAAAATATTAACCGCCTCTTCATACATTCTTAAAAGCGAAGTGCTCTCCAAATTTTTAACATCAAAATTTACTGATGACTCCACAACATATAGCGCAATACCTGCCGCTATATCGCCAACACGCTCTAAATTGGTATTTATTTTAAGCGCGGCCAGTAAAAACCTAAGATCGACAGCAACCGGACAATACAGTGCGAATACATTTTCAACATCCCGGTCAATTTTCAACTCAAAAGAATTTACCCTTTTCTCCTTTATTAAAACCTCACGGGCAAGGTCCTTATCAAACTGGACCATCGCTTCTTTAGCCTTGTTCAGTTGTGATTGAACTAAGATCCACATGCTAACCAGTTCTTTTTTAACCGCGTTAATTTCGTTTTCTAATGGTGTCATTTTTCTATTGGTTATAATTGTTGTAAATGTTGTAAGGGTTGTGGGGTTGTAAATGTTGTAAGTGTTTGAAAGGTTGGAAAATCTTTTATTAACTTTTACAACCACTACAACTTTTAATAACCTTTCACAACCTTAATTAACTAAACCTTCCTGTAATATAATTTTGCGTGCGGGTATCTTTTGGCGCCGTAAACATTTGTTTGGTATCGTCAAATTCTACTAATTCGCCCATATAAAAGAACGCCGTTTTATCACTTACACGGGCGGCCTGCTGCATGTTGTGTGTTACAATGATCAGGGTATAGTTTGTTTTCAGCTCATGAAACAATTGCTCAACGCTTGAAGTAGATATTGGATCGAGCGCCGAAGTTGGCTCATCAAATAAAATTACTTCCGGTTCCATGGCAATGGCGCGTGCAATACACAAACGCTGCTGCTGACCACCTGAAAGGAAAGTACCTTTTTTATGCAGGGAATCCTTAACCTCTTTCCATAACGCGGCAGATGTTAATGATTTTTCAACGATATTATCAAGGTCAGCTTTAGCCATTTTTAACCCGTTCAATTTGTAGCCGGCTATCACATTATCATAAATGCTCAGGTTGGGGAAAGGATTTGGCCGTTGAAATACCATGCCTATTTTGTACCGTACGTATATGGGGTTCATGCTATATACGTCGTCATCATATAATTTTAGCGAACCTTTAGCAGTAGCTCCCGGAATAAGTTCGTGCATACGGTTTATGCAGCGTAAAAAGGTTGTTTTACCGCATCCCGACGGCCCCATAACCGCTATAACATGATTTTTATCTATTTTGATGGATACGTCTTTTACAACGTGGTTATCTCCAAACCAGGCATTGAATTTTGAGGCGCTTACAACTGTATGTTCCATTTTCTTGTGATGAACTTTGTAAATATGTTTAAAATTAGTACAAACATTAATAATATAAATGAGGCACCCCAGGCCAGGTTGTGCCAATCGTCATACGGACTGGTAGCGTAAGTATATATCAGGTGGGGCAATGTTTCCATCGGTTTGGTAATAGCTGTTGCTAAATACGGGTTACCAAACGCCGTAAACAATAAAGGCGCCGTTTCACCAATTATACGTGCTACTGAAAGCATAATACCCGATAAAATACCAGCGAACCCGCAAGGTACAATAACTTTCAAAATAACCCTGTGATAAGGTACGCCTAACGATAAGGCAGCCTCTTTTAGTGAGGGTGGCAATAAAAGCAATGTCTGTTCTGTCGAGCGGATCACAATGGGCAGCATCATAATGGCTAAGGCTATGCTTCCTGAAATAGCCGAAAAAGTCCCAAGGGGCTTAACCACCCAAAAATAAACCACTATACCAACCACAATTGAGGGTACGCCCTGTAAAATATCAACGCACAGGCCTGCGTAGTAAGTAAGTTTGGTACCGGGATTTTCACTAAGGTAGATACCTGAGAGTATTCCCACAGGTATAGCCACCAGCGATGACAAGGCAACAATAATTAAACTGCCAACCAAAGCGTTGCTGATACCGCCGCCGGTTTCGCCAACAGGCGCCGGTACATGCGTTAGAAAATGCCAGTTAACCTGCATTACGCCCTGCTTTATAATATAAAGCAATACAACTATTAAAGGTATGGTAATAACAAAAGCGAAAATAAAGATCACCCATTTAAATATAAGGCTCTTTGTATTTCTTATTCCTATCCGTGCGTCCATATTATTATTTGTTAGTGTATTTTGTAATTATCCTTTTGCCTATAAGGTTTATAATAACAGTAACAAAGAACAATACCAAGCCAAGTTCAATAAGGGCCGAAAGATATACGGTATGATCGGCTTCGGTAAACTCATTGGCGATAACGCTGGCCATGGTATTTCCAGGGCCAAAGAAAATATCTTTAAACGTGTGACCTAAGGCGCTGCTGTTACCTATAAGCAAGGTAACGGCCATTGTTTCGCCCAGTGCGCGTCCAAGCGATAAAAGGATCCCGGCAAATAATCCCGATTGTGTGTAAGGTAAAACCACGCTGCGGATAACCTCAAACCTGGTTGCGCCCAATGCGTAGGCCCCTTCTTTTAATGGAGATGGCACCATACGGATCAGACTTGTACCCAGCGACGCGGCATATGGGATGATCATCACCGCCAATACCAATGACGATGCAAAAGCGCCTACGCCATAAGGCGCTACGCCAATTTTTGCTTCGAAAGTGCGGATAATCGGAACTAAAATAAACAATGCCCAAAAGCCATAAATGATGGAAGGCACCGCAGCAATGAGTTCAATGGTAGTCTTTAATATATTTGACAACCCACCTTTAGGGTTATACTCTCCAAGGTAGATTGCAATAGCGTATGAAAACGGAATAGAAATGATCAACGCGGTGAACGACGTTAATAAAGTACCGATCAAAAAAGGATAGGCGCCGTAGATGTTGCTCACCGGATCCCATACTTTGCCCCATAGATAACCAATCCCAAGCGACTTAATAGATGGCAGTGATTCAATGATCAGTGTTAAAAGGATGCCTATAACCAGCACCAGCAAAACTGCACTCATCACCACCAGTATGCGTTTAAAAATGGTTTCCCATTTCATTTGGCTGTACGAGAGGTCTAATCTTTTATTTTTCATAACCGAAGATTCTTTTTGGTAGGCAACAGCGCCATTCAAATTTTTTTTCTTTGTCGTTTTGCCCTGGGCAACTTCTAAAGACGGTTTCATAAGCTGTGGTCGGATTATACAAAACAATTACCAGCCCCGTTTTTAAATAGGTACTGGTAATTGTTGTCAGTTTCAAGAATCAAGGACCAGGAGTCAAGAGTTAAATTCTAATCTTGGCCCTTGATCTTGAACCTTGCTCTAATTACAATATCGGTTTGCCATCATAAGTGGCTGATTTCAAAATTTTCTCAGCAACTTTTAAAGCTGATTTTGAAAGCGGCGCGTAATTTAATGGTTCGCAATTTTTCTGGCCATCGTGGATGTTATACCATAAAAGGTTTAACAACTCTTTAGCCCTTGCAGCTGAACGGTCGCTATATTTTTGTTCTTTGTATATCAAAGCCCAGGTAAAGCTGGTGATAGGGTAACCTTTAGCGTTATCAGTATTAGTTAAAGATACTTCAGCGTTTGCTGGTAACTCAACGTTGCTTGATGCTGTAGTTGTTTCCAATGTTGGGGTGATAAATTTACCATGGCTGTTTTGGATATCAGCATAAGCCATCTTGTTTTGGATAGCATAAGCTAACTCGTTATAACCGATGCCACCAGGAGTTTGCTTAACCAAACCGGCAACACCTTCGTTACCTTTACCACCTAAACCGGCTGGCCAGTTAACAGCAGAAGCTTTACCAATTTTTGATGCCCATTCAGGATTTACCTTTGTTAAAAAGTCGGTAAAAATGAATGAAGTACCGCTACCGTCTGAACGGTGGATAACAACGATAGGAAGATCGGGCAATTTAGTGCCTTTGTTCAAAGCAGCAATTTTAGGGTCATTCCAGTTGGTTATTTTACCTAAATAAATATCAGCCAAAACAAGGCCGCTCAGGTCTAAGCCTTTTGCTAACCCGGGAACATTATAAGTTACCACAACAGCGCCTGATGCCATAGGAATATGTAAAACAGGAACGCCTATTTTCTTTGATTGGTCCGCGTTTAAAGGGGCATCTGATCCGCCGAAATCAACGGTTTTGTTGGTTAATTGTAAAATACCGCCACCTGATCCGATGGACTGATAGTTGACTTTCACGTCATGGGTTTTGCCATATTCAGCAAATATCTTTGAAAATAGGGGGTAAACAAAGGTACTGCCTGCGCCTAACAAAGTATTGTCCTGCGCCGAAGCTGATAATGTTACGCAGCTTGCAGCTATTGCTACAATTGCCAACTGTAAACTTTTAATTACTCTCATGGTTTTTTTTATTTATTGTTTATTTGTTAAGCTGCGATGATTACTTTCCGAATGTGTAGAAGAAAGTGAATCTGAAAACCAAGGTATGGTCAGGGGCAACATAACCTGTAGTTGTTGAGGCTCTTTGGTCAGTATAATCAACTAACCAGAAGTTTGGCTCAAAGTGAACGTTTTTTGTTGGGTTGTAATCCAAACCAGCGGTATAAAATTTCTCTTTATATAAAGGAGTATAGTTACCATACGTGGTATTCGGAGCGTAAACAGTTGCAGCATCATAATCGGTAAAAGGATTATAGCTGTCGTAACGGGCGAAATAATTCAGGTTTTTAACAATTGGACCTCTTGCCCAAATTGAAAGGCCCTGAGCGGTTGCATTTTCAGCTAATTTAGTCGATTGGTTAATTACGCCAGAGGTAAAGCTCTGAGTGTAAGCTTCTACGCCTAATGTGATTGGTTTCATGCTGTAAGATGCGAAGATCTTAAACATACCATGTGACGCTCCAGGGATAGCAGCGGTGGCTGCACTAGTTCTAACATTGTCAGCATAAAGATCGACGTATAACTTCTGGTTTAAGAATTTAGCCCAAAGGTCACCATAAAATATTTTGTAGAAACCAGTGTTAGCGTTAGCAGCCGATAATAAGCTTGCCTGGCTATTGTTGCCCACCATAATAACGTAACCAAAATTTTTGGTCTTAGGGTCAAATGTTCCCTGTAAGGCAGCACCTACGTCGTATGAGTTGTTTTTGTGAAAATCTGTGATAGTTTTTTCGATTGAACGGTATGCCCAGGTTGCTTCTGACAATGATGTTGGTGCGTTAGTTCCTGGCTCATTCAATGCGAAACCTGGTGTACTCATTTCACCGATCACAAAGTCAGTTCCTTCCCACAGGTCCCTAACCCTAAGGTTAGCATTTTTGATCCAGAATGCCATTTTACCGTCAACCAGGTTGTCACCGTTTTGGATAGAAGTACCGGTTGCTGCGCCTGTGTTTGCGCTTGGCTCGCTTGCTAATAAGAACTCAGCTTTGAATTTTTTGGTGATCTCATAGTCATATCCTAAGTAGATACGGCGGAACTGGAAAGCGTTCCTGTAAGTAGGTACGCCGTTATAGTTAGTTTCAGGGCCTCTGTTACCTGCATCTGCATGTGCGTTATAATAGAAATCGCCAAAGGTATAACCCCATACTCTTCTTTGTGGTTTCCATGAAGTATCTTCTGCAGCTTTTGCAGGTGCTGTGATCTCAGCTTTTGCTTCTTTCTTTTCTTTTGCTTCTGCTTTTACTTCAGGTTTTGTATCAGCAGTTGTCGCAGTTGCAGGAGCAACAGTAGTGTTGTCAGATGTTAATGACGTCGTTTGGGCCTTCGCGGCCATGGTCGTAAGTGCTAACGCCGTTATTATGGTTGCACTAAAAAGTTTTGTAAACTTTGTTTTCATAATCAATAAGGATTAAATAAATTTTGCTCCAAAGGTGCGGACGCATCATTATCTTAATGTTAAGGATAGATTAACCTTTGATGATATTATGCTAATGTTAACTTAGCGTGACCAATGTTATAAAATCGTCAATAAATCGGCTTTAAGAAAATTGAAAATGCTGAAAAACACCATTTCAAGCCAATAATTAACTTCTAATTAAGCGAATATTAAATAAAAGATAACTGGATTAGGATAGCATTTAGTTAACATTGAATTAATATAGCAGCCCTATTTTAGTGGACTAAACAACAAAAGGCCGCTAATGGACAGTCTATTCCGCAATTATCTTACAAACAGGTCGCTATTTTTCAATCTTTTCGATATGGCTGCAAAAAACTCGGTGGAAATGGCCGGGCTGCTGGCTTCTGCAGTTAATGGCAAGACCAACGGGGAGCGTGACGCAATCTTTAAACAGATAAATAAAATGGAAAATACCGGCGACGACATTACCCACAAAATTTACCTGTGCCTGGACAAGATCTTCTTTACCCCTTTAAACCGTAATGATATCCACACTTTAGCAGCTACTATTGATGACGTAGCTGATACTATAAAAGAAGCAAGCGGCAGGATGTATTTGTATAACATAGATGAATATACACCGCCTGTAAAAGAAATTACTGCCATTATATTAAAAGCAAGTACAGAAATTGCGCAGGCTGTTTGTTTGTTAAGAACAGCAAAGAAAAACGGTGACCTGACGGATGTATGTTTCAGGGTGAAAAGTTACGAACGCCAATCAGACGAAGTTTACTACCACGCCGTAGCTGAGCTTTTTTTAAACGAGAAGGATCCTATCAGGCTTGTAAAATACCGTGATGTGCTATCATCGCTGGAAACGGCTGTTAATAAATGTAAAAACGTAGCAGACGTATTAAATACTATTTCGATAAACAAATGAACGGATTTACGAATTTAGAATTACGATTTTAGATTTTTTTTCGTTGGGTGCGATCCATACCACACTGATTATTTCTCTCTTGATTCTTAACTCCTGCTTCCTTTATCAAAGCCATTTGCTGAACCAATCCAAAGTCATTTGCAAATGTTCAGGCGTTGTTTGGTGCGGCAAGTTTGGGGCAACATCCATTTTTAACTTGTCGGCAGCATTTACTTTATTATATGCTGTTTTTGCAGATTCAAAGGCTATTTTGGCACCGGGAAGCGGACAATTCTGATCTTTCTCAGTACTTAATATCAATAAGGGCCGTGGGGCGAAAAGCCGGACCATTGAAGGGCAATCAAACTCACCGGTAATGCCCGGGACCAGTTTGTCCCATAATGCTTTTACATTTCGTTTATCTAAAACTGAATCGCCCAGATCTTTTGCAGCCTGCAGATGTGCATTCTGTATAGTATGCACCCTACCCTGCCATCGATCATTGTCCAACGACCAGCTAAAGCTTTGTGCAGCAATGTCGAGTACAGCTACCTTTATTCGGGCATCTACAGATGCGGCCATCCATGTCTCAATTCCTCCCATTGATATGCCCGCCATACCGATGCGGTCAGCCTTGACATCTGCCCGGGTTACCAGGTAGTCTGTTAATCGCCACAGATCGAAAACAGTATCGTAAAAAAAGGGGTGTGTTTGTTTAGTTTTATCCTTATTCTGCCAAGCGGCAGTAACAGCTTTAACATATTCCTCTCCGCCGTGCGCCCCTCCCGGGATACGGGCGCCGTGGAACCTCGCATCTATGGCCACGCCCATCATACCTCTTTTTGTTAACTGGTAGAGCACATTTTTTATGTTTTTATCATCCTTGCTTCCACCCGTGCCATGAAGAAAAATAACAACCGGAAATGATCCTGACTTACTGGTAAGCGGTTTGTAAATAAGAACCGGGACCTTTTCATTTTTCTCGCTGTAGATCGTCCCGGTTTCAATTGTCACAGAATCGGTTTTGATTGACTTAAATTCAGCATGAAAATCGACGATTGGCCGTGCTAGTAACTTTCTGAAATCGACGGATACTTTTCCGGGTGGCCAATACTGATCAGACTGTCCAAACAATGAACTACAAAAACATAATACAAGGCATATTATAACGGCGCTGCGGTTAAACATATGGAATGATATTGGCTGATCGAGGTAATCTGTTTAAAGTTAGCTCTTAAAAATTAAACAGCCAATAACCATTATTGAATGGCGATATATGAGAAATTCAAGTGATTGATTAATAGCACTTTACTGAATTTGCCAAAAATGCAAAAGTGAAAACATTTGATTATAAGCCATACGGGTTTTTATAAGAGTGTTTTCACTTCGCTATACTCAAAGCCCCTGTTGGGCATTTAGCCACCTGGTCCCTGATCTCCTGACTTGTGGCGCCGTCCATGTTGATCCATGGCCTCGCCGCAGGATTAAACACTGTGGGCAGTTGTGTGGCACATCTGGCTGCATGCCTGCAAAGCTCTGGCTTCCACTGCACGGTGATGTCTTCGTTGGGGTAACTATGTACTTTCTGGTTCTCACCGCCGCTGTAGGCAAAAGTGCGGATATTGATCTCGCCTTCCAGTAATTTTGATATCGGGCAAACCTTAGCTATCTGGATCATCCTTTCGCGCTGCTCCTCTGTAACGGCGGTTAAAAAATTAATATCCCGGTCAAATACTGTTACGTTTTTTCCTTCCTTTATTTCGTGGTACATATTTACCGATACAGAGATTTTAGGAATATCCCAGCCTTTGCGGTCAATATACATCCGCAGGGTTGCCAATGTACAAGTACCTAATGATGATAATAATAATGTATAAGGATCCGGGCCTTTATCCTTTCCTCCCGCACTTTCTGGTTCATCTACAATAAATTTACCGTGTCGCCATTGAACGGTACATTTATATTTTTCTGTCCCGATAGTCGCTGTTACCGGGTGTTCCAATGCGTATTTCATGATATATGTATATTAACTTAATAAGTGCAGATTTATAAATCAAACCGGCCCATTTCCTGCTATGAACCATTAACAATGAACTAAAAAAGTACATCCCCAAATTCCGGGGTTATTTCAAAGATCTTTTTGGCAAAGGGGCAAGTAGGCAATATTTTAATGTGGTGCTCCCGCGCATATTCAACACCAGCTCTTACCAGTTGTAAGCCGAGTCCTTTTCCTTCATATTCCTGGTTTACTTCCGTATGGTCAATGATCATTTTGGCCGGGCCAGCAAAAATATAGTGCATCAACGCTATCTCTTTGCCATTATCCTCTATATAAAAAGCCCCCCTTTTTCCGTCGTTTTTGTTTTGTATTTCCATTAATGTAGTGGTCAGCGGTTGGAGACCTGTTATTAGTTTTAATTTTTATAAAAGTAAGATAATTATGATCAGGTTAACAAATGGCAGGTTTTTCTTTTTGTCATCAGAAAATAAGATATTTAATCTATCATAATGAAAGTAATTGGCGGTCAAAAAAAAGAAGTATCTTAGAACATTAAGACTGTTATCAAATCTCTGATCTCAAACCACTAATCTCTATTCAGCCCCCATGCAACCAGTTACCGTTTCAACACTTAAAACTTTCGAGGCATTAAAAAATGTACCCGATGACGAACTGCAATGGCTGTTAAATAACTGTGATGATATTGTACTGCAGGATGGTGATATTTTAACAATTCAGGGCCAGCCGCTTGGCGGGCCGCATTTTGTTATTAATGGACACATAAGAGTATATGCAGACCAAAACGGCAACAGGCGGGAGATAACCACTTTTAACTCTGGAGAAGTTGCAGGCTACCTGCCCTATTCAAGGGCGGTGATTTCAAGTGTGAACAGTATGTCCGTTGGTGAAACTCATTTACTTTCATTCCCTACTGCCAGGATAAGGGAGATGATAAGAGATCATTTTGAGGTTACGCAGGCGCTAGTGCACGTAATGAGCAACCGTGTACGCGAGTTTACGGCATTGCAGCAGCAGAATGAAAAAATGATGGCGCTTGGAAAACTTTCTGCCGGGCTTACGCACGAGCTTAACAACCCGGCATCTGCCATAGTCCGCGATTCGGCGTCACTTTTATCGCATTTACGTATGGAGCCGCAATCATTCAAAAAAGTGATCTCCATACAAATGGACGCCGCACAGGTTGATGCGGTAAATGATGAGTTGTTCAGGCTGCTTGCACTGAAAGACAGGCCGCACTTAACGCTAAAAGAAAAGACCAGCCGCGAGGAGGAAATCACCGACTGGCTGGATGAACGCGACATAGAAAACAGCTATGACCTGGCCGAAAATTTTGTTGATTTTGGCTTCACGATCGCTAACCTCGAAACATTTTGCAACCATATCCCCGCAAATTATTGCTCGCCGGTTTTTAACTGGATCAGCAACTTGCTGGTAACCGAAAGAATGGTTGGCGATATACAGGAATCGTCGCGACGCATCGCCGATTTGGTTAACTCGGTTAAAACTTTCACCCACATGGACCGCGGGTCGGATAAACAATATGCCAATATCCATATCGGGATCCGCAATACCCTCACCATGCTTGGCTATAAATTGAAAAAAGCCAGTATTACGCTTGCCGAAGATTTCGATGAAGCACTTCCACCGGTAAAAGCGATGATAGGCGAACTGAACCAGGTTTGGACTAACCTTATTGACAACGCGATAGATGCCATGGAACCTAGTGGCAAAGGTACGCTAACCATAAAAACTGCAAGGGATAGGGAATTTGTACAGGTTACGATTATCGATGACGGCCCCGGCATAGCAGACAATATCAAATCAAGAATATTCGACCCTTTTTTTACTACGAAAGAAATGGGAAAAGGCACCGGTATGGGACTGGAAGTGGTACAACGTATAGTACACCAGCATCATGGTTCAATAAAAGTAAAATCCGTTCCCGGAAAAACAGAGTTTGTTGTTTGTTTTCCGATAGATGGATAGGGAATTCCAGGCATCCCCTCCTCATGTCATTTCGATCCGCAGCAGGCGGAGAGAAAACTTAGACGCTTTGCATTACCCGTTATAAATGGCGAAAAGGTATGTCGTTTAAGTTTTCTCCTTCCCGAAATAAATTCGGGACAGGCTGTTCCTCGTCGAAATGACATCGGTTTTTAACGTAACACCTTTCTAAACTCCGATATATATTTATCGATATACTCACTCTTTGTTCTTGATTTATACTGCATAATAAACCTGGGGTGTTCAAGGGCAACTATATTTTTGAAGAAACCTTTTTCATCATTCAGTTTGCGTAAAAACTTTTCATTTTGCCCGGTGCCGAAACAAAAGCAGGTGTCGGTATAAACGCCCATCGCTATTTGCTTTTGTATATTATCCACAATAAAATCATAAACAGCCGCAGTTAATTCCTTGCTATCGTAATAATTATAGTTTATCTCCTTCCCATTTTTGCCGGTCGCGGTAAAGCCAAGGGGGCAAATGGAATGAATATAAAAGCGCTTGTAAAACTCATAAACGCCGCCAAAAGCTTCAATAACCTCATAAACAAAAACCGACGATGGTTCATGGGTTTCCTTGCC
>Ga0206898_10192_pt1 | contig 15206 bp, 7 predicted proteins | sample Alteio_BWOrgHeat_50_FD_153237 | JGI IMG/M metagenome (GOLD analysis project Ga0206898, IMG submission 153237) | Enriched cells from forest soil in Barre Woods Harvard Forest LTER site, Petersham, Massachusetts, United States -... | ecosystem: Environmental > Terrestrial > Soil > Temperate forest >...
TATGCAGCGCTGGAGGCGACGCTGCGCAGCTTGAAGCCAACGGATCAATTTTCGCTGCTGCTCTTTAGTCAGGACACGACGCCGTTCCAGTCGCAGGCTGTTCCGGCAACAGCGATAAATGTCCAGAAGGCACTGGATTTTGTGCGCGCCAGCAAGCTGCGTGGTGGAACCGATCTGGGCAAAGCGTTGAGCGCGGGACTGGAACAGGCGAAGGCGCCGAATGCGAGCCTCTACATATTTACGGATGGTAACTCCGACCGCGGTGTAACGGTGGTGACCGGAAAAATCGCGGCGCAGTATAAGACGGAGTGGCAGCAGACGGCGACGCATCCACGCACAAATATTTTTGCAGTGGGCGATGATGCGAACCTGCCGCTGCTGCGGTTGCTGGCGCAGAACAACGGCTTGCTGGAAAATGTGCTTTCGACTGAGCCGGTGGAGGCGAAGCTAAGTGCGTTCTTGGCGCATGGAACTTCGCGGCCGGTGAATGGGTTGGGGCTGCAGGTTTCGCCGGCGAGTGCGGTACATACGATGTATCCGCTGAACGATGCGGTGTATGCCGGATCGATTGCGGCGTGGGTGGGCGACTATACGCAGCCGACGAAGGGCATGACGTTCACGGCGCATGCGGACCGCGAAGGCAAGCCGCTCAACGCAAAGTCGACGGTTGACCTGCCGGTGGAGTCGCTCGAACACCCTGAGCTGCCGCGGCTGTGGGCACAGGCGCGAGTGAATGCGCTGCTGGCGCAAATTGCGCGCGATGGCGAGACACGTGCGGCCATCGATGAAATTATTGCGCTGTCGCGGCGATACAAATTTGTTACGCCGTACACCTCGTTTCTTGCGGCGCCGCGATCGCTGCTGCGGCCGCGAGTGATTCGGCCGGGCGATCCCGTGCTGCGTGTGCACACGGATCCTGCAATAACTTCAGTGGTCGCGTTGTTCCCGTTTGGGTTGACGAAAGAACTGCGACACCTTGCCAGCGAGGATACGACCAAGGGCAGCGATGCCGACCACGTGTGGGAGACAAGATTCCTTGCGCCGCCGGAGATGCAGGATGGAACGTACACCGTGCGGTTAATTCTGCGCGATGTAAAGGGGAATACATATTCCGAGCAGAAGACTTTTGTGATTGCGTCGACTCCGCCGGTGGTGACGATCAAGCTGGAGCGCACGCGTTTCCATCGCGGCGAAGTGATGCGCGTGAGCGCGGGAGCGACGGCGAGCACGCGAACTCTGACGGCTCGGCTGGAAGGTGCTGCGCCGGTTGATCTGCGCTGGAATCGTGGTGCAGAAATGAGTACCGGTGAGATGCTGCTGCCGGAAACGCTGACGCCGGGCCGGTACACGCTTTCGGTGACAGCGGAAGATGTGGCGCACAATGTGGGTTCGCAGGAGGTGCAGATTGAAGTTCTGCCCTAATGCGATAGCGAAGCGTGCGTTGCTGTGCACGACCGCAATTGCAGTGTGTGCGGTTGGCGTGCGCGCGCGCGCCGACTTAGCGCCGTGGATGCAGGATGTGATTTCAGGCTCAGTGGTAGAGGCGGCGCTGTATCGCGCGATGAGTCTGCCGGGAGTGAAGGTGCTGTATCCGCGTCCGCCGGCGGAGGCGCGTGGGCAGATGGATGCGCTGGTGAAGAGCAAGCCCGATGAGGCGCAGCTTTATGCGTTGCGTGCGCATGTGGATGAGCAGGCACTGGATTTTGCCGCAGCAGAGCAGGACTGGAAAACTTTTGCTGCGAAGGCTGCTGACAAAGCGGATGCAGCGATGCAGCTGGCGGACTTTTATCAGCGACGCGTGCAGGGGACGCAGGAGATTGCAGCGCTGGAGCAGGCAGCGGCAGTCCCGACGGACGGCAATGAGAAGTTTGTGGCTGCCGATCAGCAGCGTGCGTGGAAGGCATATACAAGAGCTCTGACAGTAGTGCATGAGGATGCGCAGGGCGATGATGCAACTGTCGCGATCTATACCGCGTGGGTTGCGCGCTATCCGCAGGAGCCTGCGGTGCGGGCGCAGTTTTTCGGCACTCTATTAAAGATGAAGCGTTATGCGGCAGCGCAGCAGGTGGTTGCTGCATACCAAACGACGTTTCCTGATGACAAAGGATTTCCAGTGCAGGCTGCGGCGCTGCTCGCATTGCAGCAGGGTGGAGCGGATGCGGAGCGGCAGGCGATCGCGCAGTTCGACAAAAACTATCAGCCGCTCGAAGGATTGAGTGAGACCTACTTTCAACTGCTGAGTGCGACGCACACTCAACACGAGATGCTGAACGCTGCGCGAACGCAGTTGATGCAGCATCCGGATGACCTAAACGCAGCGACGAAGATCTTCTATTTCTACAGACAGGAAAGCCGCACGGATACAGCGGTGAATGTGCTGGCGGAATATGCCGCGAGCAAGCAAAGCCGAAAGGCGGCATGGACTGCCGATGAGTTGTACACGCTGGCAAAGCTGCTGGAACAGTCGGGGCAATATCCGCTGGCGGCGCAATATTATTTCGCACTGGCTGCGACGCCCGGAAAACTGACTGCGACGAAGCAGACTCCCGAAGAAGCCGGAATGTCGGCAACCATTGCGTTGCTGCTGCAGCATCCGGAAAGCGGGATTACGCTGGGCGCGGGCAATCTCTCCATCTATCGCGACGCGGCGACTCTGGACAATGGGCCGGGGTATTTAAATGGAGTGCTCTCGCTGTGGCTGAACTCGAAGAGCCCGGCAAACGAGATGAGCGAGGAAGAGACGAAGGCTTCGCAGTATTTCCATTGCGCGAAGGCCGCAGAGTTGCTGGCGGCCTTCGATCAGAAATTTCCAGCATCGGCGGACAGACCGTGGCTGCATTCCGCGCTGATCCATGCTTACGTGGGTTATGCGGACGATGCCGATGTGAAGCGCGAAGGCGAGCGATTCCTCACAGAATTTCCGCACGCGAATGAACGGCTGCAGGTGGCGCTGGAAGTCGCGGATGTCGACGCGCGCGCGAACGATACGAAGGATGAGTTTGCGTTGTATGACATGCTGCTGACAGAGCTCGGAGCGCAGTTGCAGGGAATGCCGCTAACTGCGGGCGGAGTCAGCGGAGAAGTAGCGCAGCCGGCATCGGCGGATGCCTCGACAGATGGCCAGAGCGCAGCGAACGAGCCTGCTTCCAAGACAGCGGCGAAAGATGCCTTGATGCAGTCGCTGAGTTTTGCAGCAACACAGCCTGCGACAAAAGCAGCGGCTGCAGAGTATCAACAAATCCTGGAGCGCTACCTGGGACGACTGACGATGACGAAGCAGTTTCCAGCAGCGCTGGCTGTGTTGCGCAAGGAACTGGACCGCAATCCGAATGATCCGTTGTTGTATTCACGGCTGGCTGATTTTCTGCAGCAAAACAATCTGGGCGCTGAACAGGAAGATGTTTACCGGAAGGCGATTGCACGCTTTCACGATGAAAGCTTCTATGACAAGCTGGCACGGTTTTATCTGCGCAGCAAACGCGAGCAGGATTATGCAGCGCTGAGCAAGACCGTGGTGGACACATTCGCAGGCACGGAGCTGGAGAAATATTTTTCGCAGGTAAAAGGACCGTGGCCGCAGGAGAGCCTGCAGCTCAATCTGTATGCACACCAGCGGTTTCCGCATGAGCTTATGTTTGCGCGCAATCTGCTGATTGCGTATCGCGCGAAGAACACGGCGAATCCGACGGCGTGGGAAAAGTTAATGCGCGAACATTGGCAGGATGCTCCGGATCTGCAGGCGGAATTTTTTGAGTGGCTGAGCCAGACAGGAAAACTGGATGCAGAGATGGCTGCGCTCAAAGCAGCACAGGCGGCGGACAATTCTGCTGCTGCCCGCGAGCTGGCCGAGCTGGAAGTTTCGCGTTCGCACTTTGAAGAAAGCGCGCCACTGCTGGATGCGCTGGCGCAGCAGTATCCCGCGGATGCAAGCGTGGGTGATGAAGCGGCGAGCGTGTTCCGGTCGTTGGCATATCACGACCCGGCGCAGATCGACCGCGCTGTGGCCATTGAAAAAAATTTGTCAGAGGCCGATCCAGCGAACCTCGACCGTCTCGCGGTGATTGGCGACACCTATGCCGATAGCACATCCAGCGAGTTGAATCTGGATGCGGAGAAGCAGCTTGCGCAGGCCGCGCCGTTTTGGCAGAAGATGGCGACGGTACATCCGGGAGAGGCGGATGGATATCTGCAGTCGGCGACGGTGTTCTGGGATTATTTTGAATTCGACTGCGCGCTGGCGGAGATCGATGCAGCACGAAAGCAGTTGCACGATCCTGCGCTGTTCGGCTATGAGGCTGGAGCCATCTACGAAAACAAAGATGACATGGCAGGGGCGGTGAAAGAATATGTTGCCGCAGCGATTGCGAAGGGCAGCGATGACGGCGGCGCAACGGACCGGGTGACGACGCTTGCGGGAAGAAAGAATACTGCCGCGCTGGTTGATCAGGAGACGGCTGCGGCAGTTGTACGGCAACCCAGCACGAACGCGCTGCAGTTGCGTGCGAGTGTGCTGGCGTCGCTGCATCGCAGCGCAGAGCTGGCAGCAACCGTAGACGCGGCAGTGCAGCATGCGGGTACAGCGGAAGAAATTGCAACACTGGCAGCGTTCAGCAGTCAGCACCAATTGACGCACGAGTATCAAGTGGCGATGATGCGGCAGATTTCGCTGACGAGCGATGCGGTCGAGAAGATGGGACTGCAGTATGAGCTGGTGCGTTCGTATGAGGATGCCGGCGATACGGCTGCGGCGCAGAAAATTGTGGAGTCGGTGTACAAGGGGAACCCGCTGATTGTGGGTGTGGTGCGGTCGACGGTCGATTTCTATTGGACGAACAAGCAGCCGCAGCGAGCCGTTGCAACATTGCTGGAGGCTTCGCATAAGGCGAATGCGCAGCTTGGAAAAGAATTTTTGCTGGAGGCAATTGCGAAGTCGAGCCAGAGTGGGGACTATGCGGGCGCGCGGACGCTGCTGAAACCGCTGCTGGCTACCGATCCTTACAACGCGCAGTACATGGAGCTGGAAGCGGACAGCTATGCACTGGCGCATGACGATGCCGGGTTACGCGATTTCTACGCGGCGACGCTGATCTCGGTAAAGACTTCGACTTTGAGTGTTGAAGCCAAGCGCGATACAACGGCGCAGGCACGGCAGGGAATGATTGTCGCGTTGACTGACCTGAAGGATTATGCCGGAGCGATGGACCAGCACATCGCGCTGGTGAGTGCATTCCCTGAAGATGGCGGCGTGTTGCAGGCCGCGTCTTCTTATGCGCGGCTGCATGGGCGTGAGGCACAACTGGTGGCATTTCTGAATAAAGCAGTTGCGGATTCTCCACGCGACTCGCGATTTGCGATTGACCTCGCACGCGTTGACGAGAGTTTTGAAGATAATGATGGCGCGCTGGCCGCGTACTCCAAGGCGATTGCGATCCGCAAAGACAGGCCAGATCTTTATGAAGAGCGCGCGAACATTGAAGAGCAACAGCAGGCCTTTGATGCTGCATGCGCGGATTACGAACGCTTGTATGTGCTGACCTATAACGACCCGCAGTGGATGGAGAAAGAGGCGCTGGCGCGTGCGCGGCAAGGCAAGCCGGACCTCACGGTGAAGGCGCTGCAGACTGCGTGGATCGACGGCAGACCAGCAACCGCGCAGAACTATTTCAGGGTGGCGGATCAATTGCAGCAGTGGAACCTGCTCGAGCAGGCGCGGCCATTTGTGGACCAGGGCGTGAAGCTGGCGGGCGACGATTTGCTGCGCGATTCCCAATACAGCGGCGATCCAGCGATCTATGCACGTGTGCTGGGAAGACAGCGGAAGGCCGAAGAGGCGATTGCGTTGTTGACGCGGCTGCATGCTCTCGGCGGCGGATCGTCCTTAGCACCGTCTATCGTGGTGCAACAGGTGGAGACGCATGGAATTGCCGCGGTCACGGATGCTCAGTGGCGGCAACAGTTGATCGAGCGCAGGAAAGAGATGTCGGATTCGAATTTCAGAAATGCGCTGGATGTGTTGGGGCAAAGCGTGGCGGCGTACTACACGCCTGAAGAAAAGCTAGTGTATGCGAAGCTGCTGGATGCTCAACGCGCGAAAAGCTCGGCGGGCGATGTAGCGACGATGTGGATACCGGCAGCCTCTGCCGCGGGGGTATCCGACCGCGAAGCGCAGTGGCGGCGAGAGCTGATCCTGCAGGGCGGCGACATCGCGGCTTCTCAGATCAGTGCCTACAATACGCTCGAGAGCAGCCGGATGAATTATCGCGTGCTCGCGCAGACGCTGGACCAATATGTGTTGACGCTGAAGCCGGATGACCAACTGGGCGTGTTGCAAATGGCAGAGCAGGCGTGGGCAAATGCCGGTGATACGACTGGTGAGACGAACGATCTGCGCAGGCTGGCTGTCGATCACAAGCTGCAGACGTTCTATGAGCCGTTGTTTGCGATGCTGTTGCGCAACAACCCTGCCGGACTTATTGCGCTGGCGCGTGGAAAAGATGCACTGGCTGATTCGGCGACGAATTATGTGTTGGCGCACGGGACCAGGGCACAGGCTTACACGGCGATCACGGCGCATGCAGTAGGACGCGATCCGGTGTGGGGACAGGCGACGCGGGCGCTGGCAGGGTTGTATTACAGCGATAGTTCCGCGGCTACCAATATGGCCTTTGAAAACGCGCTGGCTGATGCAACGATTGGCGCGAGGCTGGGCAAAGATGCGGACGAGAAGCGGCAACTGATTGGCGAAAACTGGTTTTCTTACGCGATGCGCTATGGTGTGTTGCTGACGCTACCCGCGAAGCCGGGCCGAGACCCTGAAGATTTTCTGGCGGCCGAGCTGGAAAATTCAGTCAGCGCCGAAAATTTTACCGAGCTGGCGAAAACCTATGAGGCTACGCATAAGTATGACGAGGCGATCCTGGAATACCGGCACGTTGAGGAGTTGGACGATACCGATGCGACGCCGAACGTCGCCATCGCGGAATTGCTGTGGGCCCAAGGCAAGCAAGACGATGCACTGGCAGAGTGGGGCATCGCACTGAAGAAGCTGCGCGCGACGGTGGATACAAAGGCAGTGCCGGAAAGTTTTTGGACAGATTTTGCCAGGATTGCGAAGGCGGCACGCGAGCACGGGTTGGGTGAGAAATTGAAGCCCGCGATGAATGATGTGTTGGTGGCGTACATCAGAAAGAATTCCAACTATCGCGCTACGGAACTGTTGCACTCGGCGGCGATTGCTTTAGGAAAAGAAAATTCGGCGGAAACTGCGGCGTGGGTGCTGGCATTGGTGAGCGATGCCGGCAGTGATGTGCAGGTGTCGATGCTGGGCGACTTAACACATGCGGATTGGTTCCCGGAAGCTCAGCTCGACACGGTGTACCAGCGCGAAATTGCAGCGGCGGAACAACAAGACAAGGCCGCGAAGATTGCGGCAGCGAGTCAGGCTGATAAGGATCCAAATGCCGCAGACAGTAGCGATGAAAATGCGGGCATGGTGACGCAGGTGAAGCTGCAGTATGTGCGCTGGCTGATGAAGAGCGGAAAGAATGCGGCTGCACAGCAGGTGCTCGACAGCATTGCGAAGAGCCAGAGCGCCGACGAGACAACGCTGCGGCTACTGTTGGCTGCGAAGCTGGGCAAGATGCCGGAAATGATTGCGTCCTATAAAAAAGACAGCACAACCGCACCGGCGTTTGCCACGTTGTCTGTGATCGCGAATCAGTTGCGTCTCGCAGGGGATTCGGCGAATAGTCGTGCGCTGCTCGAATATGTGTTTGAGCAAAAGTTCGAGCATCAGCAATTGTCGGCAGCGGATTATCTCGCACTCGCGGAGGCACGGCTCGCCACGAATGATTTGCCGGGCGCACTGGACTTGCTGCATCGCATGACGTTGCAGGGCGATCTGTATGGAAATCTTGATGCCGCAGCGAGCTTGCTGGTAAAGACTGGGCACAACGCTGAGGCGCTGCCGCTGCTGACCAAGCTGGCCAATGGCGTGCCGTGGGATGAAAGCTACAGGTTGCGGCTGGGCCAGGCGCAGGCAGCATTGAAACAGGACGCTGCCGCTGATTCGTTGGCTGCGGTTGCAGCGAATCCAAATGCGACTTACAGCTCGCGGGCCACAGCGGCAATGGCGATACATGCGCTGACAACTCCTGCAGCCCCGCATGAATTCGGAAGCGCGGAGTTGGCGATGCTGTGTGCGGGAACTCCGACAGCACAACAAGCGACGCAACCTTATTTTGCGTATGCACGTACGCAAGCCGCGGAAGCGTTGCCGCCGGCACAGCGGTTCGCACTGCTTGAGGACGCAGCACTGATTGCACCTGAGCCCATGCTCGATTGGTTGCGCGTACAGATATTTGAGGCAAGCGTCGCAAGCGGGAAATACGATCTGGCGAGTGCGGCGATACAGCCGGTGATCGCAAGTCAGTCGTGGATAAGAACGACGTTAAGTACGTCTACATCCGATAGTGAAAATGCGGAGATGAATGAGGCTGATGATGCGAACACGAATTCGCCGGATACGGTTACGACATCTACTGCACCCGCGATTTATTCGTTGACTACCGTGCTGGGCACGGATGCGCAGAAGATGCAGTTTGAGCTGAAGCTCGCGGAGATGGATGAACACCTGGGCAAGACTGATCTTGCAGCGGAGGATTTGCAGGCAGCGATCCAACTGACAAAGGATGCTGCGCAAAAGAAGACGCTAAACATGCGCGTAAAAGCGTTGCAAGCGACCTCTGCGCGAGAAGCGATGAATGCAAACCGTCGGCCAGTGATTAAAGATGATTTGCAGCAGAGCGTTGTGGTGCTGCCGAGATTGACAGCCGCGCCGGAGAAGGTGACGCCATGAAAATTTCTCGCATAGTCATGGTTAGCATTCTCGCGAGCTGCATCGGTGTGATTGCGGCGCTGGTGGCACATCATCAACAGACAGTGGCCGCGACGCAGGAGTTGGCGGCATTCGCTCCGCAGGGTGGATTGCTGGCGATAGAGTCGCCGGACTTCGCGTCGGTGGTGAAAAGCTGGATGAGTTCGCCGGAGGAGCAGCGCTGGCTGGCGAGCGATAACTACGCGGATTTTTCGCGGTCGCGGTTGTTTGGGCAGCTAGGCGAGGCGCAGAGCCAGTTTGTAGCCACAGCCGGACTGCCGGTCGATGCGCGATTTGTGCAACAGATTGCCGGACAGCAAAGTCTGTTGGTGCTGTACGACATTCACAATCTCGAATTTCTCTACATCACGCGCATGCCTTCGGGCGATGCGGAGAAGACCCCACTGCTCGCATTGCGCGCGAAGTTTGAAGAACGCAAGATCGGCGACACCAACTTTTATTTGCGCACTGAAGGTGATCCGGCGCGGACGGTTGCGTTTGCAGTACGTGGCGATTATTTATTGCTGGCTACAAATGCTGACAGGATTGCTTCCGCGTTGCAACTGATGCAGCAGCCTTCTGACCGGACGCTGAAAAACGAATCGTGGTATTCCAGCACGGTGGCTGCAGCGGCGCGGCAGCCGGGCGATCTGCGCATGACGTTGAACCTCGCGAAGATTGTCGTCTCGCCGTACTTCCGCAGCTATTGGGTGCAGCAGAATGTGACACAGATGAAGCAATACAGCGCCGCGTTGAGTGATCTGTATCGCGAGGCGGGAGTATTCCGCGAAGAGCGCGTGTTGCTGAAGAGCGACCCGGAGCAAAAATTCGTAAGCGTGGATTTGTCGCCGGTGCTCGTGTATGCCCCGGCGAAGTCAGGTGTATATCGTGCGACGGCGCAGCCGGACACGGCAGCGGTGCTGGCACAGTTGCAGGAAAAGATTCTGGATCGTGCGCCGGCTGCTGTGCACGATGCCCATGAGGCTCCGGAGACGGACTTTTCCATCCCGCAAGCTGGTGCCGCAACGAGCCTGGAGGAGCGCATCGATGAGCAGGTTGTGCTGCCGCAGGGACCGGCGACACAGCTAAAACCGCTGAGTGATTTATTGAGCGCGATACCGGCGCAGGCGATGCTGGTGTACTCGGCATCGGATGCGCCGAAGAATGGATTGCTGGCGATGCATGCTGCTGTGGTGCTGGCTGCAGCCAAGCCGTGGGACGCAGCGAGTTTGCAAAATGCGATCAGCGCAGCCTTAGCGCCGAAGATCAGTGTGGGTGCGGCCGGTCTGAACTGGCAGCCACAGCAGAGCGGCAACTTCAAATGGGTGGAGCTGCGCGGCATGCAGCCGCTGGCAATGGCAGTGAGTGGAAATGTGTTTGTTCTGGCAACCGATCAGGCGACACTGCTGCGCACATTAAATTCCGCTGCAGCAGCTCCGCACACTCCGCAGATTGCAAGGACGATTGCGGGCTTCGATCACAGCTCCGAACGACCTGCGTTTATGCAGGTGACCGGAACCCTCGACCAATACCATGCAGGCAAAGCCGACGCCGCCAAGACAAATGCAGGGAATCCACCGCCGTTCTTTGCGGGGAATATAGTGAGCCTGAGCAACACATTTCAGGATTTGAATCACGAGACATTTACTGAAACAGCTACGGCAGACAATGCAGTGCACCAGAGCGTGCACTATGAGTGGAAGCGATAGCACTCACACATGGTGCAGGTAAGCTTCGGCGATGCGGCGCAAAGCAGCGTCGGGGTTTTCGTTCCATAGCGATTGGTTGAAGATTTCAACTTCGATAGGACCGCTATAGCCCGCGTCTTCGACAGACTGTCGCAGCGAACGGATGTCGATAACGCCTTCACCCATCAGGCCGCGGCCTAAAAGTAAATCCGGCAGAGGCACGAGCCAGTCTGATACATGAAAGCCGAGGATGCGCTTGCCGGCGCGCGCGATCTCTGTGTGTACGAGTGGGTCCCACCAGATGTGAAAGACGTCAGCGACGACGCCGACTGTATCCGCGGGGAGTTGCAGCGCGATGTCCGTGGCTTGCGCTAGCGTGACGATGACGGAGCGCTCGGCAGCGTACATGGGGTGCAGAGGCTCGATGCTGAGCTGCACATTGTGCGATTTTGCAAAGGGCACGAGCTCGGCGATGGATTCCGCGACGGTGTTGCGTGCTTCTCCCAGCGACTGGCCGTTTGCGGGTCCGCAGACGAGGACGAGTAGTGGAGAGCTGATAGCCGCGCACTCCTCGATGGCCTTGCGGTTGTCTGCGATCTGGGCGGCGCGCGCAGTAGCAGTGGGAGCGGAGAAAAATCCGCCGCGACAGAGGCTCGAAACTTTGATGCCGGCATCGTTGAGCTGGCGGACAGTTTGGGTGACGGGCTGTTCAGCGAGTTTGTCGCGCCAGATGCCGACATGACCGATGCCGTGACGCGCACAACCTTCAATGGCCTGCGCGAGCGACCACTGCTTGATGGAGATCTGATTGAGGGAGAGGCGGGAGAGATCGTTCATGCCGCCTCCTGCGCGAGAAAAATCTTCATTCGTTCGATGGCGAGCTCGGGATTGCGGAGAAGATTTGCTGCATCTGCAAGCTTGAAAAGGTCAATCAAGTGCGTGCGGCTGCGTGCTGTTTCAGCGCCGGAGACCATGCGAAAGTGGGTTTGAAATCCGTTGAGCCAGGCGAGGAAGACGATTCCGGTTTTGTAGTTGTATGTTGGCGCCGCGAAGATGTGGCGCGAGAGCGGAATGGTTGGCGCGAGAAGTTCGATGTAACGAGCGGTGTCGCCGGCATCGAGAGCCTGAAGAGCAAGAGCGGCGGCCGGAGCGATGGGATCGAAGATGCCGAGCAGCGCGTCGCTATAGCCCTCGGAGTCGCCGAGGATAAGGCGGTCATAGTTGAAGTCGTCGCCGGTATACATGCGGACGCCGGGAGGGAGCGCGCGGCGCATTTCGATTTCGAGATCGGCGTCGAGAAGAGAAATTTTTATGCCGTCAATCTTTGCGGCGCTGGCGCGAATGACTTCAAGGCAGTGCTGCATGGCCTCGCGCAAATCATTCGTGCCCCAGTAACCGGCGAGTGCGGGATCGAACATGGGGCCAAGCCAGTGAAGAATGGCGGGCTGTTGAAGTTGCCGAAGAATCGTGACGTAGACATGCGCGTAATCCTCCGGCGAACGAGCGACACGAGCAAGTGCGCGCGAGGCCATCAGGATGACGCGGCCTCCAGCCGCTTCGACTGCCTCGCATTGCTGTGAGTAAGCAGCGACGATGTCGTTGAGCGTGTGAACCGAATCCAATTGCAAATGATCAGTACCTGCACCGCAGGCGATGACGCCGTTGCATGTGCGCGCTTCTGCAACACTGCGGCGGATAAGCTCGAGCGCAAGTGGCCAGTCGAGACCCATGCCTCGCTGAGCAGTGTCCATGGCTTCAGCAACGCCGAAGCCGAGCGACCAGAGATGGCGGCGAAAGGCGAGCGTTGCATCCCAGTCGAGTACAGGAGCTGCGATATTGGTGGTGCGCGCGGGATCAAGCACAACATGCGCAGCGGCATAGGCAACGCGGCTGGTAAAGCCGCCGGGCTTTGGTTGAGGCAGAGGTTTTCCTATGAGCGCGTAAGGATGCAACTCGCTGTTGGAATCGCCGGAATCTGGCAGCAGCAGATCCATCACGCACCTGGCTCGAGCGAGAGTGCCGGCACATCGACCCAGCGACGCTCGCGCCATGACTGCAGGCCGAGTTCGGCGAGCTGCACACCTTTTGCGCCTTCGAGCAGGCCGTGCGGCCACGGCGCATTTTCCGCAACGTGACGAAGAAACATCTCCCACTGGACCTTGAAGCCGTTGTCGAAGACGGTGTTGTCAGGGACATCAGTCCACCCATCGCGAAAGCGAATTGGGTTTGGCACATCAGGATTCCACACGGGGCGCGGCGTGATGGCGCGCGGCTGGATGCGGCACTCGCGCAGGCCGGCGACGGCGCTGCCGAGCGTGCCATCCACCTGTAGGCTGAAGAGCTCGTCGCGATAGACGCGGAAGTTCCAGGAAGAATTAATCTGCGCGACAATGTTGCCTTCGAGCTCAAAGGTGCCGTAAGCGGTGTCGTCGGCGGTCGCGTCGTAGGGTTTGCTTTGCTCGTCCCAGCGTTTGGAAATGCCGGTGGCGCCGATACAGCTCACGGCTTTCACGTTACCGAAGGTGTGGTCAAGCACATAGCGCCAGTGACAGAACATGTCGACAATGATGCCGCCACCGTCCTGCTTGCGATAGTTCCAGCTAGGTCGTTGCGCGGGTTGCCAATCCCCTTCGAAGACCCAGTAGCCGAACTCGCCACGCACGGAAAGAATGCGGCCGAAGAAGCCGCTATCGATGAGGCGCTTGAGTTTGCGCAGGCCGGGGAGATAGAGCTTGTCCTGCACGACTCCGTGTTTTACGCCGGCGGCTGCGGCGAGTTTCGCGAGGCGCAGTGTGGAGGCGAGGTCCGCAGTCACAGGCTTTTCGCAGTAGATGTGTTTGCCGGCAGCGATGGCGGCTTCGACGGCAGGAGCGCGAAGGTTGGTGAGTTGAGCGTCGAAGTAAATTGTGTCCGCGGGGTTGGCGAACGCGGCGTTCAGATCGGTGGTCCAGCGAGCAACGTTGTGTTCAGCGGCAATCTGCGCGAGTTTTTCGGCATTGCGGCCGACGAGAATGGGGTTGGGCATCAGGACAGAACCGTCGCTCAGGCGCAGGCCGCCTTGCTGGCGAATAGCGAGGATCGAGCGCACGAGGTGTTGATTCAGGCCCATGCGCCCGGTGACGCCATTCATGATGATGCCGATTTCGCGAGTGGACATGCAGTGGTCTCCGTGGCACTCCCAAGGTAAACCAAGCGACAGAAGTTGCGTGCGAAAAACGGAGTTTAGTGTCCGCCGCGAAACAAACTATAGAGCAGCACCAGCAAAACGCTGAAGCTGACGGCGACATAAAGTCTGTCGCGCTGGCGGGCGAAGTCGACGACACATAGCGCGACGCGAGCCACAGGAGTTGCAATTAGCAGCACAATGCCGAGCTCAAGCACGCTGGTGGAATCAGCGAGGCGTGAGCCGGTGAGAACTTTGCCGAGATTGTGCAGATCGGTCGCAGAGCCGTGAAAGTGTGCATAGTCGGCAGGCTGCATGGTGGGATGCTGCAGATAGAACCAGCCGCCGAGAATCATCAGTGTGGCGGCGAGCGAGATGCCGAAGCGCAGCATGTTGGCAACGGCAGCATCCATCTGCATGTCAGTAAGCACGGGACGCCGTGGCGATTCTTGCATTAGAGCCTCCCCGTGGCGCCGGAGAAAATCATCTCCGCACCCAATGCAATGATGACCAGGCTGAAGACAATGCGCAGAGTAACAACTGGCGCGCGCACAAGCAGCTTCGATCCCAGCAGTGAACCGCCGAGCACGCCGAGCATGACGGGCAGCGCGAGGCCGGGATCGATGTATCCGCGGGAAAGATAAACACCGGCGCTGGCAGCAGCGGTGACGCCGATCATGAAATTGCTGGTCGTCGTGGAGACCTTGAAGGGAAGCCGCATTGCCATATCCATGGCCAGCACTTTTACCGCGCCGGAGCCGATGCCGAGCATGCCGGAGAGAGTGCCGGCGCCGAACATGATGCCGAAACCAAGCGGAACGCGGTGCGCGACGTATTCGTGGCGCACACCGTTTTCGGTGTAGCTGCCACTGAGCTTGAGCGCGGTTGCCATGCGGTCCGGCGCGGCCGGGATGGCATGTTTGCGGCGTTTGCGGAGCGAGGCAATTGCTGAGTACAGCAAAACGCAACCAAAGATAATGGCGATCCAGTGCGTAGAAATTTTCAGCGTGAGATACGCGCCCAGCAGCGCCCAAAGCGTGGTGGCAACCTCAAGAAACATGCCGATGCGAATGTTGGATAGACCCTGGCGCACATAGGCTACGGCGGAGCCGGAAGACGTCGCAATTACGGAAATGAGGGAAGCGCCGATGGCGTAGCGCAGGTCCACTTTGAAGACCAGCGCCAGCATGGGAACGATAATGACGCCGCCGCCGAGGCCGGTGAGCGCGCCCAGCAGGCCGGCCAGCAGAGAGGTAACGAAGATCAGTGCGGTAAAAATTCCTGCGGTCATTTAGTGGTTGATTTCAGGCGTGCGGATTGCATTCCAGCGACGTATGGGCAACCCAAGCCTAGCACCGGCGCGGCTGTGGGGTGTTGCGGCTGGCCGCAAAAGCGCATAGCTGCGATACTGAAATTCGCAGCCTCTGAATCCCGCATCTGCGGGCTGCATCTGACTTCCATGGCGACAGTCGCTCCCACT
>Ga0206898_10221_pt2 | contig 15200 bp, 16 predicted proteins | sample Alteio_BWOrgHeat_50_FD_153237 | JGI IMG/M metagenome (GOLD analysis project Ga0206898, IMG submission 153237) | Enriched cells from forest soil in Barre Woods Harvard Forest LTER site, Petersham, Massachusetts, United States -... | ecosystem: Environmental > Terrestrial > Soil > Temperate forest >...
CTTTGGTTGGGATCACATTAGCGGCCTGTTCGCCCACGTTGCCGCTGGACATTCCGTTTATGTTAGTTTCTATATTAAGAGAAATGACTTTAAAACATTTGTGATTGCTTTTCCATAGCGACGGGTTTCAAACCCGTTGCTATTCTGGAATGACGTCTATCCTAAAATGCTGTTAATTGTATTCAGCTCTTCTGCTGAAAATGAGATGTTTTCGAGGCATTTAATAGAGTCCGTTACCTGTTCCGGCTTACTTACTCCGATCAGTACAGATGTTATACGGTCGTCTTTTAAGATCCAGGAAAGAGCCATTTGCGCCAGGTTTTGGCCGCGTTTAATGGCAAGCTCATTCAGCTTTATTACTTTGGCAATTTTTTCGTCGGTAATGGCATCTTCTTCAATGGCGCCGTTTCCACGATGGCTCGCAGCCCTTGAGTTTTCAGGAATGCCTTTTAAATATTTGTTGGATAAAAGACCCTGGGCCAACGGCGAAAATGGTATGCAGCCAACGCCGTTATCTCCAAGGACATCCAGTAATCCACCTTCTACCCAGCGATCAAACATCGAATATTTGGGTTGGTGGATCAGACAAGGCGTGCCAAGCCGGTTTAACTCAGCAATTGCAGTTTCAGTTTCCGAAGCGCTATAGCTGGAGATCCCCACATATAAAGCTTTTCCCTGGCGTACCATAAGGTCCAGCGTCCCCATTGTTTCTTCTATTGGGGTTTCGGGATCGGGACGATGGTGATAAAATATATCGACGTAATCCAATCCCATGCGCTTTAGGCTTTGATCCAAACTGGCTACCAGGTATTTTTTTGACCCCCAATCACCGTAAGGGCCTTCCCACATCCCCCAGCCAGCTTTTGAGGAGATGATCAGCTCATCACGATAGTTTTTGAAATCCTCTTTAAAGATCTTACCAAAAGTCACCTCTGCCGATCCGGGCGGCGGGCCATAATTGTTGGCAAGGTCAAAATGGGTTATGCCGCTATCAAAAGCCAATTTTAAAATAGTTCGGGCATTTTCGAAGCTGTCAATAGCGCCAAAGTTATGCCACAGGCCCAGCGATACAGCGGGCAGCTTCAGGCCGCTTTTGCCGCAGCGGCGGTAAGGCATATTTTCATAACGGGCTGGGTTGGGTACGTAGGTCATATGGTTAGTATTTAGTGTGTTTGGTAATTATTATTTGAATGTCAAACATCGAATAAGGAATGACGAAGTTAACTCTTCATTCAGAATTTATTATTCGATATTACTTACTGTTGTTTTGGTTCTCGATTATAGATTATAAGCTAATTTTATGTATGATTGTCAAGTCTGTGGCATAGCATAAATAATGGCGTAAAATTGGAGATACTTTCTATAAAATCCATTGAACTGGAACAAGAAATTAAAAAAAGGATGTTTCAAAATATAAACACATACGTTTTAAAGTGTGTCGACTTATCACAGCCGGAACTGGAATACTTTAATTCAATATTGGAGCATAAGGTGATACCTAAAAAGACGATATTACTGCGTGCTGGCGATGTTTGTAATTTTGAAGCTTATGTAATTAAGGGCTGTATCCGCGAGTATTATATTGACAGCAATGGTGCCGAAGTAACGCTTCAATTTGCTGTTGAAGACTGGTGGGTTAGTGATATTACCAGCTTTCAGGACCAGAAAGTAAGCAACATGAATATTGAGACACTGGAAGATTGCGAGTTGCTGATGCTTTCGCGGGAATCAAAAGAGCAACTGCTGGCAAAAGTACCTAAACTGGAAAGAATGTTCCGCCTGATGATACAGCGCCATCTTTCGGTAATTCAAAGCAGGTTGTTTAAAACTATCACGCATACCGGCATGGAAAAATACCAGGAATTTATAAAGCGTTATCCTACCATTCCACAGCGCGCGCCGCAACATTATATCGCATCATACCTTGGTATGTCGCCGGAGTTTTTGAGTAAGCTGAGGGGAAGGCTTTTGAAGAATAATTGAAACCTGAGAAAGAAAGGAGAGAAATTCACCCCATCAAATGCCTTAGGTATGCCGCAGGATTATCCAGAAACGACTTAGTAAGATAAAAATGTTCCGTATTTTCGTAAGTGGTTTCACGCACGCCGTCCTCATCGAACTGGTAAATGGTGGCGTCCGGGTAGCAAATCAGCATCGGCGAGTGGGTGGCTATAATAAACTGGGCACATCCGCTTTTGTCAAGCCGGTGTATCACCGACATGAAAGCCAGGATCCTCGCCGGTGACAAGGCGGCTTCCGGTTCATCGAGGATATAAACCCCTGATTCAAACTGATTATTAAATAAATTAAGAAATGATTCGCCGTGCGATTGCTCATGTAGCGAACGTCCGCCGTAGGCCCTTAAAATGCGGTTGTCATCCAATGCCAGTTCGTCAATGTAGGAGGCGAAATTGAAAAAACTTTCGGCCCGCATGAAAAATCCATCCGTGATCCTACGTGGTGTCCAGCCCAAATGTAAGTACCGCGCTACTGCCGATTCATAGCCATCAAAGCGGTGCCCGGTTTTTAGATTATGGTTGCGGCTCCCTCCCCGCAGGTTAAACCCGCACTGCTCTGCAATACCTTCCAGTAATGTAGATTTCCCCGACCCATTCTCGCCGACAAAGAATGTGACATTGTTTTTTAATTCAAGTCGTAACCCATTGCTAAGGCTGGGGACCTGCTGCAGGTAACTGCCGTCCTCTATAGGCTGGAGCGAGATGCGGGATAAAAATGGCATTTGGTGATGTTTTTTGCTTTATAGCAAGATACTGTTGTCACTTTATTGATATACTGGTATCAGTCAGCCGTCTCATTCCTTTTTCTGATCTCAAAATAACATTGATCACAAATCTGTAAGCACACTACAATATCCTTTCCCGCAATCCCTTTGAAATAGCTTCCGTTATACAGATAATATCTTCAGCCACATGGGTGTTGTTGGTGATCACCTGGTCGCATTCACTTTTGTGGGGCAGCAAATATTCTTTGTATGAAGGTATCACATGGTTCAGCCATTTGTACATCGCATCATCATGCGAATAACCCCGTTCTGCCAGGTCGCGTTTTAAGCGGCGCTGAAGCGCAATGTCATAATCGGCCTCAATAAAGATTTTAAGATCAAGTAGTTCGGCTATTTTTTTGAAATGCAGAATGAACAAACCCTCGACCAGCATAATGGGGGCGGGCTTTATTTCCAGCATTTTTGGAATAACATCAGGGTTGTTAAAGGTATATTCCTTTTTGATTATAGCTTTCCCGTTTATCAGGCTCTCGATGTCGTCTTCAAAATGCTGGTGATCAATAGTAGACGGCAGGTCGAAATTATACAGTTTGTTTTCCTCCTTGGTCATATTATGCGCCACGGGAATATAATAATCGTCCTGCGATACTAAACACACCTCTGAGTCTGTAAAATGCTGAAGAAAGCACTTAAGGAAAAAAGTCTTCCCCGATCCGCTTCCACCGGCAATTCCAATGATGAACGGTTTATTCATTTGGGCTGCCGTAGCTGATGTTTACATGAAAACGTTTGTCAAGGGCGCCCAATGAATCGGCCACGTTCTTTGTCATTACGATAATAACATCTTTCGTAACTTCATTGTCGGTAAACCGGCCAACAACTTTTGCAAAAGTTGTACGGTTAGTCATCGGGTTAGTGATCTTTATAACAGTTCCGATAGGGGCACTGCGGTGAAGCACTAATTTTTTATTAGAGTCAAGCCCCGGATCGTCAAGCCAGGTGGCTACGCCATTTTCATTTTTTTCATATAAACCATAGCGGTTGGCATTCAAATGATGTTCGCCGTTACTGCTATCTATAACTGATGCAAATACAGTTGAGTCACGTTTAACTATCTCAGTTACGTTCCTTTTTACCGGCTGTTGCGGGGTTGCAGGGGGAGCAGGTTGTCCGGATTTTACCAACAAGATCTGGCCCGGTGTTAATGTGGTCGATGTTAAATTGTTAAGCTGGGTGATATTATCAACCGTAGTATTAAACCTTTTGCTGATCGCATACAATGTCTCACCGGCCGATACTTTATATTGAGTAGGAGGGGTATTGTCGGTTTGTACCTGTTGTATAACCTGTGCCGGCTGTTGTGCTACAGGTTCCGGGGCTTTGCGCTGTGCTTCGGCAGCTTTTGCTTGCGCTTCCTCTGCTTCCCTTTGTTCACGTCTTTTTTCTGCTTTAGCTTCTTCCTCTTCTCTTTCCAGTCTTGCTTTCTTTTCCTTCTTTGTTTCTTTGGCTACTTTTTCTGTTGTTTCATGGCTCTTGCCTGATTTTTTAAACGGTTGATCAGTCGGCACTTTAACAATGGCGCCTATGGTTAATGTTTCTTTCTTGCTATCATTAAACTTCATTATTGTAGCAGGTTTTACATTGTAGCGCCTGCCGATGGAATAGTAAGTATCTTTGGATTTAACTTTAAAAAGGATCACTTTTTTGCCGTCAACGTTTTTTACGCCTACGGAATCAGCAAGATTATTTGCAAATAAAGATGTTGAAATGGTGAATAACGATAATGTGAATATTAAAATCTTAAACTTCATAATGGATTATAAATCAATAATTTATAGGGCTAAAACTTTTAGCGCCGACTTGTCTTTAATGTAAATCAGATGATTTTTATGAATTATAAACGCCTCGGGTTGGATTTTTTGTATCCCCGAGTTCAATAAATCTTCATAAATCACATTATCATCCTTCATAACATAAAGCAATTGTGTTAACTGTCCCTCATTTAACGCGTGCAAAGATACAATTCTCAAATTATTGTATTCAAGGTAATGTATCATATTTCCCGCTACCAACGTCGATAACTGGTTTAAATCTGAAAAATCAGACGTTTTTATTTCAGGTAGGGCAACAGAATTTTTCGATTCTAAGTCAACAGACGGTTCATAGCCTCGGATGGTTGCACCGGTTTTAACATCAATTAAAAATAGTTTACGCGGCTGTATTTTGGTATCATAAACGGCAGGACCGTTAATAGTGAGGTGATCAAAGGCCCATGAGAAGTTACTCCACAATGTTTTGCCAGTAACGGCATCAATAGCTAATAATCCTTTATGTGTGGGGCCGGTTTCAGATTGGTAGAAGTGCAAAAGTAAAACGCCATTGTATACGGTTTCAATACCCGTAAGCCAGCGCTCGGGTGTTGCAAGGCTGTTGAAGAAAGTCTCGCCGTTTGATAGGTCTAACGAGGCAAAGTGAACTTTTTTTTCTTCATTATTTCTAACTTCAACACATAAAGTTTCCGAGAGTTCATCGATCTCCATGCGCCAGATAACGCCGTCAAACCTTTCGTTTATATATGGCCGGATGCTCATGCCTGCAAATATGGCTTTTGATTTCGGATTTCGGAATTACGATTTCGGAATAAGACTACTTTATGAATGAAGTTTCTAAATCAATTAACATAAGGGCTACAGACGGTTCTTACCATATAAATTTATAAATTTGACGGCTGTTAATATAATCCCAACAGTTAAATTCTATTTTAATATATATGAGCAAAGGCGTTGTAAGTAAAGAAGAAGATTATTCGCAATGGTATAATGACCTGGTAATTAAGGCCGATATGGCCGAATATTCGCCGGTAAAGGGCTGCATGATCATCAAGCCGTATGGATACTCCATATGGGAAAAGATGCAGGCCGTACTCGATAACATGTTTAAAGAAACAGGTCACAGCAACGCTTATTTCCCTTTGTTTATCCCGAAATCCTTTTTTTCTAAAGAAGCCAGTCACGTGGACGGCTTTGCCAAGGAATGCGCGGTGGTGACCCACTATCGTTTAAAAAACGACGGCAATGGTAATATTGTGGTTGATGAAGATGCAAAACTGGAAGAAGAACTGATCGTCCGTCCGACATCTGAGACTATTATATGGAACACCTATAAGGGTTGGATCCAATCTTACCGCGACCTGCCTATCTTGGTTAACCAATGGGCAAACGTGGTTCGCTGGGAAATGCGTACCCGTATGTTTTTACGCACCACTGAATTTTTATGGCAGGAGGGACACACCGCCCACGCTACCGCAGAAGAAGCTATTGCCGAAACCGAGCAGATGCTGAACGTATATGCCGACTTTGTTGAAAACTGGCTGGCGCTGCCTGTAATTCGTGGTAGAAAGACTGCTAATGAGCGTTTTGCGGGAGCATTGGATACTTATTGCATTGAAGCTTTGATGCAGGATGGAAAGGCCCTGCAAGCAGGTACATCACACTTTTTGGGACAGAACTTTGCAAAAGCATTCGATGTTAAATTCACCAGCAAAGAAAATAAATTGGACTACGTTTGGGCAACGTCATGGGGAGTTTCTACACGACTGATCGGCGCGCTGATCATGGCGCATTCTGATGATGCCGGACTTGTGCTGCCGCCAAAACTGGCGCCTATACAAGTGGTTGTTGTGCCAATCTATAAGCACGATGAGGAACTGGAGAATATTTCAGTATTTGTAAAAGAGCTTACCAAAGAGCTAAAAGCTAAAAATATCTCGGTTAAGTTTGACAAACGTGATACGCACCGCCCCGGCGCTAAATTTGCCGAATATGAGTTGAAGGGTGTTCCGGTACGGGTGGCAATAGGTAGCCGTGATATGCAGAATGGAACAGTTGAACTCGCCCGCCGCGATACTAAAACTAAAGAGACCGTTAACCAGGAAGGCCTTACAGTTAGGATTGAGCAACTTTTGGAAGAGATCCAGCAAAATATCTATCAGAAAGCACTGAAATTCAAAACCGAAAACACCACCGAGGTTGACAGTTACGATGAATTTAAGCGTTTGCTGGATGAAGAGCCAGGCTTTTTATCGGCCCACTGGGACGGCACGCCAGAAACCGAGCAGCAAATAAAGGATGAAACCAAGGCTACCATAAGATGCATACCTTTAAATAATAAGCAGGAAGAAGGCAAATGTATTCTTACAGGGAAGCCGTCGAGTCAGAGGGTGATATTTGCAAGGGCGTATTAATGAAAAAGTCCGTAATCCATGGTCGATAGTCCATGGCTATGAATAGCTAAACTTTTACTATGGTCCATGGACTATCGACTATGGACCGTTCTCAACCAATACCAATGAAATTCGCAACAAAAGCTATACACGCAGGGCAAGAGCCTGATCCAACCACAGGCGCGGTAATGACGCCGATATACCAGACATCTACCTACTGGCAAAAATCGCCGGGGGATAATAAGGGGTACGAATATTCACGCGGCACTAACCCCACACGCAAGGCTTTAGAGAATTGCCTCGCGGCCCTGGAAAATGCGAAGTATGGGCTTGCCTTTTCAAGCGGCATGGGCGCTACCGACGCGGTGATGAAATTGCTGCTGCCTGGTGATGAAGTTATTACCGGTAATGATCTTTACGGTGGTTCGTATAGGATGTTTACTAAGATCTATGCCAATTACGGCATTATTTTTCATTTCCTCGATCTGTCAGACCCTGAAATAGTCCGCAAACACATCAATGAAGATACTAAGCTGATCTGGATCGAGACGCCCACCAATCCAACCATGCAGATTGTGGATATTGAGGCTATAGCGAAGATCAGCAAAGAAAAGAATGTACTTCTAACCGTTGATAATACCTTTGCATCCCCATACCTGCAAAACCCAATTGACCTGGGCGCAGATATCGTAATGCATTCCGTAACCAAATATATTGGCGGCCATAGCGATGTGGTAATGGGTGCACTGATGCTGAATGACGAAGAATTATACAAGCGTCTTTGGTTCATCTATAACGCCTCTGGAGCCACGCCAGGCCCCATGGATAGCTTTTTAGTGCTGCGTGGTATAAAAACCTTGCACCTGCGCATGAAAGCGCATTGCGAGAATGGCCGTAAAATAGCGGAGTTTTTAAAAACGCATCCTAAGGTAGATAAGATCTACTGGCCGGGTTTTACCGATCACCCTAATCATGAAGTAGCCAAAAAGCAAATGCTTGACTTCGGCGGGATGATCTCCATTACGCTTAAAGATGCCGATCTGCAGGAAACTTATAGGGTTGCTTCCTCATTTAAAGTATTTGCATTGGCGGAATCATTAGGTGGGGTGGAGTCGCTTATTAATCACCCGGTAAGCATGACGCACGGCTCCATACCAAAAGCTGAAAGAGAAAAGGTTGGCGTGGTTGATAATTTGCTGCGTTTAAGCGTAGGAGTGGAGGATGTGGACGATTTGCTGGATGATTTGAAACAAGCGCTGGCCCCTCAGCCCCCTGAAGGGGGAGCCTGAAAATCCATAGGCTATGCACTTCAAAAACGCTGATGAAAAACTCCCCCTTCAGGGGGACGGGGGGCTAAAGGCCTTTTTGGATTCTAAAGTAATTCAATACAACCACCCCGGTTTCATAAAAAACGACCCGGTATCCATCCCTCATCTGTTTGCAAAAAAACAGGATATTGAGATCATGGGCCTTTGGGCGGCGGTACTGGCCTGGGGGCAACGGGTAACAATCATCAATAAATGCCATGAACTCATCAAATTGATGGATGGCGCGCCTTATGATTTTATCACCAATCACCAGGAAACTGATCTTAAAAAGCTGCTACATTTTAAGCACCGTACTTTCAATGATACGGATACGCTGTATTTTATTGCGTTTTTCAGGTATCATTATTCAAAATATGAATCTTTAGAAGAAGCATTTATACCCAACTCTTCTGTCATCCTGAGCGATAGCGAAGGATCTTCTCCGGGCGTCACCAGCGTTAATGCAGATAAGACGGATGAATCCATTGAAAAATACCTGAACTATTTTCGGGAATATTTCTTCTCCCTGCCCGATTATCCGCATCGCACCAAAAAACACATTTCTTCGCCATCACAAAAATCAACCTGCAAACGGCTAAACATGTTTCTGCGATGGATGGTACGCAAAGACGATCGCGGTGTAGATTTTGGCATCTGGAACCATATTAAACCATCTGAACTTATCTGCCCCTGCGACCTTCATGTAGACCGTGTGGCCCGTAAGCTTAACCTCATCACCCGCAAACAAACCGACTGGCAAACAGCCGTTGAACTTACCAAACGCTTAAGGGAATTTGACCCTGCTGACCCGGTTAAGTATGATTTCGCGCTTTTTGGGTTGGGGATAGAGGAGAAGTTTTAGTTTTGGGATTTCACCGATTTTGGAAATCGATTTCACCGATTATTCGGAGGATCATTGTTAATTAAATCACTACAAAATTCTCGTAGCTTTTCATCCCTTGTTTGGTCAATCGCTATTTGTTCAACCAAGCCAATATATTTATCTCGGTTATATCGTAAAAGTCCTAAAATACATTCCATATACGTTAAGAAAAAATCGCCGCGTTCTTCTAACTTTTTCAATTGTATTTTTTCTGCTAAGTCGGATTCGTAGAACTTCAAGAGATTTGCCGCTTTCCAAGAAAGTTCACCTTTGTTATTTAGAATCCAATCCTCCAATTTGTTAATCAGATTTTCTGGAACGTCGAATACGTCATCTTCAGAACATTCTTCTAATAAATTAATTGCTGCGTACAAAAAATCCGTTAACCAAACGTCGCCTTTATCCGCCGAAGCAATTTTTTCAAGAAGTGGATTTATGAAAATATGGTTTTTAAGTTCAACCAATAAAGAAGCAAATTTATTGGTGTTATTGATCTTAGTTGGATCAAGAATTAACTCTTTCAATTCGGCTATAAATACATCTGAATTATCAATTAGCAACTCATAAAGAATCTCAAGCTTTTTTTCGATATCTGGCATTATCAATTTATTATAATTTTACTTAAACGTCTAATTCTCCTCCTTAAAATAAACCTTATAATAATTCATGTGCTTATCGTCGTCAAAGCCTTTTTCAATCAGCTCTTTGTTGCCATGAATATAGATATGGAAATTCTTATCCAGCTTTAATACGCTTTTATATACCCGTGCTTGCTTTTTAACCGCGTTATCCGAGATCTCAAAAGTATCAGCAATCGGGCTGTCAAATTCTTGCTCGTATTGGGTCTTGAAGTTTTTGAACGATTCAATGGCTTGCGGGTTGCCGATCACTTCACCCGTAAACTCGTCCATGTCAAAAGTTTCCTTTTCTTTAAAATACTTCATGGAGCGGTTCAGCAGATCGATCTTATCAGCCTTGCTCATTTCAAATTCGTCATCCAGCTTTTGGGTTACAAAGTTTTTGTAAATGCCCAAAGTATTACTGGTTTGGTTAAAACTGTCGTTGCGTACTTTTATCTGTAAAAAGTCGTCTTTCCAATAAACGGCGGCGTCACTGCCGCTGTTATTTTTATCGATCACCACAACCTTGTAGCCGTTTTCTTTTTCGATATCGAAGATCAAAACACCTTTATCCAGTTTATTGATGTTTATAGCGTTTTCCTCATAGTCAACCTGGAAGCCGCCTTTGTCGGGGTAAACCTTTAAATAGGTTTCTTTATTTTCCGATTTAAATATGCCGATAGCATCCAGCAGATTGCCTTCAATTTGCACCTTGTTAAAATATACCACATATAATTCGCCGCCTTTAATATTGGGGTGAGTGGTTACCTTGAACAGGAACTTGGCGATCAGTTCTGACGCTTCATGAAACTTTTCTTTCTGCTCAAATACCCGGCTTACAAAATGATGCACTTCGTTTAGGTTTAAATCTCCGCTGCTGTGGGTAAGGTGATAAACTTCGTTCACCTTTTCAAAAGGCTTTAAAAAATACTGCATCAGCAGGTTGGGGATCACCTCGTCCTTCAACTCCAGCGGAGCGTCAGACAAAGAGTACATCTCATCAATAGACGGGTTGCCAACATGATGCACAGAAATAGTATCAAGCGAAGCTTCAAAAAAAGTTACCATAATTGCTGCGAAGGTAAGTTGTTTAGTTCATAGTTGATGGTTCATAGTTCATGGTAGTTTGCAGAAATAGTTTATGGCTTATAGTTTATTTGAAAATGTCAAAAAGCAAAATGTCATACCGATGCATATCGGCATCTCACCAGCAGGTACCCGATTGAAATGTCTGCTACACGCACATCGTAGACCATGCAAGCGCTGCTGTCCTGTGGGATGCCGATATGCATCGGCATGACGTTCTGTTACTATGAACTATCAACTATGAACCATCAACTATTTCGGCACATTCCCAATTCTCGGGTCGCCGCGCGAGATCAGTTCGCATACTTTAATAACTGCGCCTTCAAAGTCGTCTTCATTATCTCTTATAAACAGCCAGTTGCCGTGTTGCTCTTTACCGTCCATAATGAAACCGCCAAGTTCGGGGACGATGATTTGCAGGCTTTCGTGATGTTTAGTAATCGTAGCTACCCAAACGCCATTTAGCTCGGGCTGATTTTTATTTAGACGAAGTATTAGCATTATCCTTTCGCCAAAATAAATGTAATGCATGCCGAACAGCTTTCTAGTGGTAATGCTCATCGGCAGATAATCAAATACAAAATCAAATGGGATGGACGTTGGCATAGGCGAAGATAGTTTATTGTTTGTTCATAGTTCATGGATGATAGTTCATAGTTGCATTTTTTGCAGTTTAGATATTGCCTTTAAATAGCGAACTTTGCCTGTAGGATGTAGAGGCCGCAACTCCTATGAACCATGAACTATCATCTATGAACCAACAAGAAACAATAGTAGCCCTCGCCACGCCAAACGGAACCGGCGCTATAGGTGTTATCCGTCTTTCGGGTCCGGAAGCTATCACTGTTGCAAATAGCGTTTTCGGCGGAAAAGACCTTACCAAGCAAGCCTCGCATACCATACATTTCGGCAATATTATGGATGATGATGTGGTTTTGGATGAAGTATTGGTTTCGCTGTTTATTGCACCGCGCTCATATACCCGCGAAAATGTGGTGGAGATCTCCTGCCATGGTTCTGCATATATCATCGAGTCGATCATTAAGCTGCTGATAAAAAAGGGTGCGCGATCTGCAAAGGCGGGTGAGTTTACGTTGCGGGCATTTTTAAACGGTCAGCTCGACTTGTCGCAAGCCGAGGCGGTCGCCGACCTGATCGCTTCCAACTCAAAGGCATCGCAGCAGGTGGCTTTGCAGCAGCTTAGGGGAGGGTTTAGCAGCCAGCTGCAATCCCTGCGCGACCAACTGGTGCAATTTGCTTCGCTGATTGAACTGGAGCTTGACTTTGCCGAAGAGGACGTGGAATTTGCCAATCGCGACCAGCTAAAAAAGCTTATTGGCGAGATCAATGGCGTTATCGTCAACTTGATCCGGTCGTTCGAACTGGGTAATGCCATTAAACACGGGGTAAATACCGTTATAGCAGGCAGGCCGAATGCGGGGAAATCGACGCTGCTTAATGCGCTGCTGAACGAAGACCGTGCCATTGTGAGCCACATACCCGGCACTACACGTGACACCATTGAGGAAGTGCTGAACATCAACGGCATAAATTTCAGGCTGATAGATACCGCCGGCATCCGCGAAGCTACTGACGCTATTGAACAGATAGGGGTACAGCGCACTATGGAAAAGATCAGCCAATCGGCGTTGTTGATCTATGTGTATGATGCCTCGGCAATAACCATTGAAGAATTAAACAAGGATATTGAAAACCTGCAGAAGCCGGGCATCGCTATTATTGCTGTCGCCAATAAAATTGACCTGTTAAACAATGAGGAAATAGCAGCGTTACCGCATACCCAAAGCGAAGCGGTGATATCCGCCAAAGAAAAATTCCACATCGACGATCTTAAACACAAGATCTATAAAACTGCTATAAAAGATAAGCTAACCGGTGACGAAACGCTGGTGACCAATATCCGCCACCTGGAGGCCCTTCAAAAAACCGAAGAAGCGCTGAAAAGGGTGCTGGCCGGCATGGACAACATAACCTCCGACTTTTTAGCTATGGACATTAAACAGGCCCTCCATTACCTCGGGGAAATCACCGGGGCGGTCACTACGGATGACCTGCTGGAGCATATATTTAGTAAGTTTTGTATCGGGAAGTAAGTCTTTCCTAACAATCAGGCAAATGCGCGGCTTATCGTTTGGGCCGTATTAATAAATGTTAATAATTCTACATGTTACAACAAGTTTTATCGTACCAAATAGCAGATAGTATAGATATAAAAACGTTTAAGCCTGCCTTTAAAGCGGAGTTGTACTATAACGATGCTGATGAATTATTTTATAAAACAGATAGTGAGCAGTTTATTTACGTTTTTAAATATGGCGTGGTATGCTTTCTAAATTATGATGCCATTAAAATTTCGGAGTTTTTAAGGCTTATTTCGTCTTATTGCAAAAATCCATTCGACCAAAGTCTGACGGAAGAGTTTAGCATACAAACTTATGCCGGCAAAAATAAAATAGGCTTCAATTCAATTGAGATAGCTGGATCAGATATTGAGGTTTTGCGGTTGATCATGATGACCGTGTCACAGTCGGTTGCGCTGGATTACTACGAAGAGCAAACAACCAAATTGATCGAAGAAACCAACTATTATACCCAGATGCTGGAAGCAAAGGGGAGCCTGAACATATCCGGGATAAATCTTAAAAAATATATCGGAAAGACGCTGGTTTTGAAAAACCGTATCGCCGGGAACCTGTATATTTTTGATTCTCCTCCCGAAACCTGGGATGATGAGAACCTGAATAAAATCCACACTGACCTGAAGCGGACTTTTGACCTCCAGGAAAGGTTCAGGGATATACAGGAAGGGCTGAATATTGTAAAAGACAACCTTGAACTTTTCAGGGACCTGTTGCAGTATAGAAATAGCTATCGGCTGGAAATAGTGATCATCATACTTATCCTTGTGGAGGTGTTGAATATTTTCGCACAGAAGATATTTAATTAAAGCGTGGTGCGGAATTATTGAAATTCAGCCGGTGCGGTTTACGAAATAACAGTCTCTTAAAATGAAAACTTCCGACACAATACATTTAAGAAAAACTTTACCAACAGACCTGGACCTTTTATTTCAATTCCAACTTGATAAAGACGGCCAATATTTGGCAGCTTTTATGCCCCAGAATGCTGGTGACAGGGACGCATACCTGGCTAAACATACAAAGTTCTTAAGCGATCCTGCAATTACATCGATAACAATACTTATTGACAATGAAATTATAGGCAGTATAGCTAAATTTGTAATGCATAATGAGGCTGAAATTACTTATTGGATCGACAAAAAATTTTGGAGACAAGGGATAACTTCAACGGCATTAAAAGACTTTTTGAAAATTGAGCTCACAAGGCCAATTTTTGCCCGGGTGGCTTTTGACAATTATGGATCGCAAAAAGTTTTAGAGAAATGTGGATTTGTAAAAGTTGGCAGGGACAAAGGTTTTGCCAGCGCAAGGCAGCAAGAAATAGAAGAATTTATTTACAAGCTTACAAACGCTAATTAATAAATAACAAAACCACCGTTAAAATTAACCGTTATGAAAAGCTTAATCAATATTTTATTATGCTTCATCTGTGTTGTTGTTCTTGGTGGGGCACATACAATCACCAATCAAAAAGACCCTATTGTGGGCACCTGGAAGGGCACATCCATTTGCCAGCTAAAAAATTCATCCTGTAATGATGAAGTAATAGTTTGCCATATTACCAAAACGGCAGCTCCCAATACCTACAAATTTGTAATGAACAAAATGGTTAACAACGCAGAGGTATCAATGGGCGAGCTGGATTTTATTTATAACCAGCCGCAAGCCACGCTTACCTGCCACTCCGTTACCCGTTATGATGGCCTCTGGAAATTTGATGTAAAGGGTGACACTATGGATGGTACTTTGGTAATTGACAACAAAACCTTATTCAGGGTTATTAAGCTTGTAAAAAGTTAAGTGTCCGTCCGGATACAGGTGCCCATATTCTCAAAACGAGCGGACAAAACACCACTAAAAAGTATGTCATTTCGAGCAAAGAGAGAAAACTTCTAAGCTATGCATTCCGACTATGAATGGCGGTAATGCACAGCGGATAAGTTTTCTCCTCGTACCTCGAAATGACAGGGTGTAAAAAAAAACTAAAAAACTATGTCATTTCAAAGAGAGAAAAACCTATACCGCAAGTATAACGAACTATGCAGGGCGGTCGTGTCTGATGCATAAGTTTTCTCCCCGTACCGCTTAGAAATGATAGATTGTGAATAAATCTTCACCTTGACCGTTGGTCTTCTTGCTGATAATCAAGTTCTTTAGGCGTATCTCATAAATTATAG
>Ga0206898_10241_pt1 | contig 15145 bp, 8 predicted proteins | sample Alteio_BWOrgHeat_50_FD_153237 | JGI IMG/M metagenome (GOLD analysis project Ga0206898, IMG submission 153237) | Enriched cells from forest soil in Barre Woods Harvard Forest LTER site, Petersham, Massachusetts, United States -... | ecosystem: Environmental > Terrestrial > Soil > Temperate forest >...
GTTAAACTTTATCAAACCAATGCCGGTACATATCCAAAGCGTATTTTTATCGCGCTCATCCTGGTGAATACTGCGCAAGTCTATCAAGGGGAAACGCTTATCAATGATAACAAAATCATCGCCAGCTTTTTTGTAATGAAACAAACCATGCAAGGGTGATGATGCCCACAGCGTGTGATCATTCATTTCAACTACGTCGGTTATTAATACCCGGTTCACCCTGGAAGGATTACCAAACGTTCCTGTATAAACGCCTGCGTTTTTTTTAACGCCCATCAGGCCCCAGGCTGTTCCCGCTACTATTTCGCCGTTTGCCAGCTGAGTTAATTTATAAATAAAGTTGCTATGTTCGTTCAAATGAGGTTTATCAATAATTTTAACAGTTGAAAACGCACCGCTTTTTTCATTAAAAACAGCAAGGCCCATGCTTGCGGCTACCCAGATTGACCCCTGCTTGTCCTTTAAAATGCCCGTAATAATGGGGCCAGGTACCCCCTTTGAATTAAATAATGTGGATTTGTAGCTTTTTATTTGCCGCGTTTGTGGATCAAATATATTTAAACCGCTGCTATGCGTGCCAAACCATATTTGCCCGTTTGCGGTTTCATAAAAGCATTTGATGAAATAATCTTTCAGGAATGGATAATCGCCCTCGTTTAAAGGGAACAAATTGAATTTAGGAGGTTTCAGGTCTAACTTGCAAACACCTCCACCATCAGTACCTATCCATAAATTATCAGCCCGGTCGACACACAAAGCCGACAGTATATTAATGGGCAACGATTTTACCCTTGAATTATCATGCAGATACCGGGTAAAAGTCCTGTCGCTTTCGTTATAGCATATTAACCCGTTATCGTAAGTGCTTATCCACACCCGGTGGTATTTATCACCATATACTGCCTGTACATCGAGCGTTTTGCCATTTGGAATAATATAGTTTATGCTATCTAAAACACGCAAAGACGTATCTGTGATCGTTATTTTTCCATGCTCCTCAATATTATACAATTTACCGTTCCTGCCATAAAACGTAGCATGATACTTTTTCGTGATTTTAGCATGTTTTAACCTCCCGGTTTGTGTATTATAGACCAGGAGGCCGTCAGATAGGGGGTCTTTCAACCAAATAGTGTTTTTAAAATCCGTTGTTAATTCTTCAGCTAAAAAATCATTGTAGGGGTTTTTAAAATGGCAGGCTGTTGGCATAAGCAGCCCGGTTTTTATTTGATAGCCATAAATACCCGAACTGGGATCTAAAATATAGAAGACATCTTTTTTATCTATAAAGATGCCAGCCGTCCAGCCATATTTTTTAAAAATCATTTTCCGGATAAGCTTATCAGCCAGGGGATCATAATAAAACAACCCTGTTTCGTTACAAAACCAGATATTAGTGTTGCTGTCTTCGCAGATGTTGCCGTGGATGAAATTTGAGTTGGCGATTTTTTTATCGCTTATTTTATATATCCTTATATTTTGACCATCGTACCGGTTTAGGCCATCAGCGGTACCAAACCACATAAAACCTTTTTTATCCTGATAGATGCTGTAAACAGAACTTTGGGAAAGGCCCTCATTAACGCCTGTGTTTTCAAACCTGGGAATAATATTTTGGGCATGTACTACACATGCCGCTAAAATCAAAATCAGGATAATAGCAGGGCGGCTCATCAATTAGGGATTGGATAATCCTATAAATATAGTCGAAATTTAATATTTGATAATATGCTATTATATTAAGTTTTCATATTTGCGACCTGTAGTATAGAACAGTTTTCATAAAAACAAAACAACCGGCCTGTAAAAGACGGTTGTTTTGTTAGTCATCCATGAAAAGAGCGGTTGAATTTTTCTTCAGGACGGATTTAGAAATGATTATTGATTAATTGTGATGTAGCTTAATGTCCGCCTGGCACCAACACCAACCCTAAATAACCCTTTCGCTGTTCGGGATTAAGAAAAGCCGCATATTTAGGTGTAGCATAGGCAGTAAAACCTGGAGGGGCTGCAGTACCGGTCGCTTGCATACCCATCATAACAATAGCCTTTTGGGCTGTACTCAACATCGATGTTGGGATGTCGCATATAATAAGTTGTAACATACCCGCATCATCTTTCTTAAAATCAATAACGGTATCGTACTCCTTGCAACTGTAAAATACATCTGTGGCGGTTTCCTGGGTCTTTTTAAACTGCCCCATAATAGTTAAGTAGCTTGCCGCAGAATCAACCGGCATCCCCAGCTTTGTTATCATGATGGATAATTGTCCTGCCAGCATGTAATTTGGCAGATCGTTGGTTTGTTGGGCTTTTGCGGTTGTAAGCGCAAAAAATGCTATACAAATAAAAAATACCTTGTGTTTCATGTTCTGCAATTTGAATTAAGTGTCATCTACAGTCAAGGTAAGCAGTTGGGCAGAATCAAAAAATGTGAAATAAGTAGTATATACGGATTGATTTAGTTTCACTCGATCTGTTAACTTTACTTTCAATAACAGCGTGAAAACATAATGGCAGAACTTCCAGTAAAACCGGCTTACAGTTTAGTTGACCTGACTAAATATTTCCTCAAGTTAGGCACCTGGGGCTTCGGCGGTCCGGTTGCCCTGGTGGGTTATATGCACCGTGATTTAGTGGAAACCCAAAATTGGCTAACAGAAGAAGAATACAAAGAAGGCTTGGCCTTGGCGCAACTGGCGCCGGGCCCTTTAGCAGCGCAATTGGGTATATACATCGGCTTTGTTCACTACAGATTTATAGGCGCAACATTGGCCGGCCTTGCTTTTGTACTGCCATCTTTTATTATGGTGGTACTGTTGGGCATGGCGTACCAGCTCTATGGCGGTCTCCCCTGGATGCAGGCGGTCTTTTATGGGGTGGGCGCGGCAGTCATTGGTATTATTGGTATGAGTGCTTATAAACTCACCATTAAAACCATCAGCAAATTTGAATTTGCGGCCATAAAAAGTAAATGGTTGCTGTGGCTATTTTATATCATAGGTATTACTATCACCGTTATTACCCAAAAAGAAGAAATCTTATTGTTTTTAGCTTGTGGCATCCTTTACACGCTGATAAAAGCGCCGCCACGCTGGGCTAAAAAACCTACCATTGTTCCCGCCGGGATTCTGCTGTCTATAGGTTTCTGGAAATATGATAATAAGCTTCTATTGCAAATCGGGTGGTTCTTTTTAAAGGCAGGTGCGTTTGTTTTTGGTAGCGGGTTGGCTATCGTTCCCTTTCTGCATGGGGGTGTGGTTAAAGAGTTTGGTTGGCTAAACGAAAAACAATTTGTGGATGCCGTGGCAGTCGCCATGATTACACCTGGGCCGGTGGTAATTACTGTGGGTTTTATCGGTTACCTTGTTGCAGGGTTCCCGGGCGCTTGTATCGCAGCTTTAGCTACATTTTTGCCTTGCTATGTGTTTACCGTTGCGCTGGCGCCATCTTTTAAAAAGATTGCAAAAAATGCAAGTATTAAAGCATTTGTAGACGGTATTACCGCATCGGTAATCGGCGCACTGGTCGGCTCAGTAATTATCATTGCATCCCGGTCAATTGTCGATATCCCCACAGCAATAATTGCAGTCCTTGCCGTACTGGCACTTATCTACGTCAAAAAATTACAAGAACCTTACATCATTGGCATTGCTGCGGTTATTGGGTTATTGATAAAGATGCTGTAATACTGCAAGGGTACCTGGGCGGCTAATCAATTAGCCACCCAGGTATTGTCCTTATCATTGGCATCCATAAAAATGCCGCCATCAAGTGTTATTGATTTTACAGCTTTGCTGGTTTTTATGTTTACTGTTATATCCTTTTGGTTTTCCTTCCACACCATCGGCGTTTGATGAAAACTTTCGGTTGTACCGTCTGCGTAGGTTGCTATTGCATCAAAAGGAACCGCAAATCCGCCAATATTTTTAACTGACAGGGCATAACCATCCGAAGTTTTATCGCTTTTAACCAATGCCAGGTCGATATAGCCGGGGGTGAAGAACCAGTTGTAAAAAAACCAGTTTAAATCCTTTCCCGAACCGCTGATCATCGAATTAAAATAATCCCACGGAATAGGGTGCTTGCCATTCCAGTTGCTCATGTAATTATGCAAGGCCTTTTTAAACAGCTTGTCGCCCAGCAAATCTTTTAGGGCGAGGTAGCTTAATGACGGTTTGCCATAAGCATTATTACCGGCGCCAAAAGTTACATCGGGGCTGGGCGTAATTACCGGGTTTTCTTTTTCGTGTTTGCCATGGGTCCATCGTGTTACACGGAAGTTTTTATAGAAAGCATCGGCGGCTTTTTGCCCTCTTTCGGCCATGCCGATCAGGTATTCAAATGTGGTGGCCCAGCCTTCGTCCATAAAAGCATAACGACTTTCGTTGGTACCCATATAAAACGGGAAGTAGGTGTGCGCTTGTTCGTGGTCCTGCACCAGCTCGGCAAAAGTTAAATCAGGCGTATGGCTGTCATTTATCATCATAGGGTATTCCATATCGGCATATCCCTGGAATGCGTTTGATTTTGAATAAGGATAGGGGACACCCGGCCAGTTATTTGAAAACCAGGCCAGCGAGTAGCGGCCATATTGCACCGAATGATGAAAATCTTGTGCCGAATCGGCAAAGGCTGCCTGCATGCTGGTCCGACGCTGTGTTTTATTATCTACAACAACGCTGGCAGCGTCCCAATCATAATGATCACTTAAACCTATGGCCATATCCGACACATTGGTAGCTGCCCATTTCCAGGTATTGGTTGTATTTTGCTGGGTGATCTTTTTATCAATCAGGTCCTGTTTAGTTGCAATGTGTACGGTGGAGTCGCTTGTCAGGGATTGTTCCAGGCGTTGTGCATATTCAGGCTGCAGTACCTCATTGGGGTTTACCAATGTACCGGTAGCCCATACAATAAAATTTTTAGGGACGGTTACATCCAGGGTATAATCATTAAAATCGTTATAAAATTCCAGCGAACCTGTGTGCGGTTGTGTATCCCAGCCCTTGTAATCGTCGTACACGGAAACCCTGGGATAAAAATAGGCTATATAAAAACTGGTTGAATCAATAACACCATCACGGCCCGGTCTTTTCGATAGGTTATAGTGCCAGGTTATATTTAATTTTAGTGAATCATGTGGCGCCAACGGCTGCGCCAAATCTACCATTTGATTAGTGGTAATTGCTACGCTATTATCCCATGAGGTTTTCACGCCATTTATCAACAACTCATCGACCTTTATCCCTGCCGAAGTATCTGCCGAACCACCCCGACCACCAGCCCGGTGGACATTCACGATGAGTTTCATATTCAAACTTTTCAGCGCATCGGGACTGTTGTTAAAATAGGTAATTTGCTCAACGCCGCGGATATTATTGCTGGGCGGCGTTACCGTTAAAGCGATATGATACCGCGCATGGTTTTCCCAGTACTTTTTTCCGGGTTTGCCATTCATTGCACGTGTGCCATTGGTGTAAGCCTGTTGAATTTCGGGCGGCATGGTAAGGGTTTGCGCATCTGCCAGCGATATGCCGAGGCATAAAAGCCCGGAAAGGATCAGTGATTTTAACATGGTCGGTTATTACAAATGTTTACTAATAAACAAATCTATCAAAATTTATGTACGCAACAGATTTTGTAATGTAATTCAATTGTTACCTGCTATTCAGGCTATTAAATACACATAAAACGTAAGGGTCATTAGCGCAACCATTTACACATTCAAGCCAGGTTTGTTGCGTAATGACAGCCGAACACGGGCCATAAGTCACTATTTTTATTGCTTTTTTCCAGGCTTCGTTATGGAGTATTTCCAACACATCCTGCAGCATGGTTCCCCCAAACGGGGTGTACAAAAAGAATATCGTTCCGCAGGAGTAGTCTGCCTCAAGTGCATCTGTATTGATGAAACTTACACCGTGTAAGTTCAATTGCGAGGCGCAGGTCTCTGCATAATCACAATACGCTGATTCAAACTCAATACCAATCGACGCAACGCCCGTGAGCAGATTCACCAGCATGGTTGCCTGTCCAAGGCCCGAGCCGATATCTACAAAAACATCGTGATCAGTAAATTGCAAAAGTTCGGTCATCTCCAAAACTGCGCGTGCCGGCGTTTTTTGATAAAATACCATTTCGGGCGTAAGGCTCCTGGTTGGTTCAGGTACTGGCTCATTGGATAACAGCCCGTTTATAAAAACGTCGAGGTCATCATAGCCTATTTTATTCAGTTGCTGGGAATCGGCAATGGCATATCCGTTGTATTTCTCAATCATCTTTTTAAAGGATGATCCTGTGTACACGCCATCTCTTATATTTTCACGAAGCCTTGCAAACAGCAATACATTAATTTTTTCCAGTTTGCATTTTATATGCTCAGCCTTCCGTTTAAGCGCGGCTAAATTGTTATTGGTTGGTAAACCCTCTATCCGGTCGATAATATGAAAATCAATAAAATCCAAAGCATCCGTTCGCTCACTAAAGTTTGTTTCGATATAAAGTGCAGCATTTTGCTCAAAGGCCCTGATGTCGGATTCTATTTCGCGGGTAATCATAATTTTTAATCCACTGCTAAAACAGTTGCGGACAAAAGTAATTGTTTGATCGACTATAGCTATAATGGTTGATTTTAAAAAAAAGACCCGGCCGCTTCAAACCAATGAAACGGCCGGGTTAACAAAACAATCTCAAAACTAAAACAACACCAGAACGAATATTAATGACAATGTACGCTATACACCGCGGTAATATTTAATGAATTGGAACCCGCATCATAAACGCAGCTGCCACTTAGGCCGTTTATTGCGGGGAAGGTAAAGTTGTGGTTAACCAGCGTAAACTCAGGCGATGCATACCACTCGCCGCTGTTATAAGTGTACAGGAAAAACTGGTGCCCCAAAATCAGGCGGATGCTAAAATTGTTATTGCTGCCGGTTACAGGTGTACCGAAAGCATACAGGATCACGCCATTTTTTACAAATACATAAGTCCATGCACATTGGTGGTTTTGCGCGGCTGTAGCATCATAAAGCAGCATCCATCCTGATGGCAAAACGTTTACATTTTTGTTGGAGCAATGGCCCGAAATATTCAGGTTTATGTTGATAAACTGCGGTACCGCAGGGGCGCCCCAACTCAAATCAATTGATCCCTGGGTACAGGGGTTAAACAGTATAGTTTGAGCCAATATAGGCAAACCGGGATTCAGGTAAAGGTTATAGTCGCTGATAACAACTTTACATTGCGCAATTGAGGGTACATATGGAAACACAACTACATCGCCATCATGCACAAACTCACCATGGGCGCCAGCCAGGTACTGGTTATTTGGCGTTACTATCGTTACATCGTAAACACCGCTATGCCCTGCTCCGCAATGGATATTTACCCTTAAAGGTGTAAAGCATGTTCCGTACGGATGGCCTTTTATGGTCCAGGTCCAGTCTAAATTAAAGCAGCACAGGTGCGATGTTTGAAAGTTTGCCAAAAGGTTGCCGCTGTTATCACTGGTAATTGTCACGTTTCCTTCGCTTTTCCATTGTCCGGTTTCCTCGGTAAGGCTCCACAGCGGCACTACATCCCCGGCCTGGATGTTACTGCCGGTGGTTAAATTAGTGGTATTGGGATCCAATTTCATGCTCACCTGCAAAGGCTTCGAAAAATGTCTTACCGGGGTACCGTCAGCAGTCATTTTGATAGATAACAAGCCTGCCGAAACAAAGTTTATGGCATTGCCGCCGTTAACCTGGTTGCCACTTGCATCCACCACATTGGTAGGGCTAAAGCCACCTGGAAAGGCACCGTATGAGGTAGGGGATACCGCGCTGTAATCTACAATGTTCGAAGTCAGGCGCGCAGCGTCTATCAGGTTGCCACCCTTATCGAGCATCTGGGTGCCTGCGGGTATGGTAACGCTTGCCGACTCGACCATGCCCGCTGATGACGGTACATTGATTGTTGCGCCCGAAGAGGTTCCATCAGTCAGCCCCAATTGGTTGGTAAATGTGGCCGAACCTTTCGCCGGGTTTGCATATTCTATGGCAGCAACGTCAACAATTGTAGCGGTATCGGAGGTTATGGTAACGGTTTGTACTACCGGCGCAAAGCCGGGTATCTGCGCCGATACATTAAATGTTACCGGGTTTGTTGCCGATGGCTGCGCGGTACTGAGGAGCGATAGTGGTAAAAAACCATGTGATGTCCTGAAATTTGAGGTGGCGCCACCGTCCATTTGCACCAGGGCCGAATCTTTGCCAGTTATTGCCACGTCAAAATCGCCCGGCTGGAGGGTTGAGCTGTTATTTGCATTGGCGAAATGCAATAACACCGGCGACTTTGATAAAGTGCTTTCGCTAACCACCACGCCGATGTGGTCGTTAGGCTTTTTACAACTATTGATGGCCAAAATAATTAACAACGCAATGATTGTTAAAAATGCGGCAATATATATATTGCCTCTTCTGTTGATATCTAATTGTTTCATGGGAGTGATTTTTATTTGATTCTGAAATTAAAGTTGAGTTGAATAACGGGCAGCCAGTGATACCCTTGCATATTTTGGTTAAACTGTGGTTCTTCGGAACTGGTAGGCGATAACATTTGTGTGCCTGTTAGTGACGTGGCCGGGCTTGATAAATAGTATACGCCCACATCAAGATTTATATTAAAAAGCCTGTTGGGGAAGCCATTAAAAAAAGCCGCGCCTAAATAAGGCGCGGCACCTTTCCAGGTCACATCCGCGTTCACAATTCCAATCTGATTTTTATTAACGGTGGTATTCCCAAATTGATAGGTCCCGTTTGGTGATACAATCAGGTTGGCATTGCCGCGGATAATGTAAGCTCCGCCTGCCACTATCCGGAAATGATCTGTTTTAAAGGGAGCATAGTCGGCTAATAAGTGTATGTTGGCAAATCGTGCCGACAACTGGCTGTTTGATGAAAAACTGGAGAAACCAATAAGGTTGTTTACTGTTACCGGCACCAGCCCAAAACCGGCCCTGCCTGAAAGTTTTGGGAGGAAGCCATATTTTAAATCGGCGCCAATGCCCTGGCCGCCCACCAATATCTGAACAGAAACAGGCGCCTGCCAGGCCTGTCCGCTAATTGATTGAGCGCCCGATTTGTGACGAAGATTTGCCGACGCAGTAACCTGCGCAGTATCGCGCCAATTATCCCCAGCAATATTTTGCGCTGGAAGCTGGCTGGCATATGTATTTGCTGCCGTTGCAGCGATTAAAAAAACAAGTATCTTTTTCATTTTCTAATAATATTTAAGGTTTAAAAAAATATTATCTGGTTTATTTAAATAATCGTTAGCCCTTTAATTTATTCCGGGCAGTTTCGGTCTGTTTTGACGATGTTTGTTTTGTTAAAGCAATTTTAGGGCGAACCAAAATGCTACACAATACAAAGCAGTTGGTATTTTTTTGTCGGATAGTTGATTGTACTTTTACATACAAATAATTAATTTATTTATGACTGAGGAAAAGTTAAAGCTGATGATCGCCGACGATCATACGTTGTTTATCGATGGTCTATGTTTACTGTTGAAGCAATCGCCCGATATCGAAATTATGGCCATTGCCGGTAACGGCCGGGAATTACTGGGGCTATTGCATAACAATTCTCCCGATTTGGTATTGCTTGACATTAACATGCCCGGCTTTAATGGTTTTGAAGTATTGAGCCGGATTAAAGCCTATCACCCCAAAATTAAAGTGATCATGCTGTCGACTTACAACGAGGAGCATTTAATTGAAAAGGCAAAGGCGGCGGGGGCGAATGGCTACCTGGTGAAAAATGCTGATAAAAGCGAATTGTTACAGGTGATTAACCTGGTGAGCCAGGGTCAGTCGTGCTTTCCGTATAAGCAGCCGCCTGCCAGTTCGGTATTTGACGAAAGCGATGTGTTTTTAAAGCAATTTCAGCTAACTAAAAGGGAGGTGGAGTTGCTGCAATTTATCAAACAGAATTATACCAACCAGCAAATGGCCGAACACCTTAACCTGAGTATTTATACGGTTGAAACCCACCGGAAAAATATCATGCAAAAACTCAACCTAAAAAACCCGGTAGAACTTACCCGGTTTATCATGCAGTATAATCTTTGAGGTTAATAGTCTGGAGTCAAAAGTCTAAAGTAAAAATTGAAAGACTTCAGACTAACGACTTACAACTCAAGACTATTTTTTAACGGGGATATAAACAGATATCAGGGTGCCCTGGCCGGGATGGGAGTCCATCTCAATTTTACCTTTTAAAAAGTTTACCCGGGCCCGCATGTTGTTAAGCCCCATGCCGTTGTAAAACGAAACATCCTTAGCATCAAACCCTTTGCCGTTATCTTCAATGGTCATGCTGATATTTTCTTCATCCCTGATCAGCGAAATATCAACCCTGCTGGCATTGGCATGTTTCATTACATTGTTAATGCACTCCTGCAATATGCGGTAAAGGATGGTTTCAATCGCATTATCAAAATGATCCTCAAATCCTTTGGTAAAAAGGTTTATGGCGATGGTATTATTTTCGATGTTCTCGATAAACTGTTTTATCACCAACGCCAGGCCCGATTCAAGCAGGGCCTGCGGCATCATATTGTGCGATATGGTACGCACTTCTTTAAAGCCTTCATCAACCAGGTTAATGGCTTTTTGGAATCGGCCCTTTTGCGCGTCATCAGTAAAAGGTAGTTCGTTGCCAACCACTGTGAGGTTTATTTTGGCTGCCATCATTAGTTGACTAACACTATCATGCAGGTCCTGGGCAATCCTTTTCCGTTCTTTTTCTTCGGTTTCAATAATGGCAGTAGTAGCCAGATTTTGCTGTTTTAACTGCGACCGTTTGTAAGATGAGTAACCCAGCAAAAGGCTTAAAACAAAAACAATTAAAATGCCGCCTACCCAATAATTTCGTTTCGATATTTCGAATTGCTGCTGTAATATCCGGTTTTCTTTCTGTGTGGTTTCGTATTTGGTTTGCAGTTCGGAAAGATTTTTCGAGCCGTTTTCCCTGTTTACTGCATTGTCAAGGTCTTCGTGCTTTTTAAAGTAAACAAGCGCCTGTTTGTAGTCACCGGTTTGTTCGTACAGGTCCGATAATTCATTTAAAGCATTATTCTCCAGGTCGGTATATTTTATTTTGGTGGCATACTGCAAACACTGTTGCAGCGCATCCAACGATTGCGGGTATTGCTTTTTGCCTTTGTACAATATCCCCAGGTTCATGTAATTAATGGCCAGGGCCAGGGTATCATTGAGCGATTTTTTAGTCTCGATAGTCTTCAGTAATGATTCTTCGGAGCTTCCTTTTTGTTTCATACTGCCAAATACATCGCCCACAAAATCGAGGCTGTAGGACACAGATATACTGTCTTTTATTTTTTGGGCTATGTTTAATGAATCCCGGATATCGAGCGACTTTTTGTAGTTGTTCAACGCCTCTTTATAGTTATTATCATCTTCATATAATTTGCCAAGCTGTTCCAAAAACATCATGGTTAAACGTTGCGGCTGATTTTTTTGGCTATAGTTAATTATTTTTTGCTGGTAAATGATAGCGTTTTTATAATCCTTAGTGTGGCTATATAGTTTAACATATTCATGATAGGTGTCCGCCAGGTCACGTGCATCCTTAATTTTCTCAAAAGCAACGGCCGCCTGCCCCAGGAAATAACCGGCTGAGTCATATCTTGCTGCTAAGTACGAGGCCCTACCCATATCTTTCAACAATACGCCTGTTGCTTTATTGTCATTTAGTTTAGCAGCGATGGCCAGTCCTGCCCGGGCAATTTTTATGGTTTCGGTTGGATTGGTTTTAGAAAGGGAATCTGCAAGCACCGCGCAAGCCTTCATGCGTTTTTGTGCAGGGTAATTTCCAAAAGCTATCTTCCTCAGGCTGTCAGTGGGCTGACCGAAGCACGAGATTGATAACAGGATAAGAAATAGCGCTAAAACGTTCTTCATGCAAGCGTAGTGTTCGGTGCTAAAGGTAATAATTATATGAAACGATAAAAACTATTGGTGCTAAGGCTTATCGCGATAAAAAATAACGTAAAAATACGCTTGACTTGTTGTTATAAATATATCTATTTTTATAAAAGCCTTATCACCAATAAAATATACGGGCTTAACTTTATCTAATCACCTTACCATGGACATTGTTACCGACCTAACCTCGCAGGCTGTATCCTATATAATAGTTATGCAGGATATGTGCAAAAGGCATTTTGATATTGATGCCGAAAACTGCACGTCAACCTATTTTCTGAAAACGGCACAAAAAATAACTAAGAAAAAAACGGAATGGCACCAGGACGGCGAAAAATGCAGCCATGAGTTAAGGCAGGTAAGCGATGTTATCTGGATGAGCAAGAATGAGGTTTTCCAGGTAGAGTCGCTGGACTGTTTTGTGGAAAGCAGCCAAAAACTGCTGGAATGGTATCACAAATTCGACGAACGGGTTAACGAATATTTTAAGGAACGCACGCATGAACCGCTTGGCGGGCTTGGTTGTTCGCCATATCAATGGCGCGAAAGTATCAGGTATATTTTATATAAATACCCCGCCGAACGGGAGCAGGTTGTTAAAATAATTCATTATATCCCCGTTCAAATTGTTTTGGCGCTTGGCGGGGGTATATTTAACGAGTACAAGCAGGGGCTGCTTCAGGTGTACGAACCAGGGTACAAATTAAATGTAGTTTCTGAAAAAGACCGGACAACATCGGCCGACTGGTGGCAGCATAATCACAATGGAAAAACCCGGGAAGACGAATTACCTGATTTGTTGCGCAATGATGCACACTTACTGGAAAAATTAAAAGAAGCAAAGGTCCCGGTGCCGTTTGAAACGTTGCTGAATGATGAGCTAAATCAGATTGAAAAAAGGAGAGAGCTCCAATTAACAGGCAAGACGAAAGAACATAAATCAAAACTAAGCAAAACGTTCTCCGAAAAGGAAAAGGCGTCGCCCAAACATTGTAATACCAATGATCCGTTGAGCAGGGCAAAATCCATGCACCTATATGGCCTGGCCTTTTCAGGTGGTGGCATCCGCTCGGCAACGTTTAATTTGGGTGTATTGCAAAGGCTGGCACAGGAAAACCTTCTAAAAAAATTCGATTTTCTGTCTACGGTATCTGGCGGCGGTTATATTGGCTCCTGGTTTGAATCATGGGTGCTGCGCACGCGGTCTATCGACAAAGTGAATGACCGTTTAAATCCTGATAAATCAGCCGATCCGCAGGGGGAAGAAGTAAGGCCCATCCGCTGGTTACGTATGTTCAGTAATTACCTCGCTCCAAATAAAAGCGTCTTGTCGGCCGACTCGTGGACCATAGGTATCACATGGTTTCGCAATACTATTATTAACCAGGTTATTTTGTTGCTGTTACTGTGCTGCGCTTTGTGGGGTATTAAACTCACTTATGAACTTTGGAGATACCTGGTAAGCCTGCAGGTTAATTTAAAAATTCTGCCCGGCGATGTAGCGCTGGCACATAGCCAGGTTTTTTGGTCGAGTGCGGTGGTTTTTATACCCGCGGCACTTTTTGCCGGCTGGGGTATGCATGCCTATAATCCTCAATATCGGCCGCGCAGCCCTTTTAACCGCGAAAAGAATACGCTGCTTGCCAATCTTTTGATGGCCTGGGGCTTTATTTCAGCATTTTGCGTGAGTTCTTGGATGTTCATGAATAATTTGAAAACCCAGGACATCATGACTAAAGTTGGGCTTTTATGGCCGGCAGCTATAATGGGTTTTATTGGCTTGCTTTTGGTTGCGTATATGGGGCGTTATGATAAATGCCAGAACGAAAACCTGGCTACAAGCGACAATATGCCCGAAAATAAAAGAAGGTTAAAGATAATAATTTTGATTGTTCTTTCCTCTGCTATAGCATCTGTAATAGGGCTTTTTTTGCTGGCCTGCAGCTGGCAATTGGCTAACATTATACGAGGCATAAAATGGCAGCACCACACCGAACTCGGCTTTATAGTGGGGCTTCCACTGGTATTGGAGGCTATCAGCGTGATAGTTGTTGTCCGGATGGCTATTTTGGGAAACATCTTCCCGGACGAGCGACGCGAATGGTGGGGACGGGTTGGCGCTATTGTCCACCGTTTTATTTTTTTATGGATACTGGCAATTGGGGCGGTAATGTACCTGCCGCATTTTGATCAATACCTCACGGATATTGGCTTTGTTTCCAAATCAATCACGGCGTTTGGCGGTTGGGCGGCCGTTATAGGCTACGCGGTTAAATTAGCTTTTAGTCCGAAGACATCAGGCGATAAACCTGTAAAAGGGACGCTGTCTGTCAGCGAGGTGTTTATCAGCGCGGCACCTTATCTTTTTGGGGCCGGCATTTTAATTTTGGGCGCCTTTATTACAAATCATATAACAGGTACACTCATCCATAAACAACAAATCAAAATTGGCCACGGTTATTTATGCACTTCGCCATGTTGTAAAGCGGCCCTGATGTACCAGCAACTGTTGATAAATGCCGCCTTATGTGTTGGAGCGGGGATTATAGCAGTATTGATTAGTATGAGGGTAGGAGTAAACGAATTCTCGTTACATCATTTTTACTGCAACAGGTTGGTAAGGGCCTACCTGGGCGCAACCAAGGGGCGAAAAGAAAGAGAGCAAAGTGTAAATAATTTCACCGGTTTTAATAAGGGCGACGACTTAAACCTTACCGATTTGGCCAGCGACAAATACACAGGCCCGTATCCCATTATCAACACGACGCTTAATGCCACCGTGGTGACCGATTTGGACCGGCAGGACCGCAGGGGGGAGTCTTTTATATTTACGCCCGGATATTGTGGTTTCGACTTCAGCCGCACCCGGCCATCATCGCGTTCAGCAAAAAAATCGTATGACTATGCTTACCGGCCAACAGCCGATTATAGTGCACCTGGTGGCCCAACTTTAGGTACCGCCATGGCAGTGTCAGGCGCGGCGGTTGACCCCAATATGGGCTATCACTCATCGCCGGCGACCGCTTTTTTACTAACCATTTTTAATTTACGGCTTGGTCGTTGGGTTGGCAATCCCAGGAAAGCACATTGGCAGCAATCGGACCCCCAGTTTGGCTTGCTTTACCTGGTTAAAGATTTAATAGGCGAATC
>Ga0206898_10242_pt1 | contig 15093 bp, 14 predicted proteins | sample Alteio_BWOrgHeat_50_FD_153237 | JGI IMG/M metagenome (GOLD analysis project Ga0206898, IMG submission 153237) | Enriched cells from forest soil in Barre Woods Harvard Forest LTER site, Petersham, Massachusetts, United States -... | ecosystem: Environmental > Terrestrial > Soil > Temperate forest >...
CAAAGGGCGTATCGTCTTCATCTATATCCTTCGTTAACGCAAATGCTTTTTCCCAGGACTCACTGCTAATCAAGTCTTCCGAGATAAAATTAATAGAAGATAATACGAGTGTTTGAGTATTGGATAAGTCTGTTTGGTCTAGTTTCGAATATGTAGCTATTTTTGTCGAATATCTTTGCAATTCCTCCTTAAGCAAGTCGGGAGCAAAAAAAGTGAATTCATCCTGGAGATTCATCAGGATTTCGCCAATAGCAGAATTAGGATTTAGGAGCGTACTAAAAACAATATTAGTATCAACAACTAAATTCACTTTATAAATCTTTCTTTATTTTCGGCCCACCAACGTTTTTTTGACTCGTTTGCCAATTTATTGGCTTGTTCCTCGGTCCCCTGGCTTTTCCTGATCGCCTCTTTATATTTAAGATAATTCACAATCCGCTGTAGTCCAGCAGTGTCTATATCACCCGGTAAGCGGAAAATGATCTCTTTATCTGTTCTTTCAATTACCATATAACAAAAATATCAATTTTATTTAACAAATTAATTGAAATCAAAGCTGTTGCATCCGTCACCAACGATCAGCTATCGTTTGACTATTCTCAAAATAAATAAATAACCGCTACCATGCAACGTATCGATAAAAAGCTGAGTCTGTTGTAATAAACCAGATCAGTAATTATGAAAACGTATTTAACCCTATTTATTGTGGCCTGCCAAAGCGTAGTTGCACTGGCGCAGGATGGCCGCGACAAAACACCCTATTTAACCAAATCGCTGGCTAACGACGCCATCAGCAACGTGGTGGTAAACACATCAGGCGGCGGCATTTCAGTGAGCGGCCGCGCAGGTGAATCGCCCAGGATTGAAGTTTATATCCGCGGCAACAACGACCATGAATTATCGAAGGCAGAAATTGAAAAACGCCTTGCCGAAGATTACGAAATGACTATTTCTGTAAACGGACATGAGCTTACCGCGACGGTAAAAAACAGGCACAATTTTTCGGACGGGCGTAACCAGATGAGCATTTCGTTTAAAATATTTGTGCCCGAACATGTTGCCACGGATTTGCACACCAGCGGTGGCGGTATCGAGCTCGACAATTTAACAGGCAATGAGCACTTTACCACCAGCGGCGGCGGTTTGGCACTCGACAAACTGCACGGAACTATTTTCGGACATACCAGTGGCGGCGGCATCGAGGTGGCTAACTCGGGCAGCGATCTTGATCTTACCACCAGCGGCGGCGGCATCGTGGCAAAAAATTGCGAAGGAAATATCAGGCTGCACACCTCGGGTGGCGGGCTTATCCTGGAAGATTTAAAAGGCACTATCAACGCGCATACCAGCGGCGGCGGTATTGAGGGTAATAACATTGAAGGCGAGCTGATAACAGGCACCTCCGGCGGCGGTATCGACCTGAAAGATATGGCCTGCAGCCTGGAAGCAACAACCAGTGGCGGCGATTTAAGAGCCGAGATCAAAAAGGTTGGCAAATTTATGCGGTTACATGCATCCGGAAACATCGATTTACGGATACCTGCCAAAGAAGGGCTTGACCTTAATTTAAGCGCAAGCAATATCAACGACAATATCCTGAGCGGCTTTAACGGCCAGTGGGAACGCAGGCATGTAAGCGGCAGTGTAAACGGCGGCGGTGTGCCGGTTGAAGCTCATGCAAGCGGCGATATGGATATAAAATATAATTAAAAGCCGTCTGAACCGTGATTCGTGGGATTCAAGGATTACAATCATGGTAATCAAAAAATCCTACGAATCATGGTTCAGACATTTCCATCAGTGCCATCATCCTTAAAAATTCCGGCTGCAAGGGCGCTTTAATATGTACAGGTATATTACTAACCGGGTGCGCAAACCACAACTCGGAAGCATGTAGCAGCATGGTGTCCAACTCCCACTTCTCCTTAAATAGTTTGTTTTGTTTATTGCAGCCATGGGTACGGTCGCCGATGATGGGGTGGAAAATATGGGCAAAATGCTTACGCAGTTGGTGCATCCGGCCGGTCTCGGGCTTGGCTTCGACTAATGAATAGCGCGATGTAGGGTGATTGCCCAGCGGCACATCCAGCTCGGCACGGGCCAGGGTTTTATAGCGGGTTAGTGCGTCCTGAAGCGTACCGTTTTCTTTTCTTAGGGGGTAATCTATCTCTTCTTCATCGGGTGTATGGCCGCGTACTATCGCCAGGTATTTCTTATTTACCCGATTATCCTGGAACTGCATCTGCATCAGTTTGTCCACTTCTTTGCTTAGCGCAAATAATAATACGCCCCCGGTCTTCCTATCCAGCCTGTGCGATGGAAATACCTTTACACCTAACTGATCGCGCAATAATTGCAGCGCAAATTCTTCAGCATCGCGGGCGATGGATGATTGGTGCACCAGCAAACCGTGCGGCTTGTTAATAGCCACAAGATGGTCGTCATGGAAAAGAATATCTAATGGCATTCAGCAGTTTTAAAAATGGATTTACAGTTACCTGCAATTCGTTCCAACAAAAAAAGCGCTCATTGAGCGCCTTTTTATATTTAATGTTGATTGATAATTGGCTTATGCTTCTTCAGCTTCCATTGCCATTTGCTCGTCAACCAAAATACGTCCGCAATGCTCGCAAACGATAATTTTTTTACGCTGGCGGATATCCGACTGACGCTGAGGCGGAATCTGGTTAAAACATCCTGAGCACGAATCGCGCTGAATGGTTACTACTGCCAGGCCATTTTTTGCATTTTTGCGCAAACGGTTGTAAGCAATAAGCAAACGTTCTTCAATATTTTCGGTAGCTGTTTCGGCTTGGGTAAGCAGTTCATTCTCTTCTTTCTGTGTTTCAGAAGTGATGGTGCCTAATTCCTCTTTCTTGGCATCAAGGTCGCTTTTACGCGCTTCCAGATCGGCTAAAGCTTTTTCATAAATCTGGGTTTTAGTGGCAATTTCAAAGCCAAATTCCCTGATCTTCTTTTCGCTCACCTGGATATCTAATCCCTGTATCTCAATCTCTTTCGAAATCGCATCATACTCGCGGTTATTTTTAACCTCATTTAGTTGCGTTTCGTATTTTTTGATGTTAGCCTGCGCATCCTTAATCAGGTTTTTGCGGGTAACTATATCGTCTTCCAAATCATCAAGCTCGGCCTTAATTTTTTGTATGCGGGTTTCAAGACCTGCAACATCATCTTCAAGATCGGCAACTTCCATAGGTAATTCACCTCTTACCTGGCGAATTCTGTCTATTTTGGTGTGGATGGTTTGTAGTTCGTATAAAGCTTTCAGCTTTTCTTCTACGGTTTGTTCCATTAAATAAAATATTTGACGGGGTTTGTATTTACTTCTGTTAAACGGACGGCAAAGTTACTAAATTTATTTTGAATATTTTCATATAATAATTGCTGCGTAAATTGCTCACTTTCAAAGTGCCCAATGTCGGCAATTACCAGCTTTCCTTCGGCGTCAAAAAACTCATGATACTTGTAGTCGGCAGTAATAAAAATGTCGGCTCCGGCGCCTATGGCATGCTTTAACAGGAAGCCGCCTGCACCGCCGCAAACGGCTACTTTTTTAATGTGCCTGCCGGTAAATGCCGTATGCCGTATAACAAGGGCATGCATTTTTTCTTTTACATGATACAAAAATTCCTGTTCGGGCATCGCTACCTCCAATTCCCCTATCATGCCTGAGCCTACTTCCTGGTTTTGGTTGGTCATCGGGTAAAGGTCGTAGGCTACTTCTTCGTAAGGATGCGCCAGTATCAGGGCCATCAGGATTTTGCTTTCTAAAATAGCAGGGTAGATGCTTTCAATCCTGATCTCCTCCTCGCGGTGGCGTTTTCCGGGTTCGCCAACAAATGGATTGGCGTTTTCATTCGCTTTAAATGTGCCTGTGCCGTTAGCGTTAAAACTCACCTCGCTGTAATTGCCAATATTGCCTGCACCGGCCTCAAAGAGGGCATTCCGTACAGCATCGGCCTGGTCGTGGGGCACGTAAGTAACCAGTTTTTTTAATAAATTGTGTTTGGGCGCCAGTATACGGTAGTTTTTTAAGCCGAGCGTTTCACAGATCCTGGCGTTAACGCCCGCCATCATATTATCCAGGTTGGTATGTATAGCGTAGAGGGCAATATTATTGCGGATGGCTTTTTCCACCACGCGTTCCACATAGGTTTTGCTGTTGAATTTTTTTAACCCCTTAAAAACAATAGGATGATGCGAAATAATTACCTGGCAGTTGGTGGCAATAGCCTCATCAACCACCGCCTCGGTGCAATCCAGCGAGATAAGCGCCTGGTGAACCTCCTGCTCCGGCCGACCGACAATGAGTCCGGCATTATCATAATCTTCCTGGTAAGCAAGCGGGGCAAGGCTCTCGAGGTAAGCTGTTAGTTGCGAAAGTTTCATATTTTTATTTAGTCGGTGGGCCTGACTCTGGACTTACGACTTAACATTACTGCGCGTCATCATCAGCTTTATCGCCCTTTTTACCGGCCATGGCCAGTACAGGTTTGCCTATCACTTTGTACGATCCTTCGCCTTTTAAAATCGATGCCAGCAATTCTTTATCCTGCATTACTTTTATGCCCTGGGCAAGTTCCTTATCGTATTTAAAGTTGGTTTCGTAACGGCCTTTTTCGTAAAAATAACGCGAGATGATCTCGTTTTGCAACACCTCTCTAATTTCTTCCTTGTGCAATTGCAGGTCGTTCTTTTTGGTAGCATCCATTCTTGCTTTCAAGGCATCGTATTCGGTTTGTATCTCTGTAAATTGCTTTTCTTTAGTGGCTTCGGCTTTTAAATCAGCCAGTAATTTTTCCGATCCGGTATTATAACCGTAATTTTTATCTGCCAGGTATTTTACAAAATCAGCGTAATCAGCATCCGATAAAGTAAACGCACGCGCGTTTTCTACAGTTGGGTGCGCATTGCGGTAACGGGTAGCATAGTCAAACACAAGTAATTTGTTTACAAGCGCCTGTGTAACGTTTGCAAAGTGCTCCTGGTTTACATAAATATCGGGGTATATGCCACTGCCATCATAAACCGAACGACCGTCCTTGGTTTTGTACTCATGGATCAGCGAGTCGGCAACTTTTAAAACGGTGCCATCGTCACGGCGATGCGTATAGTCAATGGCCTGTATGCAGCGGCCCGACGGCACATAGTATTTGGCGATGGTGATCTTCACCAGGCTGTTGTAGGGCAGGTTAAACGTTTGTTGTACTAAACCCTTCCCATAGCTGCGCTGCCCAATAATAATAGCGCGATCAAGATCCTGTAATGATCCTGCGACAATCTCCGAAGCCGAAGCGGAGTGGTTGTTTACCAGCACCACCAAAGGCAGGTTGGGCTCTACAGGGTTGCCGGTGGTTTTATAGGTGAAGTTTTTATCTTTTATTTTGCCAATCTGCGATACGATCTCCACATCCTTAGGCACAAACAGATTCACTATTTTAACGGCTTCCAGCAAAATGCCGCCGCCGTTGGAGCGTAAATCAAGGATGACGCCGTTAGGGTTGTTCTTTTTTATGGCGATGAGTGCGTTGGTTACTTCGTCGGCCGAATTTTCAAGAAATTTATCAAGCTTAATATAACCCATGTTACCATCTACCATACCATAGTACGATACATTTGGCTGCTTAATCTCATCGCGGGTTAAGGTTTTTTCCATGGGCTGGGCCACATCGTTGCGTTTGATCAGCAGTTTAATGGCAGCACCTTTTACGCCTTTTAACAGTAAGCCTACCTGGTCGTTGCTTTTGCCTTCAAGCGGGATGTCATTAATTTTCACCAGCTCATCGCCGGCACGCACGTCATTTTTTTGGGCCGGGAAGCCTTCAAAAACGTCTGATACGTATATTTTGCCATTGCGTATAAATATACCGGCGCCTATGCCGCCGTATTGTGTACTTACATAGTGTAGCTTATAGTCTTCAACTTCCGATTCGGGGACAAATTCGGTATAAGGGTCAAGGTTATCCAGCATGGCATCCACGCCGGTTTTTATCATTTTGGCCGAATTGATGTCATCAACGTAGTTAATGTTCACTTCTTTGTACACCGAAGCAAACACATCCAGGTTTTTTGAGATCTGGAATAAATCGTCCTTAAAACTCCAGGTCGCCAGGGAGAGCACCAGTATTCCGGTAAAAAAAACCTGTTTTTTGTATCTTTTAAATAACACTTTACCCTTATTCATCATTCGCCTTTTTATTAAATATAAATCTACAAAAAACAACCGGAAATTGCAGGGATGCCTTACTGATTTACAGCCGGTTGTTATCGATATTTACTAACGCTTTTTTCAGGGTAAAAATTACATAGTTCCTGTCGCGCTTTACCAATTCCATTATTTTACTGATCAGGCTTTCTTCCTGTCCCTGTGAGTATTGCAACTGCTCGTCGGTTAAATGGTTGTATTTGCGTTGCAATTTTATTTTCACCCGTTGCCAATCCTTATCGGTAATGCTTATCTCGGCCATAATTAAATTATTTTCAGCAAAAATATAAAAAATACACGTAGGCACGCAATACTTTACGCAGCCGGCCATGGTATACATTAGGTGTTTTTAAATGCCTTAGCTAAAATTTTGGCAAGACAATTGTTTTACCGGGGTAGCCATTAAACCAAACCATGGTTTAATAGTTTAATGTAAAACTAAATTATACTACTATGAAAAAGTTCTTTTTAAGTGCCGCGTTGCTGATGGCTATTTGCATCAGTGCCAGCGCGCAATTCTCTCTCGGGATAAAAGGGGGTGTAAATTATTCAACAATTAGTGCCGACAATTTCAAAAACTCAAGCGTTGCCGGTTACCAGGCCGGTTTATTTGCACGCGTAGGCGGGGGTATTTACCTGCAGCCCGAATTGTATGTAAGTAGTTCAGGCGGCGAATTTCACTCAAACGACAATGTTTACAGTGCTCATGTACGCTTCACCAATTTAAATGTTCCCTTGTTGTTGGGCTTCCGTTTCGGCGAGAAAAATTTAAATTTCAGGGTGATGGCTGGTCCGGATTACAACTATATCATGAATACCAACGACAGTTTTTCGCAGAATTTTAATGCGGCATATAATGATTTCGGTCATTATAAAAACAGCACGCTGGGCTACCAGGCTGGCTTTGGAGTTGATATAGGCCCCATTACTACCGACCTGCGTTACCAGGGAAACCTGAACAATATTGACCAGAATTATGGCCAAAGGCCAAATTTATGGGCTTTAAGCGTAGGGTTTAAGATACTTTAAAAACGATAACCTGACCCTGTTTTGGGTTTTGAAAGAGATGTGAAAATTAAGAAATCCCGGTAATGAGCCGGGATTTTTTGTTTATGCGTTTTTTAATGAAATGGTAACAGCCTCTTTACACAATTCGGGTGGTGAATGGTTAATCTTGAGGGTGTTTTTTAGTCTAATAAGTGTTGTAACAAACCTAAAAAAAGTCCTTATGAAAAAGCTATTATTTATTGTGTTTATCATGGCATCGGCATTATCATTTGTGCATGCCCAGGAGGTAAGAAAGTCCCAACCCGACAGCCTCATTAAACCTATTCCCTTTGGCTATGGTTCGCACGCCGGGTATCTTTTTACAGTCGGCGGTAAACTGCAAACCCCCGATGAAATTAAAGTCCGGCTATTAAGTTATGCGCCGTCCGCCGTGGAGTTTTCGAAGGCCAAAAAAGACGCTACCTGGGGTTTTATATTTACGGGTGGTGCCGGAGCCGCCGGAATAGGAGCCGTTATCGCATTTTCGCATGCTAACAAGCTCAACGGCGTTACATTTAATTCAAGCGGCACCGGGTTTATTTACCAGGATCATAGTAAAACGGGCGCTTATGTTTTAACGGGCGCTGCCATTGGTTTTTTAACGGCATCCATCACCACCTGGATAAATGGCGCAATTCATGCTCACCGATCCATTTCTCTTTACAATCAGCAATATCAATAAACGTCTTATTTAAACAACATAATAGCAGGAAGCTAGGTTTTGGCTGTATTTTCTGTTTAGAAAAACCAAATTCACCCCGATGCTATTTTAGTAATTTAACTAAATCTAAAATAGGGCAGCTCGCTATTTTAGATTTAGTTAAAAATTTAAAATAAAATATTTTTTATTTTAAATTTGCACTATGAAAAACTTTAAACCGGGACTTTACATAAACCAAGGGTATTATAAAAGCTTTCAACCCAATCTCATTAATAGAGAATGGCAACTGGATGATATGGAAGTGATTAATCTGCTAGGGCAAGCTGACAGGCAGTTAGGACGATTGGATATGTATTCTGAATATATCCCAAATATCGAACTATTCATTAACATGCATATCGCTAAGGAAGCCACCCAGTCAAGCAAAATTGAGGGCACCAACACTAATGTTGAAGAGGCATTTCTCGAAAAGGAAGAGGTTGCTCAAGAAAAAAGGGACGATTGGGAAGAAGTTCAAAATTACATTCAGGCTATGAATACTGCTGTCGGTTCACTTAATCAATTGCCGTTTTCTTCTCGTCTCATCCGGGACACCCACAAAATATTGTTGCAGGGCGTACGCGGTGAACATAAACAACCAGGCAGCTTCAGAACGAGCCAAAACTGGATCGGCGGAGCGACTATCAATGATGCCACATTTATCCCGCCCGTCCACACTTCTATTAACGATTTAATGTCTGACATAGAAAAGTTCGCCAACGATGAACTGAATAAATTTCCCGAACTGTTAAAGATAGCAGTGCTTCATTATCAATTTGAAACTGTCCACCCTTTCCTGGATGGTAACGGGAGGGTTGGCCGATTGATGATTACGCTTTATTTAGTGAGCAAAAGCATTTTAAAAAAGCCCATCCTTTACCTTTCAGATTTTTTGGAACGGAATCGCATATTGTATTATGATAACCTTATGCTGGTTCGCGAAAAGGGAAACCTAAATCAATGGCTTAAGTTTTTCCTCGTTGGTGTAATAGAAACAGCTAAAAGCAGTATAAAGACATTTGATGGTATTCTTCAATTACAGAAGCAAATAGATGCCAAATTACAGACGTTAGGCAGTCGAGCAGGAAATGCACAAAAGATTATGCATTATCTTTATCAAAAACCCGTTATTTCAGCAGCAAAAGTTTCGGAAATCGCCCAGTTGTCGCCGGCAACTAGTTATAAACTTATTGCCGATTTTGAACGCTTAGGTATTTTAATAGAAGTGACCGGTTCGCTTCGGGGTAAACTGTATGTTTTCAAAGAGTATTTGGACTTTTTTAAATAATGAATAACAACTATGTTAAGGCACTCGTTAATTTAGTTATCATGAAAAACTTAAAATAATGACAATCCTTATTTTAGATTTCTGAGCAATTATTAATCATTTTTTATATTCTGAAAATTTATTACGGTCTGAAGATTTATAACACTTAAAAGAAGCGAATGGCAAAAAATAGCTATTGACTTTTATTATCCGTGCGTTTGTTATATAAAATCCAGCACCACGACCGCTTCCGTAGGTGTTAACACAGTTCGCGTGCTTTTTTTGAAATCTTTGGTATCCCGTGTAACAATAAAATCAATTTCGGGTATGCTAAGGGCGCATTAATATTGAATCGCATCTTCGTAATCCTTAAAATCTGTTTTTAAGGATTGATGAATGATTGCTTTGGTTACGTCGACTATTTCGGTCATTTCGGCCAACTCCTCTAATAATTTTATAGTGGCATTATTGGTTAAAGATTGCCGTAATATGTAATAAATATTATTGTATGAAACAGCTGAAATGTAAATTCTGAGTTTCCCATCAACGGAAAGATCAAAGAGCCTGGCTGCATGATATGAAAAGGGTTGCCGATCTGCTAAAAAGTCAATAACAACATTGGTATCCATGAAAACATGTTTCATGCTATTTGTATTTTTTAACTAAAGCGCTCCCGATTTCTTTTTTATAATCAAAATCGTCCGGTAGTTTAATTATCCCCTTCAGCCGGGCTACTTTAGGCGACAGATCTTCCGTTGATGCTTCCTGGCTTGATATTGATTTTAAATAGTTCTCCACTATATCTGATAAACTTTTTCCTTTTTGACGGGCATACTTTTTGGCAGAATCGATTACTTTGCCTTCCATTGTCAGGGTGAGTTTAGTTGTCATTGCACGTGTGATTTAGTATTGAAATATACGTATTTTGCTAAAAGAAAACAGTACCCTATTAAGTTTCGTACTTTAATTGAGATGCCTGTATTCGCTGGGTGATTTTCCGGTCTTTGATTTGAATATTTTTGTAAAGTGCGAAGGGTGTTCAAATCCCAGGCCGTAGGCTATCTCGCTGATGGAGTTATTGGTGCCCCACAATAATGATTTGGCTTTGTCTATCAGTTCCAGGTGGATATGTTCCTGCGTGGTTTTACCCGTAAATTTGTTTAACAGATCGGACAAATAATTAGGCGACAGGTTGAGCCGGGAAGCAAAATATTTGACATTTGGCAGCCCTGTTTCAATGAGCGTCTCCTGTGAAAAGTAATCTTTTAACAATTTTTCAAATTGCTGCACCACATCCGAATTAACTTTCGCCCTGGTGTAAAATTGCCGGTCGTAAAAACGGCTGCAGTAATTCAGCAAGAGCTCGATATTGCTGACGATGAGCCCCTGCGAATGCTTGTCAATGTTTTGCGAATACTCCCTTTCAATCTTTGTCACGCGATCTTTAATGATCAATTTCTCATCTTCCGAAATATGCAGGGCTTCGTTAACCTCATAATTAAAAAAGGAATACTGGTGTATTTTCCTGCCCAGATCGGTACCATGGATCAAGTCGGGGTGAAAAAACAGCGCCCAGCCTTCCTCAACCCTAACATCCGGGTCTGATGATATCACTTGGCCCGGCGCGGTGAATAGCAGGGAACCTTCACTGAAGTCGTAATACCCTTTCCCATATTTTAACAGGCCCTCAAATTTTTTGCAGGAAATGGTATAAAAGCCAAAACGGTAAAAAGTATCCTCCCGGGGCCGCTTTTCATAAAAATCTGCATGATCTATTACGCTTACCAGGGGATGTTTTGGCGGGGCGGCTTTTACCAGCTTATGTAAATCGCTGACAGATTGAAGATCAATATATTTATCGGGCATATTGTTAATTGTTATAAAATTACCATAAAAAATGTTGCTGCCCCATTCAGGGCAGCAACATTTTTTTAGATACCTGTTTGGGCTGTCATCATTTTTTTAAAATCCACATCATCCATTTGCTGCCTGGCCGCGATCAATGGTGCAGCGTCGTGACCAACCGGATAACGCAATTTTTCGGAACCGTCGGTTGCGGCTTCATAAATGACATCCGCTACTTCGCCAATATTTTCAGACATCGGCCAATCATCTAATATAGCGGCGAATTTACCAAAAGCAGGCTGGTAGTCGTCCAACCCAACAGTGCCGAAAAGGGCCATCGAACGCCCCGCAAACTCGGTTTTATAGCCGCCCGGTTCAACTATTTTTAAATAGATGCCAAGCGGATTTAATTCGTATTGCAACGATTCAGTCAAACCCTCAACCGCAAATTTAGTTGCATGATAAAGCGAGCAGAACGGGAAGGTGATCCTTCCGCCGACCGAAGAGATGTTGATGATAACTCCGGATTTTTGTTGCCGCATACCTGGTAATACCGCTTTGGTCACTTCTATCAACCCAAATAAATTCACATCGAATTGTTGTTTAACCTGGTCTTCGGTAGCAGCTTCCAATGCGCCCAGCGCACCGTAACCTGCATTGTTCACCAATACATCAATTTTGCCAAATTTTTGGATGCCGGCTGCCACCGCATTTTGTATGCTTAGCTTGTCGGTTACATCCAATTGGGTGATAAAAACTTTGCTAAGTGTCGTTAGTTCCGTTTCTTTTTCGGGTGAACGCATGGTCGCGATCACGTTCCAATTATTAGCATCAAATAGTTTAGCGGCCGCTTTTCCAAACCCGGACGAAGCGCCTGTTATTAATACTGTCTTTTTCATTGCTTTATTTTTTAATTTCTAAAGCAAAGGTCCCGCTAATCGCGCTGCCCGATTTATATGTTTCAACTGATCCCTTATACATTTCAGGGATAACTGGTAGTACATATCACATCCTGGCTTCTAAACCTGGTAAATTAAGCAAGATCAATTTCGGTGTATTTCTTTTTTAAAAAGTCCTACTTAATTCATTTATTTATAAATTGATCCATTATGCTATGATGCGATATTTTTACCTTTTTGCTGCTGTCGTAATTTTATCCGCCTTTTATTTGGCCCGCGAACCCATGCAGGCGAATTTCAGGGATTCGGCGATGTACCGCTGGCTCAATAAAAAAGTGCTTGATAAACGCAGCCTGGATAATATGGAAAGCCTGGATAACTGGCGCACTTTCACAACATCGGGTGTAGAAATAGTGGACGCCAGAAAGGTGATCAAAACCAAAGATTCAAGCGGTTCCGTTGCTACCATTGAACTTTCAAAGGAGTTTGTTCATGAGGGTAACCAGTCGCTGTTAATGACCACCCCTGTAAGGCTTGATGGCCCGGCGCCAAAAAATGGCCGTGGCTGGGGCCGTTCGGGTGTAAGGCGCCTGTTTAACGGCGAGGATTGGACAGCCTATAACCGCATTTCCATTTGGATATATCCCGACCTGCCGGGCTATTATACAACAGCGCTTGATTGCCAGTTAGCCAACGATGGCAAGGTAAAGCTGCCTGCAATTTTTGGCCAGGAGGGCCAGACTTCTCTCGTACTTAAAAATCACCAATGGAACCATGTAGTGTGGGAAATTAGTAACGTGGCCCGTGATAAAATAACAAGTTTCGAAATGTCGTATGGCTTATCAGGCAACTACCCGGAAGAGGCTGATAAGATCAGGTTTTATTTTGATCAGATGGAACTTGAAAAGGTTGATGCCGACAAAATTGAGGGCTGGGATGTATGGCCGGGCCGTATTTCGTACCCGCATACCGGTTATCAAACCGGTGCACAAAAAACAGCGATTGCCAATAATATCGATGCGAAGGAGTTTAAACTGGTAAGCGACAAGGGGACCGTGGTTTTAACCAAACCCATTGAAAAGGTAACGTCGCCGATAGGTAGTTTCCAGGTGATGGATTTCACACAGGTCAGAACGCCGGGGACATATGTTTTAAAGGCGGGTACCGCAGTAACAAAACCATTTAAAATTGATGCCGATCCCTATGAGGAAACCGTATGGAAGGCCCTCAACTTTTTTTATGCGGAACGCTGTGGCATTGAGATACCCGGCATACACGGCAAGGAACATGAAGACTGGGTGTGTGTACACGGGGATAAGCGAATGGTTATCAATGGCGGCTGGCACGATGCGGGCGATTTGACGCAAAGCGCGGAAGGGACCGAAGAGATCACCTATGCCTTACTAAGCATGGCCGAAAAGCTGCATGCCGCCAATAATAACCCGGCACTGTATAGCCGCGTACTGGAGGAAGCAAAATGGGGGCTCGACTGGATATTAAAGACCCGTTTTGGCGATGGCTACCGCAATACAGGATCCACCAATAGCCGGAGGACGAATAATATTATAGGGGATGATGACGATATTGTTGCTACTGCGCAAAACAATCCGCTAATGAATTTTGAGGCGGCAAGTGTTGAAGCAATTGGCTATCGCGTATTTAAGAACATCGACCCGGACTATGCAGCTTATGCACTTAAAACCGCCAAGTCCGACTGGCAGTTTGCCGCAGAAGGCATGTCGTCAGTTAAACCATCAAAAGACATTTGGCGAACTACTTTTGATTCAAATAATGTAGAGGATGAACTTCCGTCGCAGGCTATCCTCTCCTCAGTGGCTTTATGGAAAGCTACCGGGGATAAAAAGTATGCAGGCATGGCTACCAAACTGGCGCCCATAATTATGAATGCCCAACAGCGCCAGCGTCCTGATTGGGACACGCCGCTAACAGGCTTCTTTTATACTTCATCAGCCAAAGAAAGAATACTGCACTATTGCCACCGCGGGCGTGAGCAGGCGCCAACTATGGCGCTCTCGGCACTTTGCGACGCATTTCCGGACAACCCCGATTGGATGAAATGGTATTCAAGCGTTACCCTGTATTCGGAGTATCTGAAAACCCTGTCAAAATATACCGCGCCCTACAATATGCTGCCGGCGTCGGTTTATGTTGATACAGAATATATGCATGTGCCCGAAAGCAGGCGGGAATCATTTAGGAAGCAGGTGCTTAAGGGGATACCATTAGGGAAAGGGCATTACCTGCGTTTATTTGCGGTGTGGATGGATTACCGTGGAAATTTCGGCACCATATTGCCACAGGCCCAGGCGCTGGCAAGCGCGGCCCATCTTCGCGGCGACCTGGCTTCGGCGGAACTTGCGGAACACCAGTTGGAGTGGATCATCGGGCGCAACCCCTTTGCGCAAAGCACCATGTATGGCGAAGGGTACGATTATCCGCCCCTCTATACACCGTCGTCGGGCGACATTGTTGGCGGCTTGCCGGTTGGCATACAAACCCGCGAAGACGAGGATGTGCCCTATTGGCCGGTGCAAAGCATGTGGACCTATAAAGAAATATGGAGCCACCCGGTAACAAATTGGGTTTGGCTGTTAAAAGATATTGAAGGCCCTGCGTTGGTGGAGGGTCGTGCAATCGCTCCGGTTATATTTAAAGAAGTGACCACCGGGCAAAGGATCACCGTTTTACCGGGCAAGTCCAGTGGGAATTTCACAGCTAATATCCCCGAAGGGAAATACATCGTGACCAGTAATGGCCGGCAGCAAACGCAAACCTTTCTCCCTGGATCCTCCTACCACCTGGAATGCCGCAGCAATTTTTTACTGAGCTATGAGGTATCAAAAAAAGTTTCCGCAACGGGCGAAGTGACCATTAAACTAACCGCCCAAGGCAACGGCAGGCATCATTTTGAAATACGTACGGATAACCTCAGCCTTTCAACAGGTACAAAAGAGGTTGACCTTAAACCCGGAAAAGCCATAAATTTTGAATGGACAGGTCATATCACATCACAGGATACACCCTGGGTGGCCGTGATTGTACCCGATAATAATCTTTCGCAGCGTAGAGAACAAAGAGGTGCGGTTTG
>Ga0206898_10243_pt1 | contig 15067 bp, 11 predicted proteins | sample Alteio_BWOrgHeat_50_FD_153237 | JGI IMG/M metagenome (GOLD analysis project Ga0206898, IMG submission 153237) | Enriched cells from forest soil in Barre Woods Harvard Forest LTER site, Petersham, Massachusetts, United States -... | ecosystem: Environmental > Terrestrial > Soil > Temperate forest >...
CTCCGCCCAATTCCCGGGAGATTTGCTCCATGGTGGTGCGCGCAGTGCTTTGCGCGGCTGCTTCGGCCTGGGCCTGCCCGGTAAAGAAGAACGACTGAACCAGCGGGCCAAAAAGGAGCGTCAGCAGCACGATCGTCACGGCGACGGCGACCAGCAATTCGATAAGAGTGAAGCCTCCGGATCTTCCCTTATGCGACCGGTATCTTCGCGGTTGGTATTTAGTTGCGGTTATCTGCTCAGGCATGGCAATTTTTCTTGAAAGTGTTATCCGCCTGCTTGCTGCACGGCTCCGGCTAGCGTCGTAATGTCCCGATTCTTCCAGTTGTCGCGCTCCTTCCACAGAACGCGCGCGGTAATCGATGCGCCTACCACCGAGCCGACCGACGAGATCGTTTCGCCATTCTGCAGAACGCCCAGATTACCGTCGGGGTCGGTCAACGGATCCGTGGGATTGTTGAGCAAGTCGACCTCGCCGTAAAGATGCTCCACGACGGCATGGCCGTTCATGACGACAGCATACGCTGAAACCGGATCGGGCTGGATCGTTCGCACATTTCCGTCGCGGTAAACGTTGGAGATGGCTCCGTTTTTCATCGCTGTCACGTTCTCGATACGCACCAGCTTTCCGATATCGGTGCCAGGGAAGAGGAGGCGAGTGGTTGGCTGGCCGCCTGGACTCTCGATCTCATACGTGCCGACCGGCGGTATCGGGAAGCCCACGGCGGGCGCGGCTTGGCCGGGCGCCGGCTGCTCGGGCGGCACCGGGTCCGCATTTGCTGCTGTGGAATACAGCCGCGGTGTATAGGCCGACGCGGCCTTAATCACCGCGAGTCCCCAATCTCCCGTGGCTCGATAGAAAACGCGCACATGGGCGCCGGCGATGGAGGGGGCGTTATGCTGCCCGGGATTGGCGTTATTGTCGTTAGCGGTGCTGAAAGATACCACGCCATTATTGTAATCAACCGGTGGCGCGGCGCCCCCGGCAGACGCCGGCGCAAGCCCCGGGTCTTCCGCTATCGTTTGCCCCGTATCGAGATCGACAACATCCACGTCAAGCGGTGTCGCCATCCCCGTCACAATGCCATCGTAAATGGTATTGTCGCTCTGCGCCTGACCGATTTGGTCGACGCTCTTCAAGATCAGCCGTACCGTCGGCGCCAGGCCGGCGATGCTTCCCAGCGTATGATCCTCATGGATGATATGCCAGTCGGCAGCGTTGTAGCTGATAGAGGCCATCAGGGGATTGCCGTCCGCATCCTTGATCTGCGCGGCAGTCGGGTTGAAGGCCAGAGCGCCTATATCGGACTTTCCGCTGAGACCCGGGTCGGCAATGGCGTAGCTGTAGGGATCGGCCGTATTAAAGGCCACGCTGAACGTTCTCCCGGCCAGGAAGGTCGCCAGATCCTGTCCTTGAGTGATCGCATTGTACACCAGGTGGAAATCGCGCCACAACCTGTCTGTGCCCGGCTGCCACCCAGGCGGCGCGTTCGGCGCTCCGGTCGTGTTGTTGATCCAGGTGGCATTTGCGCCCAGTGTGAACCACTGGCAGCCGGCTCCATTGCCGAGACCTTGAACATAATAGATCGGCTTGGCCGGGTCCCAGATGAACTGAGCGGTGTACTGGTCCCCGTCGGTGCCCTGAACGGTAAAGTTAAAAGGTTGCGGGTACCAGGTGTTCGGATTTCCAGTATACGCAGTGGTGAACTCCGGCCCGACCGCGATCTTCATCTGCTTGTAGTCGATCAGGTACTGGGGCGCGTCGTTGGCAGGCTCCGCGTTCGGGTCGGCATAGTTCGGGTTGGGGTTGCCGCTGGTCAGCGTTCCGGTGGAATCCCCAACGATCCGCAGCCAGGGCAGGCCGCCTACTTTAAGAACGAAGTTGTCCTGAGCGAGCTGCGCCGCCGTCGTGCCGGTTAGCTGCCCGGTCGCCGGGTCGGTGACATTACCGATGAAGCCGTTGGATATCTCGATCGGAGCGAAATTGGGCACGTAGACCGAAAGTTGCGCGGGAGCGTTTCCTAGCACGCCTCCCGGATAGACCGAAACAGACGGCGGTATGCGCACGGTCTCGCCTTGAATCGCCCTCTCGCCGTCGATATCAGAGCTGGTATTCAGAGAGGTATCCAGCCGCAGGTGCGCGTCGGCGTTGTCGATCGGATCGTAGGAGAAGGTCGTTACGCCCCCGATCACCTGGCTGTCCAGACCGCTGACAGTGCCCAGCTGGTTGATATTGTTGGCGCCAAGCTGCTCCAACTCCGCTTGCGCCAGCCGGTTGGCCGCAGTGTCATTCGCCGCAATCTGTAAGGTGAAGAAGCCCGGAGGAAAGAGCTCGATCAGCGCGAAGATGCCGACGATTAGAATCGCCAGCGCCACCAGCACTTCCACCAGCGAAAAGCCGGAGGATGCCGCACGGCGCCCAAAGCCCCTTTGCCTCATGCTTGCAGCGCCCCCATTTGATATCATCTGCTTCATGTTCGCTTCTTTGCGCTTATTCTATGTGAGAACGAAATTTCTGGTTGCAACCCCGAGCCCGGGGAGGGCACATCTCTAGCCCATGGCTTTAAACTCTTTCCCACCATTGGTGGGTTTCCAACTGGCTGCGCATTCTATACGTAAACTTGCCAGGATAACGTCACCCCGAAAAAGCAGGTTCTTTCCGCGCCGACCGGCTTAGTGCGTGCCGTCGTAGCGCCAGAAAACCGCTTGGGTATTCCCGCCAGCGGCGGGTACTTGGATCGTTGCTGAGCTGTCGATGAAGCCCGATTCCTCGCCGGCAGGCGTGTTGACCACATTGGGCGGGAACCAGCCAGCGGGCATCGACGCCTTCTTTACAAATCCGCCCTCGTAAAGAACGATCAGCCTATCCGCATTTGGCACGTGGTAGGTCACGCTGGTAACATAGGTGTTCCCCGGTGGGTTCTGCCAGCGCAGCTGCCGGATATAGTCCTGATCGAGAGGGTTGTTCGTACTGGTCGGATTCGGATTCGGATACGATTCCCAGCTCGTCTGGTAGCGCGGAATATAGTTCCAGTTCGCCGTGTTATTGTTGCCGTTCAGGAACTGGTTGACGTCGCTCACCTCCGGGCTGATATCCATTGCATCCGCCTTGAAAAAGAGATGAGCCGAAGGCATCATCTGTCCCGCCGATGAGCCGGCGCACACAGCAAGCTGGTTGCCCTTTGCATCGGCCTTCGGGCACATGGTGTTATCCTGAATTGGGGCCGGAGTCACGGCCGCTGGGTCGGTAATCAGGTTGTTCGGGCAGGTAAAGTCCTGCCAGTTCTTGTCGTACTCCGGGTAGAGTCCTACCAGAAGGTTGTGGTTGTTCGGGTCCGTTTTCACCGTTGCCATGGTGTCGTTCGCACTGCAGGCAACGTTCGTCACGGGATCGACCGAGCCGTCGCAGGCATAGGCGAAGAGCACATCGGGATAGCGCCGGTTGTCCAGCTTATAGAGCGCGAGTGCTGCCTGGATATTGTGCAGGTTCGACATCGTCGTCGCCTCGCGCGCATTTTCACGCACGGTGCTAAAGACCGGGAAGATGATAGCGGCGAGAATCGCTATAATGGCTATCACGACGAGGAGCTCGATCAGCGTGAACCCCCTGCGCTGCGAAAAGCGATTCGCTATGCGGGATTGGAAGCTATGCATTTTTAGGATCTCCCTGTGTTACTCTCTTGTACCCAGAATCCGCGCCCGGAAGTTTCATACGGATAAACCGGATTCCGCTTTCTTTTTCCGCATGCACGAAGGTGAGACGAACGCTTTATTCGCATTGTTCCCTTTGCGAGCGAGATTCAGGCGCTATTATGAAAAAATCATTAAAACCGACGTAATGCGCCCTTTGTTTCTAAAAAACACCCACTCGACGGGCGGATGCCGTGCGGGCGCTTAGGCCAGGTGATTGAAGCGCAAGTACCAATCGAGCAGGTTTTGCCCGAACAGCAGCGAAATCACAGCGCCCACGACAATATAGGGGCCAAAGGGTATTGCGGTGCGACCCTCGGCTTTGCGGGAAAGCAAAAGCGCTATGCTGATAACACCGCCGATAAGTACACTAAAAAATAAAGATAGCAGGGAGAGTGAGAGATAGAGGTTGGCGCCAATGGCCGCTGCCAGTTTGGCGTCGCCTTGCCCCATTCCGGTCTGCTCCTCGTCCTTCTCGATTGCCGAGGCGATTTCCTGCCGCGAATTGGCCGCAAGATCGGCCTCCTCCTCTGAAAACTCCTCATGCCGGGCGATATAAGCCCGGATATGTGGCGAAAGATAGCCCAGACAGAGAAATTTCGCTGTGAGATAGGCATAGTCGTCGGCAATGCCGGCCAGAAAAGCAGCGGTTCGCCGAATAATGGCTCTCTTGCCGGAGCGCCACGAGTAAAAAATATAACCCGCTAAGCTGATGAAATGAAAGATAAGAGCGCAGACGACAGCGGCGACAAGAGCGTTTGGCCAATGGATACCGAAGAGGGATGTAAACTGGCTCGGTTGATGCTGCCAGACGAGAAAGACATTATGAGCAACGCCAATGAGGAAGGCGCAGAGGCTGAGTTCATCGGGGATGATGAAGCTGTCGAGATCGATAAAGAGAATGGCGACCAGCACTGAGAAAAAGAGGACGTAAAACAGGGTATTCCAGGAAATGAGGTACTTCCAGTAGATGGCGAAAAAGCCGAGTCCCGTCAGGGCCTCTACGCCGAAGTAGCGCCAGGAGATCGGCTTCCGGCAATAGCGGCAGCGACGGCCAAGGGCTAGAAACGACGCGAGCGGCACCAGATCCAAAAGGGTCAGTCTGTGCTCGCAGTTGGGGCAGTACGACCAGGTTGGAGAGGCGATGGAGCCCCCTCTTGGGAGCCGCCAGATCACCACATTCAAAAAAGAGCCGATACACACGCCATAGGCCACTGCCGCTACCAGGCCCATGATCCATATCGACTGCGGCAAGATGTAGTTCGCATCTGTCATGCGTTGCGCGTTACCGGTCAGCGGCGCAAATAGACCGCTTCAAAGGGATGGCCGGGCGGTTTCTTCACCACAACCCGGCCAGTTCCAATCGCATATGCCAGGAATATGACGCGCCTGGCTGCCCGAGGCTTAGCTGTCGCCGCTTCCTCCGCCGCTGCTGTCGTCCTGGTTGCCGGAAAGGTTCTGGATAACGCTCAAGAGCGGCATCCACATCGCGATGATGATGAAGAGCACGACCACGCCCAGAACCACGATCAGCACCGGCTCGATCGCCGCCGCAAGCGACGCCAGCGCGGCATCCACTTCGTCCTCGTAAAAGTCGGCGATCTTGGCCAGCATCTGGTCCAGCGCGCCGGATTCCTCGCCGATGGAGATCATGTGAACCACCATCGGAGGGAATAGGCCCGACTTCTTCAAAGGCTCGCCGATGCGGTCGCCCTCTCGAATGCGGGCGCGCGCTTCCATAATCGCGTCGGACATCAGCGAGTTGGAAACCGTCCCCGCCACCGTCTCCATGGCCTGTAGAATAGGAACGCCACTCACCAGCAACGTGCCAAGCGTCCGCGAGAAGCGAGCAAGACAGACCTTATGGTTCAGCTTGCCGATCACCGGGACCTTAAGCTTAATGCGGTCGTAAATGTACGTGCCCGTGCGGGTGCGGCCAAACAGCTTGAAGGCAAGCCATACGAACACGCCGATCAGGATCGCCGCCCACCACTCCCTAATCAGGAAGTTGGAAAAGTCCATGAGCGCCATTGTCAACGGCGGGAATTCCTTCACGCCGAGCGTCTTGAACAGGTCCATGAACTTCGGCACGATAAATGTGCACAGGAAGAGCACGATCGCGACTGCCATGACCAAAACGATCGTCGGGTAGGTCAGCGCGGACTTTACCTTGCGACGCAGTTCGACATCCTTCTCAATAAAGGTCGAAAGGCGCTGCAGGGTCTCCTCCAGAACGCCGCCCACCTCCCCGGCGCGCACCAGACCGATGGTCAGGTTGCTGAAAACTGTCGGGTATTTGCTCATGCTGCGGGAGAGCGACTGGCCGGCCTCCACCTCATGCTGCATGTCGATGGTGATTCGGCGCAGACGGGTGTTCTGGGTCTGCTCGGCGAGCACGGTCAAGCAGCGGTGAAGAGTAACACCCGCGTCGACCATCGTCGAGAACTGCCGGAAGTAAACCGCAAGCTCGTACGGCTTTACTTGCTGCAGATTGCTGAGAAAGCTGCCCTGGACCCGCCTCCTGGCCTTGACCGCCTTGATCTCGCTGACATTAAACCCTTGTTCGCGTAAACGCCGGCCGAGAATCTCGGCGTTTTCGGCTTCCGAGGTGCCGGTTCGGATCGCTCCGGCCGCGTCACGTACCGTATAGGCATATGTGGCCATAACTTTTTTGCTCCTTGGTTCTCAGGAAAGCGCAAACCCGTCTGATATTGCCTGGTCCAATCGTTCTGTCTTAATCCGTATTGCTCGCTACAAGCTCGCCGGCTACCGCCCAGGGGGGCGCGACCCGGGAGGCGGTCCCTGCGGCGGCATCCCATTCGGAGGCATTCCGCCCTGCGCTCCGCCCGCGGCCGCAAACTGCGGCGGACCGCCTTGCATAGTGCCCGATTCCGGAGCCGCGATCATCCGCTTGAGCTCGTCCGGGTTGATCGCCCGCGATACGGCGTCGTCGTAAGAAATCAACCCGCGCTGATAGTGGTCGCGCAGGTTCTGGTCCATGGTGATCATGCCGACCTGGGCGCTGGTCTGAATAATCGATGTGATCTGGTGCGCCTTGGCCTCGCGAATTAGGTTGCGTATGGCGGGCGTGGCGATCATAATCTCCTGCACCCCGATACGGCCTGTATCGCCCAGCCGCGGAATGAGTGTCTGGCAGATCACGGCCTGCAGGTTGTTCGAGAGCTGGAGGCGTATCTGCTCCTGCTGGCCCTGCGGGAAGGCGTCCACGATTCTATCTACGGTCGAGGCCGCGCTGTTTGTATGCAGAGTGGCAAAGACTAAGTGGCCGGTTTCAGCCGCCGAGATCGCCAGGCGCATCGTTTCCAGGTCGCGCATTTCGCCGACCAGGATCACATCCGGGTCTTCGCGAAGCGACGCCCTCAGCGCGTTGGAAAACTCTTTGGTGTCCATACCCAATTCGCGCTGGTTGACGATGCTCTTCTTGTGCGGGTGCAGGTATTCGATCGGGTCCTCGATCGTGATGACGTGCTCGCTGCGGCCCGTGTTGATCGAATCGATCATGGCTGCGAGCGTGGTCGATTTGCCGGAGCCCGTCGGGCCGGTCACAAGAATAAGTCCGCGGCGCAGGTGGGTCAATTCCTCCAGTTTGCGGACATAGCCCAGCTGCTCGAGCGTGGGGATTTTGGTGGGGATCAAGCGCAGTGCCGCGGCAACGTTCCCTCTGTCGCGGAAGATGTTGACGCGGAACCGGGCCTTTTTCCCAAGCGCGTAGGCGAAGTCCAGCTCCCAGGTGCTTTCAAACCTCTGGATCTGTTCGTCGGTGAGGATATCATACATCATCCTCTGCGTCTCGTTGGGCGCCATCCGCTCAAAGGGTAAGGGCACCAGCGCGCCTTGCTCGCGAATAATCGGGGGAATCCCTGCCGCCACATGCAGGTCGGAGGCGTTCTTCTCTACTACCGTATGGAGAAGCTCGTCGACGTGCAGGTCTTCGATCGGGTGTAGTTCGCCGCGTGTTAGCTGCTTGGCCTTGCCGACGAAGTAATCCGCCAGATTCGTGACCTGGGGTTCCGCCTGGGGTGGCTGCTGTCCCGGAGACGCGGGGGCTCCAAAGCCTCCCGTCGCGGGCGCTGCAGGAGCCGCTCCACTATTTGAGGGAATCGACGGCTTAAAACGCGGCACGCCGGCAGGCGCTCCAGCCCCTGCGCCAGCAGCTGGTCGGCTCTGCCAGGAGGACGGGGACGTTTCTTCGGGACGAACCCCGCCTTGTGGTGCATCGGCCATGAATCTTGCTCCTTAAAACCACTTTCCAAATACGGCTTCAGAGCCGTAAAAAAGCATAGCGAGTCTGGGTGAATGGCTTAAAAGCCTTATACCAAGTTTCTTATACCAGAGATCGCGCCGATTCCTCACCCGGATCAAGCCCAGCTATTATTCGTACGAAACGCCACGAGGGAGCGCAGGCCCGCTGCGCTCCTCGGATGGAATCGAAATTAGAAGCCGGCGGTGAAGACCACGCGCCTAACTTCTTCAGGGGTAGTCTCGCCTTTAAGCACCTTCAGAAGGCCGTCCTCCCGGAGCTCCTTCATACCTGCCGCCTTCGCGGCATCTCGGACATCGGCGAGTGGGGCGCGGCGAACGACTAATTCGGCGATCTCTTCGTTCATCCGCATGAGCTCGTAAAGGCCCAATCGTCCTCGATAGCCCGTTCCCTTGCAGTTCTCGCAGCCGGCGCCCTTGTAAAGGGTCACCATCTCGCTGTCGTCGCCGTGGGGCGGCTCGTAGCCGTAGCGGCGCAAGTGCGAAGCCGGAACCTCGTAGGGCTCGCGGCACTGCGGACAGATGCGGCGCGCCAAGCGCTGAGCCATAACACCCGTCACCGTCGCAGCGATCAGGTAGGTCTCTACGCCCATGTCTGCGAGGCGCATAACGGCGGAGGGAGAGTCGTTTGTGTGCAGGGTCGAGAGGACTAAGTGGCCCGTCAGCGACGCCTCCACTGCGGTATTCGCCGTTTCCAGGTCGCGCATTTCACCGACCATGATAATGTCGGGGTCCTGGCGGAGAAACGCGCGCATCGCCTTGGCGAAGGTGAGGCCCGCCTTGGTGTTGATCTGCACCTGAGCAATACCCGGCAACTGGTATTCCACCGGGTCCTCGATGGTCAGAACGTTCACTTCCGACGTGCTGATCTTATTCAACACCGAGTACAGGGTGGTCGTCTTGCCGGAGCCGGTTGGCCCGGTGGTTAGCACCATTCCCTGCGGCTGGGTCACCAGCTCTTCCAGCTGATGCTGAATCTCCGGCGTAAACCCTAGCTTGGAGAGGCCCAGAAGAACGCCGGTCTTGTCCAGAATACGCATAACCACCTTCTCGCCGTACTGGGTCGGGATGGTAGAAACGCGGAGGTCGTACTCTTTGTTCTCGAACCGGATCGCGATGCGTCCGTCTTGAGGCACGCGCCGCTCGGCGATGTTCAAGTCGGCGAGAATCTTGTAGCGGGAGATGAGTGGCGCCCGAATATGCTTGGGCACCGTCATGATCTCATTCAAAACGCCATCGATACGGTACCGGATGCGCACACCCTTCGTCTCGGGCTCGATATGGATATCCGATGCGCCTTCGCGGATGGCTTGGGTGATAATGGTATGCGCCACGCGGATAATCGGCGCATCTTCCGCCATATCCCGCAGCGCCTCTTCGTCTTCATCGTCGCCCGCGCCGGCCAGGGAAAGCAAGTCGCCCTGAATCGTCCGGGAAAGCTCGCTGTTGACATTGGCGGGAACGCCCATAAGGGTGGCGTCGATGTTGGCGGGGGTTTGGGCGCTTTCATCGGGCACGGGCACGGGATATGCCGAGCCTCCGGGAGTGCGTCCGTTTTGTGCGGCGCGAGAGCCAGCCTGCATTCGCGGGCCCGCCGGCGACTTGCGCCCGCCGGTGCCATTCGCTCCTGCATCCGCCTCGGCGCCAGCAGCTACGGGCGCGGCGCCGTTGCTGTAGATCCGGATGATCGCATCCTCGAGGTCACCAGGCGCAGCCAGAACGGGCAGCGGGGTATGGCGCGAAACGATCCGTATATCGTCGAGAGCCGGCACACTCTTTTCCGAGCTGGTCTCTCCTACAGCAACCCAGAGCTTCTTCCCAGCTGCGTCGCGCCGCAGCGGGAGAACATTATAGCGCTTTGCGATATGCTCCGGCACCAGGCGCACCGCTTCCGGGTCGATGGGGTAGTTTTTCGTCAGGTCCACAAACGGCAAACCCATCTCGGTAGCCCGAGCGCTGGCTACATCTCGCTCGGACGCGAAACCGAGATCGACGATTATATTCCCCAGATCTCCGGGGGCGCTTTTCTGCACATCGTGGGCCTGCCGGAGCTGGTCCTCGGTGAGCGCGCCTTTCTCGACGAGCACTTCGCCAAGACTCTTTTTCTGCATTACCATAGCTTTTTATCAGCCTCCCGCGCCGCATCGAATGTCTGGGATTGTTCCCAGGGACACCCATCGCGCATATCTGTCTGCTTCGTTTTTCGTCTCCCGCTTGGTTTTTGGCCGGATATGGCGCGCCAACGGCGCATCCGTCAATCCCTTCGTCTGATCGCCGACAACGTTAAGATATAATGATTGCGTGAGGCCCACAGCCGGGACCAACGATCAGGGACAACGGCACAAACACCAAATAAGGACAGGATAATGAAGAACGGAGTCAAAGATTGTGCAAGGAGTGCTTACGACGACGCATCCATTACCAGCAAGGCAGGCTGATCCATGGTTCATCGCTCTTAGCGAGCTTATTGCCTTCGCTGCGCGAAAGCTGGGGAGCAAGCCGACACAGCAATTTCCATAAGAATAATGAGGCGGGCCCCCCACTCCCTCTCTCGATACCCCACTATTATATCACAAAGCGCCCGAGAGCGCAACACCCCCTTTTTACTGAATCTTGCCTCCCGCCAAAAATAGTCTATTTCCCGCTCGGCATCGCGTCTAAACTGTGTCCCGCAGAGAATCCGACGCCGCCCGCATCATCGTCTCGATTGGAATGCCGCTCAATGGCAGCCCGCTCCATTCCGAAAGCGATAAGGCTCCCTGGCAAACCAGCATCCCGAGGCCGTTAAAAGCCCGGCAACGCGCTGCCCGCGCCTCGCGAATCAACCGTGTTTGAGCGGGCGCATACACTAAATCATATACGATCTGGCCAGAACGCAGGGTTCCGGGCGGCACCGGTGGCATCTCGTCGGCGTGTGCGGGAATCATGCCCAGCGACGTCGTATTCACGAGCAGCCTTGCCGAGCGGACAGCCTCTTCGTAGCGCTCGCTTCCCCAGTCTACCCAGTCCGCGCACTCTCCCAGCGCCCGCGCCAGGGCTCTTGCTCGGTCGGCTGTGCGATTGGCAATCATCACCCGGCAACCCCGTGCGACCAGCGCAAAGGCCACCGCCTTGGCTGAGCCCCCGGCCCCCCAGATGAGCACGGTCCAGCCGTCTGGCTCGATATGTTTGCGCTCCAGGTCCCACAAAAAGCCGGGCCCGTCGGTACTCAGTCCACGCAACCGCCCTTGTTTGTTGACCACGGTGTTGATCGAGCCGATCATCGAGGCCGCCGGGTCGAGATCGTCCACAAGCGGTACGGCAAGCTCCTTCAAGGGCACGGTCAGATTCACCCCCAGGATCCCAAGTGCCGGAATCGCTCGCAAAGCTGTTTCCAGCTGCTGGGGGGACACCTCGAACGGCACATACACCCAATCGAGCCCCAATTCCGCCAGGGCCGCATTGTGCATCGCGGGCGACCGGCTGTGCCCCACCGGATAGCCCCATACAGCCACAATTCGCGTCTTGCCCGTCACCATCCGCAGGCTGCGGCTTGCTTGCATCTTTAGACTTTCTCCGCTTCCCGTGCCTGAGTGACCCCATGCGCGATCTCGTCGGATTCATTATCTCTGGGCCAAATCCCCTTCCGCTGCAGGAAGTTGATGAGAACGTTTTCTATTCGGCGCAACACCCGCGTCCAGAAAAACTCTTCTTTCGCGATTGGAGGCCGCAATAGAATCGTGTGCAATTGCAGGCGGTTGCCGCATAAAACATCGGTAAAGATCTGGTCCCCTACCACTGCCGTTTGCTCCCGCGACGACTGCATCAATTGCATGGCGCGTAGGAAACCTCCTACCCAGGGCTTGCGAACACGATCTACAAATGGGATTCGCATCTCTTCGGCCAGCTTCTGCAGCCGAGATGTGTGCAACGTATTGGATGCGATGCAAATCTTAATTTGAGCGGTTTCCAACTCGGCCAGCCATTGGATCACATCTTCCGCGATATTGTAGCGCCGCCACGGCACCAGCGTATTGTCCAGATCGGTGATAATCGCCGTTATGCCCTTCGCGCTGAGGTCGGCCGGATGAATATCACTGATCTGTTTGACCACCTGCGTCGGCGTCAAAAGCTTCCAAAACTTAGACATAGGCGATTATTATAGCTTAATTTTATTATGAGCAGATTCACGATTTTAATCAGGCGCGAGAAGCATTACTGAACTGTATTTCCCCGCAATCGCGCGATTACCTGGTCCTGCTCCGCCAATGTCTTGCTAAAAATATGCGCCCCGCCAGGCCCGGCTACATAGTATAGATAGTCCGTCTTCGCCGGGTGCAGCACCGCCTCGATACTTGGCAGACCCGGGCTACAAATAGGCGTCGGCGGTAGCCCCTTGTGCAAGTACGTATTATAGGGCGATGGGGTCTTCAAATCGGAGAACATCAATCTGGGCTTGTGTTTGGGCAGAGCGTATTCGATGCTGGCGTCGATATCGAGCGGCATGCCTTTTTTCAGTCGATTGAACATCACGCTCGCGATCAGGGGCCGGTCCTTGTCGACCTCTGCCTCGCGCTCGATCAGCGATGCCAGTATGATCGTCTTCTTCCAGTCCTTCACTTTGGGATGGGTTTTCACCACTTTCGTGTCGAACTCGCCCACCATCTGGTTCAGAATTGCAGGAACCGTCGTGCTCACATCGAAGCGGTAAGTGTCAGGGAAAAGATAGCCTTCCAGGTTCTTGTCGGGCGGGGTGAATCCATCGGAGTAGCGCAGCATGTCGCCCTGCTTGCGGACAGCAGTCAAAAATGCCGCCGGGTCGGCCAGTTGCTTTTCCCCCAGGCGATCAGCCACCTGGCGCGCCGTGAAACCCTCCGGGATCGTTACCCAGTTCGAAGCAGACGCCGCCCCGGACTCGATCGCCACCACAATCTGCCTCGGAGACATGCCCGGTGAAAGGTCGTAGCGGTCCGCGCGTATCTCGCCTCCGCCGCCGGCAAGCCGCATCGCAAGCAAAAAGGCCGAAGGACTCCGCACCACCTTCTTTTGCGTGAGTATCTCGCCGATCTCACGCGGCGTCACGCCTCGGGGAACCGTGACAAGGATATGCGCGGTCGAGCCGGGCTTAAAAGGCGAAAGCAGCTTCGCGATCGCAAGCCACCCGAACGCCCCGAAAACCACAGCCATCGCAAGCAGCACAAAGAGAGTCGCGATAATGCTCCGCCGCCGTCGCTTAGCCAAACCCCCAACCCGGCTTCCTCTTCGACTTCGTCTCGCCAATTCTTAAATCCTAACGCTCTTCCGGCACCGGCTCAAGCAGCACAGAGAAATCCTTACCCTGATACTTGCCGCCCCCAATAATCTCGCCGCGATCGTTAATCCCTTCCGCTGCCGTGATCACCCAACCAGGCGAAGATACGATCAACGTATTCAAATCCACCGTTTTACCATTAGCAGCTAAAAAGGCGCGCATATTATCGGCTTTATCGAGGGAATACCCCACGATATCGCCCTTATTGTTGATCCCCTGCGCGATGCTGTACACCCCTCCTGCTGTTCCAAGGTCTAGGACGCGCCCGCCCCGCCAAAGGCAGGCACGGGGGCCGGATTGATTGTCAGAATAGCCGACTACTTCGCCGGCATCGTTGATGGCATTTGGAACGCCCTCCTGGTAGCTTGGTAGGGTTCCAAGATCGCGCATCTTCCCATTCGAAAAAAGAAAAGCATGCACGAGCCCCAGGGGAAGCGCGTGAGTTGAAGGCAAAGTAGACTCTCCCACAACCTGTCCACGGTCATTTATGCCTCTTGAATCGCTGGTGGTCCCTCCTAACGTTCCCAGGTCATGGGCCTTTCCGCCGCCATAGAGGAAGGCGTGCAGGTCGCCGTTTGGCACCTCCGCCATACCGGCGATCTCGCCCTTGTTGTTTATCGCAGCAGCTTGGTTATGAAGACCGCCAAGCGTTTCTAATTCGATTGGCTTCCCATCCTTCCAAAGCAAGGCTTTGCTGTTCCCGTTCGTGAAGTGCACTTCGCCGACTATCTCCCCCTGGTCATTGATATCCGTTGCGTAGCTGTCCCTGGTTCCGGGAACTATCCCAAGAACGGACACTTTGCCGTTTTGCCATAGCAACGGCTTACACTGAATGCTCAACGCATTTGGTGTGCCGCCGACCATTTGCCCTTTCTCGTTCATCCCCAGGATGGAAAAGGTTCCCAGGTTGATCACTTTATAGTGTCTCATCGTGGAAGCCTTCGGAACAGAGACCGCTGGCTGGGGATGGCACAGGTAAGTCAAGCCGCATAGCGCTAGAATTATTGTAAAAAGTAACACCCTGAACATGCGAGTCGATCTCATTGCCCATCCTCCGCCGTCATAGTGTCTGCCCGAGCATTCGTCATTCTTCGGTGCTCCAGATAGGACTCCAGCAAAATCACCGCTGCATATTGGTCGCGCACGGCGCGGCGCTTCTCCCGCGAAAAGTCCATCGCGATCATGCGCTCTTCCGCCTCGACACTGGTCAGGCTCTCGTCCCAGGGGATGATCGGCACAGCGACCGCTCTTGCCAGCGCATTAGCAAAGACCCGCACCTTCTTCGCCTGCGGTCCCTCGCTCCCGTCCAGCGATGTTGGAATTCCCACCACCACCGCCTCGGCTTCCTGCTCCGCGACGATCTGCTGGACAGCCGCCACATCGCGCTTCAGGGAGCCCAACCTTTTGAGCGTCGCCAATGGATACGCGCCGATCTCCAGCTCATCGCTCACCGCGATCCCCGTTCGGACATCGCCCACATCCAGCGCCAAAATCCGCATCTAGCCTCCGATTCTCTCTTTCGCCCCTCTCCCACTGGGCGAGGGGCTAGGGGTGAGGGCAAGCATTTCATGTAAAAACGAAATCGCCAGCACGCCAAAGAGAAAGAATGCCGCCACGGTCCCGGAATCGTTGAACAGTACGGTCGCGAGAATTCCCCACACGCCGGCCTGCAGCGCTATCGCCAGATTCGGGCGCCAATGTAGATAAGCCCGCATCTCTTCGGGTAGGTGGCTGCGTCTCCAAATCAAGTAGGTGATGACCAGACCGATCAGCGTAAGCGATACGCCAGGATGCAGAAAGATTCGCACC
>Ga0206898_10244_pt1 | contig 15052 bp, 10 predicted proteins | sample Alteio_BWOrgHeat_50_FD_153237 | JGI IMG/M metagenome (GOLD analysis project Ga0206898, IMG submission 153237) | Enriched cells from forest soil in Barre Woods Harvard Forest LTER site, Petersham, Massachusetts, United States -... | ecosystem: Environmental > Terrestrial > Soil > Temperate forest >...
GTTGTGTTGCATTGATTTTTCCAGCCACACGGTTTAGAAAAATACCTCCTTTATTTATTATCCTGCTGCTATGCTGTATCTTATCATCCTGCAGGCAAGATAAGCCTGCGCCCGCTAAACATCATCTCGACAAGGAAATGCTGACGCAGGCGCAAAATTATTTTGGTTTATATGAATATGAACGGGGGATGAAGTATTTCGACTCGGCCTACGCCGCAATTCCTCATAAGGACATGCTTGATATATGGTCGCATTATAGTATTAAGGGCCAGTATTATTACTGGGCCAAGCCAAACCCGCGTATAGCACGACTATACGCCGACAGTATGCTGGCTATTTTGAAAGACCATGAAAAGGACTATGGAATAGAATACGTGAGGACTTTAATGCTGGAGGGCGATATTTTGATGGCTGAAAATAAATACTCCGAAGCACTTAAAGCCATTTATGCCGGCAGCTTATTTGCCGAAAAAAATTTAGATCCATGCAGTTCGTATGAACTGAGCATGCGTATGGGATTGATAAAATTTCGCCAGAAGGATTATCGCCATGGCATTAGCTATTTAAAGAGGTCCATGGCTGAAAGCGCATCCTGCCCTTTAGAGACAAGGGTTAATCAACAGGCGTGGGCACTTTCGTCAATTGCTGTCTATTATGACTATGCTCATTTGCTTGACAGCGCTATTTTTTTTGATAAAACCGGCCTCAAAAATATAGACAGCAGTATTAACCTGGTTCCGAAACAAAGTACATATTTGATAGCGCAGAAAGGTTTTATATACGCCAACCTTGGCTCGGTTTATAACGCGTTAAAGGACTATAAACTTGCCGAAGTCTTTCTTAAAAAATGTATAGCTATTAATAACCGGCCCGGCTATGATCAGAATAGCGCTAAAGATGCACAGATACGACTGGCCCTTGCATATATGAGGCTTTCACGCTTGAAAGAAGCAAACGACTTGCTACAAGTGGTTGAAAATGACTTAAATAGATGGCGGTCGCAAGGCAGGAGTAATTATGACTTGACGCTAAAATTGTTAGCCGCGAAAAGGGAATATTATGATAGGGTAAAAAATACTGAAGAGGCCTTCTGGGCCTTTAAACGTTACCATATTCTCCAGGATTCTTTAAACACGGTTGATAAAAACCAGGCAGAGCAAGATTTGGACGAAGGATTAAAACAGACCGCACAGCAAGATAAAATTCAGCTTTTGAGCAAAAATGATCAGTTGAAAAACACCTACCTTTTAGTGACTGTTGTTTTTTCGATTTTGGGTCTGATCATCCTGACGATGGCCTTGTATAATTTAAGGCGATCGAGGAAGAATGTTCGGGAATTGAAAGGCTTAAATAAAATAATAGGCGATTATAACACACAGATGCAAACTACGCTGACGGCCTTAGAGCAGAGTCATGAAGAAAATGCTAACATCATAAAAATAGTTGCGCACGACCTTCGCGCACCCATCGGCGGAATAACCATTGCTGTTTCCAAAATGCTCGAAAAGACCAATTGGTCCGAAAGTGATCAATCTAAGCTCAGGTTGATCCAGGCTTCGGGAAATGATTCGCTTACCCTGGTAAGTGATTTATTGAGGACGCACAGCAGTTCAAAAGAACTAAAAAAAGAGCCGGTTGACATGTATTCGCTGTTAGCATATTGTGTAAGTTTTATGCGACTGAAGGCAGAAGAAAAAGGGCAGCGGATTGAGTTGGACGCGGGGCATTTTACCATATTTGTGAACAGGGGTAACATATGGAGGGTGATTTGTAATCTGATTGCCAATGCTATTAAATTTAGCCCTCACGACACTACCATTAAGGTGCTTATGCTTAAAAAGGAAGATAATGTACTAATTACCGTTGATGATTGCGGCATTGGGATACCTGACAACATACGCGACAAAATATTTGATATGTTTACCGAAGCCAGAAGACAGGGCACAACCGGCGAGGAACCTTTTGGTATCGGCCTTGCTATATCAAAACAGATTGTTGAAATGCACGGGGGCAAAATATGGTTTGAAGATAAAAAAACGACTGCCGGAACCCTTTTCCATGTAGAATTGCCAATTCAATATTTGAATTAAGAGAACAGAAGAGCAATTAAAGCTTATGCTCAAACTTCGTTTGGCAACGCTATAAAACAAAAATGCCCTCCGCCAGTGGGCAGAAGGCAATAAATTGATTTGCGGTGAGGGAGGGATTCGAACCCTCGGTACAGTTTCCCGTACGTCAGTTTAGCAAACTGATCCTTTCGGCCTCTCAGGCACCTCACCATTTTGGTCTCTCCGACCTTTGTTTCAATAAAAACCCCTTTTTTCGGGAGTGCAAATATAGTAATTACGTTAAGCTGTCAAAAAAAAAGTTCGATTTATTGGGAGGCTGTGTTGGTTGAGTAAGTTAAGTGGTTGATTAGGTGAGTTGTTTGTTTAAACTAAGCGGAAAAAATAAGCGTGATTCAATAATTCCCCAATCAACAACTCACATAATTAACCATTCACCATTAATAATCAATCCTAACGTGGTAAATGCTCATGAGCATGCGTTTGAATATTGTTTTAATGGTTTCGATATCCTTAAAGGTGATGTTGCTGTCTTTCAGCTGGTTTTGATCGAGTTTGTATTTTATAATGCGGTCTACCAGGTCGCTGATGGACTTTTCATCGGGCTCCTTTAATGAACGGGATGCCGCTTCAACCGAATCTGCCAGCATCAGCACACCGCCTTCTTTTGAAAAAGGTATTGGGCCGGGATACCGGAAGGTATTTTCGTCGATGAATTTTTCGGGGAAGTTTTTCAGGAACGACTGGTAAAAATAATCTACCCGGGTATCGCCATGGTGCGTGCGGATAAAATCGATCACTATTTCCGGCAAATTTGCCTTCCGGGCCATTTCAATCCCCTTACGTACATGCCTGATGATGATCTGGGCGCTTTCCTGGTACTGGAGCTTATCGTGCGGATTAAAGCCCGAACTTTGGTTTTCAATGAAATAAAGCGGGTTTTCCAGCTTGCCAATATCGTGATACAAAGCCCCTGCCCTAACCAGCAAAGCGTTGCCACCGATGGAATATATGGCATTCTCAGCCAGGTTAGCCACCTGCAGCGAGTGCTGAAAAGTTCCCGGCGCCGAAAAGGCCATCTCGCGTAACAGCGGCGCGTTGGTATTGGTAAGTTCTATCAGGGTGATATCCGAAGTAATGGCAAATACCTTTTCAAAAATGTAGATGAGCGGGTAAGCCAGCAGGGTTAGTAATACACTTACCACGTAAGGCAGAAAATCCATCCAGTCGATGCTTTTCAGGCTGCCTTCTTTTATAAAGGAAATGCCTATAAAAGATACGAAATAGGTGAAGGTAATGATGAGTGCCGATATCAGGAATTGCTCGCGCCTGATGAGGTTTTTGATACTGTAGATGGAAACCATCCCGGCAGTAATTTCAAAATAGGCGAACTCAAAACTGTTCGGCACAAAAAAAACCGGCCATCAGTACCACCAGCAAATGGATATTTAATGCCAAACGGGTATCAAACAGTATCCGGATAATAATAGGAACTATACAATAGGGAATATAGTACAGGTTGGGCAGCTCAAATTTGATGGCCAGCGACAGGGTGAAAAGCATAGCCGTTACCACCAGTAATATTAAACTCACCAGGCGGTTATCCTCATAAATATCCTTACGGAAAAGGTATAAAAACACCATCAGCAGCGTGATGGCAATACCAACCAGCAAAAATTGCCCAAGCAAAACCAGGCGCGGATCACCGCTAATGCGGGCGTTGTCTTCAAAAGCTTTTTTGTACGATTGTAATTTCTGGTAAGCCTCATCGCTCACCACCGATCCTTTGGCAACAATAACTTCCCCTTTTTGAACCATGCCACGGGTAGTTGAAAGGCCATCTACAACCTCTTTTTCAAGCCGCGAGGTCAGTTTATTATCATAGCTTAAATTGGGCACCAAACGGTTACTTACCAGGTCGAGCAGAAAAGCTTTGTCGATAGCATGCTGGTCGCTTAATATTTTATCGCAATAGGCTAATGCTTTTTCTTTGGTATAAAGATCGGCAGTGTTTTTATCGCTGGCTATATTTTTATCCAGTACCGTAATAGCGTAATTTTCGGCGTTTTGCTGGTATTTGGGGTTCAGGCTTAAAAGGCCTTTGTTGTAAATGTCTCTTAATAAATTATCTCCGGCCGCCAGGTAAGCGGGTTTTTTACTGTCTTTTATTCCTGCATTATGCCATTTTATTTCCAGGTCGCCCTTGAACCCGTCTCTTTCCCGGTCGCCAATATTGTCATCTAACTGGTAAATTGGGGTAACACTGGCTCGCGCGGTTTTAATATCATTATCAATTTCCTGTGACGTTTTTAATATGGCGAAATTATATGGTGATATTAGTTCTTTTTGGTTCCAGATCCTCCCCTTTTCAATATCGTAACTAAATTTTGCTTGTTTTGGCAAGGTGAAAACAATCACACAAATACTTGCCAGCATCATTAAAAACTTAACATTACGGGAGTATTTGCGCAGTAATGCTTTTTGGCGCGATGAAGATATTTTTGCCATTGATGTGTTTAACCTTTCAAAAATAAGATATTTTCTGCTATCTGCATTTTTTTATTGTTTATGTCGAAATAAAAATGATATCTTTATGATATCATTTTAAAATCATTATCATGGACTCCGAAAAAACAATAAACCCGCCATCAGGCTATGCCGCGTTTGTATTATTTTTAGTTTTATGCGCCGTTACCATTGCCGCATTTGTTTTTGAACAATTTATAATTGGCGGGCTGTGCGGCCTTGTAAATATAGCGCTGGTATTACCGGGGCTTATTATTGTAAACCCAAACGAATCAAAAGTGCTCACGCTTTTTGGCAAATACGTAGGTACAGTAAAGCAAGACGGCTTTTTTTGGGTAAACCCCTTCACGGTGAAAAAAAATGTTTCCCTAAAAGCTTTTAACCTAAATGGTCAGCAGCTTAAAGTGAATGATAAAGTAGGTAACCCCATTGAAATTGCTGCAGTAATTGTATGGCAGATAAAAGATACCGCCAGCGCCGTGTTTGCGGTTGAAAACTATCTGCAATATGTGAATATCCAAAGCGAGGCAGCCGTACGGCACCTGGCCAATTCCTTCCCATATGATAATTTTGAAGATGAAACGGCGACAATAACCTTAAGAGGTGGCTCGGAACAGGTAGGGCTGTTACTTGTACAGGAGTTAAATGAACGCCTTGACCGTGCTGGTATTGAAGTACTGGAGGCACGTATATCACATTTGGCTTATGCACCCGAAATTGCGCATACCATGTTGCAGCGGCAACAGGCTTCGGCAATTATATCCGCACGCAAACTTATTGTTGAAGGCGCAGTCGGGATGGTTGAAATGGCGCTGCAAAAGCTATCAGAGAAAAATATTGTTGAACTTGATGAAGAACGCAAAGCCGCTATGGTGAGCAACTTATTGGTGGTATTATGCGGCGACAGAAGTGTTAATCCGGTTGTAAATACAGGTACTTTGTATCATTAACGAATGGAAAATATCAGTCTATTTAAACCAATGCCGGGTGCCGAACTATTTGTGGAACGGCAGGGTTGGTTTAACCCCTCGTATACGTTGACAGACGGCATGAATACTTTTGGCGAATTGAGTTACACCGGCGTTTGGAAAAATATTGGCCTGGTGGAAGCCGCAAATCAAAGCTGGACTATTGAACGCGTGCGGAAATTTTTTAGCCGTGATATTTTAATTAACGAAACAGCGAACGGACAGGCCATCGCCATAATAAAAACAACTGCCTGGCGTGGAATTGTAACGCTGGAATTTACCGATGGGCAAGTGTTCAGGTTTACACGACAGGGATTATTTTCGCAGGTTACGCAATGGGATAGCGAGCAGTATGGCCCTGTTTTAAGCATTAGAACCAAAGCATTCGGCTTTAAAAAGCATTTTACCGTGGGGCTGCAACAGGATGTTTTCAAAAATAAAAACTATGCAGTACTGATGGCGTTTACCGGAGTTTATTTGATTTTGGTACGAAGAGCGCAGGCTGCTGTTTAACATTAAATATGGCCGAGAAGAAAGCATTCATATTACGTATTAATCCTGAAGTATTGAAGGAGATTGAAACCTGGGCTGCCGAAGAATTCAGAAGCAGTAACGGCCAGATAGAATACCTGCTGCAACAAGCTTTACTGGCGCGGAAGAAAAGTAAGCAGAAAAAGAAAAACGATTAAACTGGACGCACCGGCTTTGATTAATATACAACATCATTTTAAATCAAAATTGTAGTAACCACTACCCTATCACCTTCGGTAAAATGTTTATAACATACCGGTAAAAACTATGCATGCATAGTAAATCCTTGAAATCAAATTTATAGCTTTGCAATTCCAATTTTTAAAATCATCTTCATGAAAGACGTAGTAATAGTTGCCGCAACACGTACCCCTATCGGTAGTTTCGGTGGTAGTTTGGCAGGTTTACCGGCAACACAACTTGGCGCCATAGTCATAAAATCAGCCATCGAAAAATCCGGCTTAAAACCCGACCAAGTGCAGGAAGTGTACATGGGGAATGTGCTCTCGGCTAACATTGGCCAGGCGCCGGCAACGCAGGCAGCCATATTTGCCGGCCTACCTTCATTACCGGCTACAACCATAAATAAAGTATGCGCTTCCGGGATGAAAGCAATTATGCTGGGTGCGCAGAGCATTGCCCTTGGCCAAAATGATATTGTTGTTGCCGGTGGCATGGAAAGCATGAGTAACGTGCCCTATTATCTGGATAAAGCCCGTAACGGTTATAAACTCGGTAATGGCCAGCTAACAGATGGTTTGATAAAAGACGGTCTCTGGGATGTTTACAATGATTACCACATGGGATCGGCAGCTGAATTATGTGCCGTAGAATGTAATGTAAGCCGCGAGGAGCAGGATGCCTTTGCCGTTGAATCGTATCAGCGCGCGCAAAAAGCACAGAGCGATGGTAAATTTAAAGCTGAAATAACCCCGGTTGAACTGAAAGACAAAAAAGGAGAGATAACAATATTTGGCGATGATGAAGAGCCCAGGGCAGTTAAGTTTGATAAAATCCCCACGCTAAAACCGGTATTTAAAAAGGATGGTACGGTAACCGCCGCTAATGCTTCATCGCTGAATGATGGCGCTGCAGCAGTGGTTTTGATGAGCGCAGATAAAGCTGCGGAACTGGGTATAAAACCATTGGCGAAAATAATTTCGTATGCCGATGCACAGCAGGCTCCGGAATGGTTTACAACGGCTCCGTCAAAAGCTATTCCGTTGGCCCTGCATCGGGCTGGCTTATCATCAGATCAAATAGACTACTTCGAAATAAATGAAGCCTTTTCGGTTGTTTCTATCGCCAATAATAAACTTTTAAACCTCGATCCCGCAAAAGTAAATGTCAATGGCGGCGCGGTTTCTTTAGGCCATCCGCTGGGCGCTTCGGGAGCGCGAATTATGGTAACCTTATTGCATGTTTTAAAGCAAAATAACGGTAAATATGGTGCTGCAGGAATATGTAACGGTGGCGGCGGCGCCAGTGCAATGATTATAGAAAATTTACGTTAATTATCTGTTTCAGGAAGCTTTAGTTAAATTAGCATCGTGATTAGCTGTTATGATTTGTTTGGATATTCAATCCGAAGATATTCGAAACTAAATGATTTATAAGAAATAATACAAACAGTGATAAAAAAGGCGCTTTTAATTACAATACTTTTACCTCTCTACTTAAATTCCTTCGCCCAGCATTCCGACGAAAGCAGCAATATCAGGGATTTACATAGCTACGAGGATAGCTTAACCTTCCTTGGAAAAAAGTTTATAAACGATGATAATGACCTGGAACGCAAAAACGCCAATTATGCGTTCATCAAAACCCTGGTGAATGCGTTAAAAATACCCAATTCGTTCCTTTACCCCTTCGATTCGGTAAAAAGTGTAAGTATAGTTAACTCTCCTGATAACCGATTCCGGATCATCAGCTGGCCAATTGCCAATGAAGATGGCAGCTACCGGTTTTATGGAACCATCCAGATAAACACCGGCGGCAACCTGGTTATGTATCCGCTTAATGATTATTCGCCCTTAATAAAAAATCCGGAAGACTCGGTTACCGATAACAAAAAGTGGTTTGGCGCCGAGTATTATAAAATTATCCCGATATATACGCCAAAGCTATATTATGTCTTACTTGGATGGAAGGGCAATACGGTAAAATCAACCAAAAAAGTGATAGAAATTTTGTCTTTTAAAGATAATAAGCCGGTGTTAGGCATGCCGATATTTGATTGCAATGGCAAAACCCGCAGCAGAATAATTTTTGAATATACCCGCCAGGCTTCGATGTTGCTGCGTTACGTGCCCGAACAAAACCTGATTGTATTTGACCACCTCTCGCCGCCTGATCCTAAACTAAAAAACGACCATAGTACCTACGGCCCTGATTTATCATACGATGGTTACCGTGAAAAAAATGGCAGATGGGTGTATGTAGACAACCTGGATATGCGCAATATCCCCGAATCACGCGACGAACAATATGTTGACCCTAAAAAACAGGCGCTTATTGATAAAGCTGCGGCAAAAGGCAGTCCGCAATAATTAAGGAATTCAGGCTGTGTCGCTACCTTGTTTAAACCATTACACTAAACAAGTACCCAATGAGTTGTAGGTTATTCATGTTTTTGCGAAATAAAAGGCCGCTTAGTTTAATCGCTTTCAGTATTTAATTTTGATTTACAGGAATAATAGTATTTTCGTCAAACTATTTAACTGATCTTTATGGTTCAACAAACATTGGCGGCTGATGCCGTTCCTAAAAAGTCCAGGTTTCCCCGGGCTGTTCCCTTCATTATTGGCAACGAGGCCGCAGAGCGTTTTAGCTTTTACGGGATGCGTTCCATACTCACGCTCTTTTTAGTAAAACAGTTTTTTAACCCAACGGGAAGCGCCGCGCTATCGCAACAAGCAGATGCACACGCTAACAGGCTAAATCACACGTTCGTCATGGTAGCATATGCGTTGCCGTTTGTGGGCGGCATGGTGGCCGATTGGTTTACTGGCAAATACAAACTCATCTTATATATCTCGATGGTTTACTGCCTGGGACACCTTTTATTATCAATGTTTGATACCAGCCTCAACGGCTTCGAAATCGGTATGCTGGTAGTTGCAATTGGCGCTGGTGGTATAAAATCATGCGTATCAGCCAACGTAGGCGATCAGTTTGATGCCACTAACCAGGACCTGCTTTCAAAAGTTTACGGCTGGTTCTATTTCAGCATTAACGCCGGTTCTATGTTATCAACTGTTGCTATCCCGTGGACTTACGACCACTATGGTGCAAAATGGGCTTTTGGTATTCCTGGGATATTAATGGGACTTGCCACCGTGATTTTTTTTATGGGCCGCAAACGATACGTAAAAGTTCCGCCGCAAGGTGTCAACCGCAATAACCTCGTATTTATAACATTTTACGCGTTAACACATATGAGTAAACGTAAACCGGGCGAATCGTTACTTGATGTCGCCAAGGGTCCATTTAATCCGGAAAAAGTAGAGGGCATGAAAGCAGTTTATCGTGTGATAGCCGTGTTCTTTTTCGCTTTGGCATTCTGGGCCGTTTGGGACCAATGCCTGTCAGAGTGGACACTTTATGCCGCGAAATCCGACCTTAATATTAGGCTTGGCTTTACATCATTCGCAATTGACCCGGGGCAGGTGTCAACTGTTAATACTATTTTCCTGATGCTATTTATAGTGCTGTTTAATTACGGCGTATATCCGTTTTTTGATAAAATTGGATTGAAGACCACACCGTTGCGCAGGCTTGGTGTAGGTTTAATTTTAACTGCCCTCTCGTTTGTGGTAATTGCTTTCACACACAATAGCATCGACCACGGTGGCACGCCGTCAATTTGGTGGCAAGTACTGGCATTTATGATACTTTCTGCTGCGGAAGTAATGGTTTCAATTACTGGATTGGAGTATGCTTACACGCATTCACCAAAATCAATGAAAAGCACCATGACCGGCATCTGGTTCCTGGTAGTATCATTTGGCAATCTTATTACCGCCAGTGTTAACGGTTTAATCGAAGGCGGCGGATGGTGGGCGCGTAACCTTAAGGGCGCAAACTACGAGTGGTTCTTTGTAATATTCATATGCGTGTTTATAGTGGTGTTCCTGTTTGTTTCGCCGCGGCTGAAGGAACGTAACTATATTACCGATCCTTATGTAGATGATAAACAAATAGCAGGTACCGAGGGTATTTAAAATACAGGTAAATGAATTGTAACAGGAAAGTTAAATAAGCTTTCCTGTTTTTTTATTTTAATACACGGTAAAATCAATTAATTTTGGCGATTAATTTTCAAGATACACCCAAATCTTTTTAAGTGCCTGATAGCATAGTTATTATTCCAACCTACAATGAGAAGGAAAATATTGAACGGATGATCCGCAAAGTATTTACCCTGCCTCACGATTTCCATATTTTGATTATTGATGACGGTTCACCCGACGGCACGCAGAATATTGTTAAAGCTTTACAAGCAGAATACCCCGAACGCTTATTTATAGAGGAACGTGCCGGTAAACAAGGACTTGGAACGGCTTATATACATGGTTTCAAGTGGTCGATCGCCCGGCACTACGACTATATTTTTGAAATGGATGCCGATTTTTCGCATAATCCCGATGATTTGTTGAAATTGCGCGATGCCTGCATCGCCGGTGCTGATGCAGCCATCGGATCCCGGTATATTAATGGTGTCAACGTAGTTAACTGGCCCATGAGCAGGGTGCTGATGAGCTATTTCGCATCAGTTTACGTGCGTTTTATCACCGGTATTGATATCCAGGACGCTACTGCTGGTTTTATGTGTTATAAACGCAAGGTGCTGGAAACCGTACAGCTCAATAAAATAAAATTTGTTGGCTATGCGTTCCAGATCGAGATGAAATATACCACCATTAAACATGGTTTTAAACTTACCGAAGTCCCGATTATTTTTACAGACCGCACGCTGGGCACATCTAAAATGTCCACAAGTATATTCCGCGAAGCTTTTTTCGGCGTAATACAAATGCGGATCAATGCGATGTTCAGGAAGTATCCGGAAGGTTAGCGATTAGTTAATTAGAGATTAGAGGCTAGTTTTTTCGCCCTGAAAACTTACGAAGTTTAATTCGGTGTATTTTTTTATTTTTCGGCCTCATTGAATGCTTCGCAGTTTAAAAACTTCGTAAGTTTGGATGTTGTACACATTAATGTATTCTATTTACAGTTTCATGCGCAGATCGTTTACATCGAACCAAAATTCAACTAATCTCTATTCTCCAATCTCTAATCACTAACTCCGCATGAATGAACACCTCGATCCCGACCGCGAACGCCTCTCTCCTGCCGAACGTGATATTGAAAAAGTTTTACGGCCGCAGGCTTTTGAGGATTTTACCGGTCAGCATAAAATATTAACCAATTTAAAAATATTTGTACAGGCCGCCAGGCAACGCGGCGAAGCGCTTGACCACGTTTTATTACATGGCCCTCCGGGACTTGGTAAAACCACCCTGTCACACATTATAGCCAATGAGATGGGTGTGGGCATAAAAATCACCTCAGGACCTGTTCTGGACAAACCCGGAGATTTAGCGGGTTTGCTTACCAACCTGGAAACCGGCGATATTTTATTTATCGACGAGATTCATCGTTTAAGCCCCCTGGTTGAAGAATATTTATACTCGGCAATGGAGGATTTTAAGATTGATATCATGCTGGAGAGCGGCCCCAATGCCCGCTCGGTGCAGATATCGCTTAACCCATTCACACTCGTAGGAGCTACTACACGCTCCGGACTCCTCACAGCGCCCTTGCGAGCCAGGTTTGGTATTAATTCGAGGCTTGAGTATTACGATGCCAAATTATTAACCACCATTTTATTGCGGTCGGCATCGATATTAAAAACACCCATAAGCGATGAAGGCGCCTATGAAATAGCACGCCGCAGCCGTGGTACCCCACGTATTGCTAATGCTTTGCTTCGCCGCACCCGCGATTTTGCGCAAATAAAAGGCGATGGCAACATTGATACCGCCATTGCCAAGTACGCCTTAAATGCGCTTAATGTGGATGAACACGGACTTGACGAAATGGACAACAAAATACTAACCACCATTATTGATAAATTTAAAGGCGGGCCGGTAGGATTAAAAACCATCGCCACTGCAGTAGGCGAAGATGAAGGTACCATTGAAGAGGTTTACGAACCCTTTTTGATACAGGAAGGCTTCTTAATGCGAACAGCGCGTGGTCGCGAGGCTACCGAGCTGGCCTACAAACACCTGGGGCGGTTAAAACTGGGTGGTAACCAATCGTTATTTTAATAAATTCTGCAATAGCTACTGATAGCGATGGGTTTATAAAACCATCGCTATTAACAACAATAACATTTATTCCATGAAAAAACTATTTCTTTTTCTTACGCTGTTAATTTCAATAAAATCCTTTTCACAATCCAAAAAAATCCCCGACCTGGTTGATTATGTGAACCCTTTGATGGGCAGCGCATCGAATTACGAACTCTCCAATGGCAACACCTATCCCGCTATTGCCCTACCCTGGGGAATGAACACCTGGACGCCGCAAACGGGTAAGATGGGCGATGGCTGGCAATACACTTATGACGCGTACAAGATAAACGGGTTTAAACAAACGCACCAGCCTTCACCCTGGATGAATGATTATGGTCAGTTTGCTATAATGCCGGTAACCGGGCATTTAAAGGTATCGCAAAATGGCAGGGCAAGCTGGTTTTCGCACAAGGCGGAAATTGCCAAACCATATTATTACAGCGTTTACCTGGCTGATCATGATGTGACCGCTGAAATTGCACCTACCGAACGCACCGCGCAGTTTAGGTTTACTTATCCCAAAAACGATAGCTCCTACATTATTGTTGATGCCTTTGATCGTGGTTCATGGGTGAAAGTTATTCCCGGCGAAAACAAGATCATCGGGTACTCTACCAAATATGCCCGGGGGCCCTTAAAAAACTTCAAGGATTATTTTGTCATTTATGTAGATAAACCCATTGTTATAGCGCACACATACAGCGATAGCATCTTAACCGATTCACTTTCGCTGCATGCAAAACACGCTATGGCCGTAATCGGGTTTAAAACTACGACGGGCGAGCAGGTTCACATGCGGGTGTCATCGTCCTTCATTAGCCTGGATCAAGCTGAACTCAACTTAAAAAGAGAACAAAACAACGATAGCTTTGATGTTACCGAACAAAAAGCCAAAGATGTTTGGAACCAAACGTTAAACCACGTGGTGGTTGAAGGTGGTACCATCGACCAGCAGCGCACTTTTTATTCGTGCCTGTACCGCATGCTGTTTTTCCCCAATAAGCTTTATGAAATTGATGCCAACAATAAAATTGTGCACTACAGTCCATACACCGGCACTACCATGCCCGGCTATATGTTTGCCGGCACCGGTTTCTGGGACACCTTCAGGGCACTTTATCCGTTTATCAACCTGGTTTATCCGCATATCGTAAAGGAAATGCAGGAAGGCTTGATTAATGATTATAAAGAAGGCGGATGGCTGCCCGAATGGTCGAGCCCCGGGTACTCGGATGTTATGGTGGGCAATAACTCGGCCTCGGTAGTGTCCGAAGCTTATTTGAAGGGTTTGCGCGGATATGATATCGAAACATTGTACCAGGCGCTTATTCATGGGGCTAATAACGAAGGGCCGCGGGCCACAGGCCGTAAAGGCGTTGAATATTACAACAAACTGGGCTATGTGCCCTACGACGTTAAAATAAATGAAAATGCGGCCCGCACGCTGGAGTACGCTTACGATGATTTTGCCATTTACCAGTTGGGCAGGGCGCTGCATAAGCCTGAATCAGAAATCGGCATTTATAAAAAACGTGCCATGAACTATAAAAACCTGTTTGATCCTTCAACAGGTTTGATGCGGGGTAAAAACCAGGATGGCTCATTCGAGACACCGTTTAACCCATTTAAATGGGGCGATGCTTTTACCGAAGGCAACAGCTGGCATTATACCTGGGGTGTTTTCCAGGATATGCAGGGCCTTATTAACCTGATGGGCGGCAAAAAGCAATTTGTTGCTAAATTAGATTCTGTTTTTACCATCCCACCGATTTTTGATGACAGTTACTATGGCGAAGTGATCCACGAGATTCGCGAAATGCAAATTGTAAACATGGGGCAATATGCGCACGGCAACCAGCCTATACAGCACATGCTTTATTTGTATGACTACGCCGGCCAACCATGGAAAACGCAGTACCACGTACGCGATGCTATGAACAAACTTTATTTTGCCAAACCCGATGGCTATTGCGGCGACGAAGATAATGGGCAAACATCTGCCTGGTATGTTTTTTCGGCGATAGGTTTTTATTCGGTTTGCCCGGCCAGTGATCAGTATGCGTTGGGTGCTCCCCTGTTTAAAAAGATAACCATCAATTTGGAAAATGGCAAAAAAGTACTGATTAATGCGCCAAATAACTCCGATAATAACCTGTATGTCAACAGCATGTCGGTTAATGGTAAACCCTATGATTTAAACTGGCTTGGCCATCATGCGTTGATGAATGGCATGGTTATCAACTATAATATGTCGGCCACACCTAATAAACAAAGAGGCGTCAAAGATGCAGATTCACCGTATTCATTATCAAATGAAAAATAAAATGAGAAGGATTATTTCAACCTTGATGTTTATTGCGCTGGCTATTGTTGCTTCAGCTCAAAACCCTATCCGTGTATGCGTTGCCGGTTTAAACCACGACCACGCCCACGGTATTATGCGGAGATATAAAGACGGCACTGTAGATATTGTAGGCATAGCCGAACCGAACAAAGCGCTTTGGGCCAAATACGGCAAGTTGTATCACATTCCGGATTCCTTGTTTTTTACGGATTTAAAACAAATGCTGAAGCTGAAAAAGCCGGATGCAGTTTTAGG
>Ga0206898_10245_pt1 | contig 15038 bp, 26 predicted proteins | sample Alteio_BWOrgHeat_50_FD_153237 | JGI IMG/M metagenome (GOLD analysis project Ga0206898, IMG submission 153237) | Enriched cells from forest soil in Barre Woods Harvard Forest LTER site, Petersham, Massachusetts, United States -... | ecosystem: Environmental > Terrestrial > Soil > Temperate forest >...
TTATGGGAGAAAAACGATCCCTCAAAACTGCGGCCAGAACAAGTTGAAAAAATAAGGCGCATACTTTCTGCATTGAATACCGCCAAAAGTTTAGAGCCATTGAGGATGGTGCCGGGGGTATAAGCTACATTCTTTAAGCGGCGAATTGAAAGGGTTTTGGTCGGTATGGGTGACAGGTAATTACAGGATATATTTTCGTTTTGAAGATGGTAATGCCTTCGACATTAATTATTCAGATTATCATTAAAGGAGAAAGACAATGGAAAGCAGTATGCCGCCGGTTCATCCTGGTGCAGTTTTAAGGGAAGATATTTTAAAAGAAATGAAGCTGTCAATAACCAAAACTGCCGAAAATCTCCAGGTAAGCCGGAAGCAGCTATCCGAGGTTGTAAACGAGGTAGCAGCCATTTCCGCTGAAATGGCCGTGCGCCTGGAAGACGCTTTCGGGGTAAGCGCCGAGTTTTGGCTGGATATGCAGAAGGCTTATGATATATGGAAGATAAAACATAGTGGACGCGTACACGGTATCCGCCGTATCCGGGTTGATGATATTGGCCAGGCTTCTTAAAATGAATGCTAATTCGAAACTTGCGAAGTTTTGAAAACTGCTATATAGAAAAGCATAGCGAACAGGTATGAGATTTTATATTCACATAAAGATATAATTTTATTTCAGTATTAAAAAAAGTCTCAAACTGCTATATGCGATCAAAAGCCGCCAGTAATTGTGTGAATTGAAAAAGAGGTACGAATACTTCGCAGTGTAATTTAATACAGTTTTCGATGGTGCGTTTTCCTCTTTAGATTGTGTTGAGATGCGATTTTTTTTAACTGAACATATTTAATAAATTTACTATGCTGTAAGAAACGGAAGCGGCTCTGCTGAGGAGCAACCGCCAGGGATATTACAGCCGGATAAAGCATATCAGCCAGGCATGGGCATCCGTCCATAGTTTGGCTGTTTGTTTATATGCTGTTCCGCAATGCCTGAAGAAAACCTTTCCGCTTTTATTGTTTTTGCCGGCTCCTGATTATTCTCTTTCTTTTGGTAGTCTTCCCGATAAGGTTGGCCTGATGTTGCCACGCCCCTGGCAATCATGGCCAGTTTGCGTGCTACCTTAACAATTGCCTTTTTGCCATTTTTCCCACCGGCATGTTTGCTGTAATAAGCAAACAAGTTGCGGGATTTCCTTATCGCCTGCCATGAAGCCTCTACCAGCAGGGGGCGAAGATGACTGTTGTGGCGCGGCTGCATCCCTTTGGTCACAGTGCGATCACCGGAACCATCTTCCCAAGGGCATAAGCCCAGGTAACTGCTATATTCATCCGGGTCATTGAAACGGGTGAAATCCCCTATCTCTGTTATTAATCCCATGGCCGTAATACTGCCCATACCGGGAATGGTCAGAAGATTGATATAGGTTTGCTTATCAAGGTCCATTACCTGCCCCCTTAATATTTTGGTCAGTTGGAACAATTGCTTTCGCTGGTACTTTAATTCTGCTATATATTCTTGCAGTGCGATGGTGCCTGCCGCACTCTGCATTTCTATAGTTAACCAGGCTAATGCCCTGCCGGTCAGGGTGCCGCTCTTTGATACCGTCTGCGGTATGACTATACTATAATGCATCAAAAAGCTTTTCAGCCTGTTATTCGCCCGCGTCGTATCCTTTACCTTACATTCCCGTAAACGAAACAAGCTCCGCAGTTCCTGTTGCTCCTGACCTAACACGTAAATACCATGCAGGTTACCCCGCTCCAGGTGATCTGCTATGGCACGGCTGTCATGCAGATCCGTTTTATTCTTCTTTTGTTTATCTGTAGTGGGAACATCGGCCGCGTGGACAATCATGTTATCTATCCCAGCCTTGCAAAGCTGTTCATGAATTCCTGTCCCGCAAAATCCCGCTTCATAAGCCGAATGATACTGTCCCCCTGGAAAATTTCGTTGTAAATACTGGTGCAGCGCCGCCGCATCTGGCCCCTGGGTGAAGTGCCCAACCTCTATTCCGAGGCTCCTGATTGTTACATACCACGATTCCTTGTGAACATCCAGTCCTATATAAAAGTCCTGGCCGGTAAAATCATTTTGTTTTTGCAATTTTGTACTTAGCATAGCGCAGTCATTTAATTGTTAATATTCACGATACCTTAAGTTATCGCTTTAAAATTAAATTTCGGCCCTCTTTTTTAGAGGATGACCGCATACGCTGCGCTATGCTTTTCTTACATAATTACTTCGTAAGTTTTTTAGATGCCATTATATCGTATCCCATTCATCACGGCTTTGCTTAATATGCTCCTGCAGGTTTTTTGCCGCATCAATAGGTAATTTACCTGCAAATTTATCGAACCTTTTTTTAGATGTAGCCGCATAGCTTAGGCACGCCTCAATATCCTCCGGTTCCAGATAGGGGTAATCCTTAATGATTGCCTCTTTGCTCATCCAATTAGCCAAAAGATTAAGAACTATTGATACAGTAATGCGCATCCCGCGTCTACAGGGTTTGCCGTTCATTATGTTGGGGTTGGATGTGATTCTGTCTATAGCCAACAGGAGTTCCTTTTTATAAAATTACGATGTTAAATTGTGCCTGCCAAATTTAGAAAACGAACATACTTGCCTTTTCAAAATTTCGATTTTATGGATATTCATAAACCGTATAATTTAGGCATTTATCTATGTTTCCTATTTTAGCTTGAGGATATTAACCGATTTCTTTCAGAAATGATTTACATTTGAATTCATGCACCTAAACTTAAATAATTTCACAAAACTTAGAGCAGCAATAACAAGCATATTGGTTATTGGCTTTTTATTTATTACTCCTTCAAAAGCACAAAATAAAAATTATGTGGACCTTCAGACGTATACTATTCGATCTCTCGATGGTATACCCCAAAAGATTTCTGTAATGCTGGATTATGACGATAGATTAAAAATTAGCTATTTAAAAGATACTTTATGTGTTTATAGGAGTTATGGTGTTGAGGGAAAGCCGTTGATTTTGGGTGGGAAGTTTTTAGAAATAATGTATGGTTACAAGGAGGGCTCAAATATTGAAAAAAGACGAGCGCTATTTCTTTGTATAAATAGAAATAAGTTGTATGTCCCGATGGAAGTTACGAGCTTGTCGACCTTCGACTTGGGTGAAGTTTATAATAAGGAAGCAGACTCATTAAAATTATTTAATGAATATGCACGTTATGAACTGAAGCTTAAATTATCCGGAAAGAATGGCGCCTCGTATAAATTAGCAGCTAAAGTTTATGACATGTCTGTTTCAAAACGTGACCCTCCCACCAATCATTATCACGTCTCAAATACTACTTTAAATTTCGACTCAACCGAAAACATCTTCTACAATGATTATAAAAATATAGATGAGACATTAACAGTTTACTATCCCGATACTCAAACTGAGAAAAAGCAGCACATAAAAGGTGCTTTTCCTGTTATTTCGCTGGGCAAAATTGAATACTATTATATAAATAAAGGATGGTTTGAAAAGGGTAGCAGTGAGAATCGTGGTAACTATCTTACAGGATACTCGCAAAGATTAAACTAACTAAGCGGAATTCAACCTAATAGTGAACAACCACTCGGCGGCCACGAAAGCTTTAAGCAAAACCGAACTCTCATTCCTCAAAAAGAAATAACAATACCCTGATATTTATCATCAAACACCACCTTCCCACCAAAAAATCCCGCCCCATTCCTCAAAAATCTCGACCAAAACCCACCTCCCCACTATCATAAAAAAGCAATAAAAGCGCTCAGCCAGCAATAAAACACCATATTGCCTTTCATTTATTACTGCGCTAAACAGGTGAAATCTTAGCTAAACCCCTCAAAAACCAACTTTTTTCATCTCAATTACCGCCTTCCAAATAAAATATTAAAAAATAACTGATTAAGTATTTGAGAATTAATTGAAAATATCTATCTTTGCCGTCCCTTAACGGGGAATAATATGTCTTGAACGAAGCCCTACTGCTTCGATGGGCACAAAAAAATTTTAGAAAATGTCAGGAATAATTGGTAAAAAGGTAGGTATGACCAGCATTTTCGATGAAGCAGGGAAAAACATTCCTTGTACAGTAATCGAAGCTGGCCCTTGCGTGGTAACACAGGTTAAATCTGTTGATACTGACGGATATGCAGCTGTTCAGCTGGCATACGGTGAGCAAAAAGACAAACACACTACAGGTCCTTTAAAAGGCCACTTCCAAAAAGCCGGAACTACCCCAAAACGCAGGCTGGTTGAATTCAAAACTTTCGAGGACAAGAAAAGCTTAGGTGACACTGTCACTGTCGATATTTTCGAAATAGGCGATTTTGTTGACGTGGTTGGAACTTCAAAAGGTAAAGGTTTTCAGGGTGTTGTAAAGCGTCACGGTTTTGGTGGTGTGGGTATGCAAACTCACGGTCAGCACAACAGGTTGCGTGCTCCAGGTTCAATGGGTGCCTCATCATGGCCTTCACGTGTATTTAAAGGTATGCGTATGGCTGGTCAAATGGGAAACGAGCGTGTTAAGATTCAAAACTTGCAGGTAGTTAAAGTTTTTGCTGAGCAAAATCTTTTAGTAGTTAAAGGTTCCATCCCCGGAGCTAAGGGTTCATTCGTAATAGTGGATAAATAAGATGGAAGTTAACGTATTAAATGTATCAGGTAAAGAAACAGGTGCCAAGGTGCAGCTTCCTGAGTCCGTATTCGGAATCGAACCAAACGATCACGCTATCTATCTTGACGTTAAGCAGTTTTTAGCTAACCAGCGTCAGGGTACACACAAGGCAAAACAGCGTAATGAAATTGCAGGTTCAACCCGCAAATTATATAAGCAAAAAGGTACCGGTGGTGCCCGTGCAGGCAGTGTAAAATCACCTTTATTTAATGGTGGTGGCCGTGTATTCGGTCCGCAGCCCCGCGATTACAGCTTCAAGTTAAACAAGAAACTGAAATCACTGGCACGCAAATCTGCTTTATCATACAAAGCACAAGACAGCAGCATAGTAGTTGTAGAAGATTTTACTTTTGATACTATCAAAACAAAAAGCTACATACAGCTTACAACAGATCTTAATGTTAGTGATGTAAAAACACTTTTAGTATTAGGCGCTGCAAATAACAATGTTTATTTATCAAGCAGAAACCTGGCAAAAACTAAGGTTATCGTTGCCGACCAGCTGAACACATATGATGTGTTGAACGCAGGAAAGCTGATCATAACCACAGGTGCTCTAAAAACTTTGGAGGAAGCATTAGCTAAGTAATTATGGAAATTTTAAAGAAACCCTTACTTACTGAAAAAGTAACCCAGTTAACTGAAAAGCTTAACCGTTACGCTTTCAAAGTTGATCACAGGGCTAACAAAATTCAGATCAAAGGAGCCATTGAGGCTATGTATGGTGTTAACGTCAAAGCTGTAAACACTATGAAATACGTTGGAAAACTAAAGACTCGCAACACTAAGGCAGGAGCCGTTTCAGGACGCGCTGCTACTTACAAAAAAGCGATCATTACGTTGAAAAGCGGAGAGGTAATAGATTTTTATAGCGGTATATAAATAAAGAGATGGCAGTTAAAAGATTTAAGCCGGTTACACCCGGTACCCGCTTCCGCATAGATACCAGTACAGCTGATATCACTACAAACGTTCCTGAAAAAACGTTGGTGGTTTCGGCGAACACCAGATCAGGCGGACGTAACCACAGCGGTAAGATGACCATGCGCTATTTGGGCGGTGGCCACAAACAAATGTATAGGTTGATAGACTTTAAACGCAATAAGTTTGACATCCCTGCAAAGGTTGCTACTATAGAGTATGATCCTAACCGTTCTGCACGTATAGCATTGCTACACTTTGTTGATGGCGAAAAAAGATATATGATTGCTCCTGAAGGTTTAACCGTAGGAATGACCGTAGTATCAGGCGAAAGCGCTCCGCCAGAAGTTGGCAACACTTTACCTCTGGCGCGCATACCGCTGGGTTCTATCATCCACAATATTGAGTTAAACCCTGGCCAGGGTGGTACCATAGCACGCAGCGCAGGTACTTATGCCCAGCTTTCAGCACGCGATGGCAAATATGCTATTATCAAGTTGCCTTCAGGCGAAACACGTATGATCCTGTCAACTTGTTTGGCAACTATCGGTACCGTTTCAAATGGCGAGAAAGCTAACGCGGTATTAGGTAAAGCCGGCCGCAAACGCTGGTTGGGCCGCAGGCCAAGAGTTCGTGGTGTAGCCATGAACCCGGTAGATCACCCTATGGGTGGTGGTGAGGGAAGAGCCTCAGGTGGTCACCCACGTTCACGCAAAGGTTTGTTAGCTAAAGGCTTCAAAACCCGTGACAAAAAGAAATCATCGGATCGTTATATCATTGAAAGAAGGAAAAAATAATGGCTCGTTCAATTAAAAAAGGACCTTACATCGATCATAACTTAGATAAGAAAGTTATGGTTCTGAATGATTCAAATAAGAAATCAGTTGTAAAAACATGGTCAAGGCGTTCCATGATCTCTCCTGATTTCGTTGGTCATACATTCGCGGTACACAACGGTAATAAATTTATCCCTGTGTATGTAACTGAAAACATGGTTGGACACAAGCTGGGAGAGTTTGCACCAACCCGTACATTCCGCGGTCACGCAGAAAAGAAAAAATAACAGGCAATGGAAGCAACAACAAAAATTAAAAAGTCTGTATTGATCAGGCAACAAAAAGAAGCTGCGAAAGCCATTGTAGGCGGTGCTTCTGTTGCAAAATTACAGAATTGCCCAACTTCACCACGTAAAATGCGTTTGGTGGTTGACCTGATCCGCGGTGTTAACGTTGAGAAAGCGTTATACATCCTAAAATTTACTAATAAAGAAGCTGCGATACGCGTTGAGAAGCTTTTGTTATCAGCAATCAAAAACTGGGAAGCAAAAAACGAAGATAAGCGTGTTGAAGATAGCAACTTATATGTAAAAGAGGTTTCAGTAGGCGGCGGTCGCCAGTTAAAAAGGTTACGCCCTGCTCCGCAAGGAAGGGGATACCGCATCCGCAAGCGCTCAAACCATGTACACCTGATCGTAGATAGTAAAAACGATAACAATTAATTTGAAATGGGACAGAAAGCACATCCAATAGGTAACAGATTAGGAATCATCAGAGGTTGGGATTCTAATTGGTTCGGTGGCAATCATTATGCCGACAAATTAGTTGAAGACGAAAAGATCCGTAAATATCTTTCAGCACGTATCTCAAAAGGTGGTGTATCAAAGGTAGTTATCGAACGTACTTTAAAACGCATCACTGTAACTATACACACTGCCCGTCCGGGTATTGTTATAGGTAAAGGCGGCCAGGAAGTTGACAAGATAAAAGAAGAGTTAAAGAAATTGACTAAAAAGGAAGTTCAGATCAACATATTTGAGATCAAACGTCCTGAGCTTGACGCACAATTAGTTGCTGAAGGCATAGCAAAACAACTTGAAGCTCGTATTTCATTCCGTCGTGCCATGAAAACTACTATTGCTTCAACCATGAGAATGGGTGCTGAAGGAATAAAAGTAATGACATCTGGCCGTTTAGGCGGCGCTGAAATGGCACGTACAGAACAATATAAAGAAGGAAGAATTCCATTGCATACTTTCCGTGCAGACATTGACTATGCATTAGCTGAAGCATTAACTACCTATGGTAAAATAGGTGTTAAGGTTTGGATTTGCAAAGGCGAAGTTTACGGCAAACGCGACTTATCGCCAAACATTGGCGGAGCAAGCAGCGCAAGCGGTAAAGGCGGACGCCCAGAAGGCGCGGCAGCATTTGGCGGTCGTGGTAACGAAAGAGGCGGCGAGCGCGGCGGTGAACGCAGAAGCGGCGACAGAAAAGGTGGAAATGATCGCAGGGGACCAGGTGGTAACCAACGTGGTGGTGGAAACCGTCCAGGTGGCCAGGGCGGCGGTAACCGTCCAGGCGGAAATCGCCCGGGTGGACCAGGAAAGAGATAATAATTAAAGTAGAAAAATATATCGTTAAGATATAAAAGCTTAAGAAAATGCTACAGCCAAAAAGAACGAAGTTCAGAAAGATGCAAAAAGGCAAAATGAAAGGTAACGCCACCCGTGGCGCTGAGCTTTCATTCGGATCTTTCGGTATAAAATCACTCGAGCCGGCCTGGATAACCAGCCGTCAGATCGAGGCTGCACGTATTGCTGTAACACGTTTTATGAAACGTGAAGGACAGGTTTGGATAAGGATATTCCCTGACAAGCCAGTAACCAAAAAGCCAGCAGAAGTACGTATGGGTAAAGGTAAGGGTGCACCTGAATATTGGGTTGCAGTGGTACGCCCCGGAAGGATCATTTTTGAAGCAGAAGGCGTTCCTTTAGATGTAGCTAAAGAAGCATTACGCCTGGCAGCTCAAAAACTACCGGTGCAAACAAGGTTTATAGTACGTAGGGATTACGTAGAAGCATAAATAACGAAGTTAGCAGTTTTGAGTTGGCAGTTATCAGTGAAAGATAATTGAGCTTGAAACTAAAAACTCAAATAACTAAAAAAGAAAATGAAGAACTCAGAAATTTTGGAGTTGTCAACTGAAGAATTGGTTGCCAGAGTCGGCGAGGAGAGAGCAAATCTTACCAAGCTGAAATTTGCACATGCGGTTTCTGCTATTGAAAACCCTTTGCGTATTACAAAAGTACGTAAAGACATCGCCCGTTTGAACACTGAATTAACAAAACGCAAAGCGGCGTCAGCTTCTGAATAATTTTAAAGCATCGGGAAAAATGGAAAGAAATTTAAGAAAAACACGTACCGGCCTGGTAGTTAGCAACAAGATGGAAAAATCCATCGTGGTTGCAGTAGAAAGGAAAGTAAAACACCCTATCTATGGTAAATTCGTTAAGAAAACTACCAAATTTATGGCCCACGATCAGGAAAATACCTGTGGTATAGGCGACACCGTATTGATTATGGAAACTCGTCCGCTGAGCAAAAACAAAAACTGGAGATTAGTTCAAATTTTAGAAAGGGCTAAATAAGATGGTACAACAGGAATCAAGATTAACAGTAGCTGATAACAGCGGCGCTAAAGAAGTTTTAGTGATCCGTGTGTTAGGCGGTACCGGCAAAAGGTACGCGTCAATTGGCGATAAAATAGTAGTGACCGTAAAAAGCGCCTTACCTTCAGGTAACGTTAAAAAAGGTACCGTTTCAAAAGCTGTGGTAGTTCGTACCTCGAAAGAAGTCCGCAGAAAAGATGGGTCTTATATCCGTTTTGATGACAATGCCGCGGTTTTGTTAAATAACCAGGATGAGCCAAGAGGCACACGTATCTTTGGCCCGGTTGCGAGAGAATTACGTGAGAAACAATTTATGAAAATTGTATCATTAGCACCGGAGGTATTGTAATATGGAAAAGAAAACACACGAACAACCTGCCAAATTGAAGATCAAAAAAGGTGATTTGGTAAAGGTTATAGCCGGTGATTCAAAAGGATCACAAGGTAAAGTACTTGAAGTAATATTGGACAAAGGCCGGGCTATTGTTGAAGGCGCTAACATGGTGTCAAAACACACCAAACCTAATGCAGCAAAACCTAACGGTGGAATTGTAAAGCAGGAAGCTGCTATCCATATTTCAAACCTGATGCTGGTTGATCCTAAATCAGGAAAACCAACCCGCGTTGGCCGTAAAAGAAATGATGCCGGTAAATTAGTTAGAGTGGCAAAAATATCAGGAGAGGAAATTAAGTAATGGAATACATACCAAGATTAAAAACAAAGTACAAGGAAGAAATTCGTTCTACACTGAAAGATAAATTTCAGTATAAAAGCGTAATGCAGGTTCCTAAGCTTGAGAAGATCGCTATCAACCAGGGTGTTGGCGGCGCTACTACTGATAAAAAACTTATCGAAAGTACCATTACTGAATTGACTACCATTACTGGTCAGCAGGCTGTGTCTTCAAAATCTAAAAAAGATATTTCAAACTTTAAGTTGCGTAAAAATATGCCTGTTGGCGTACGTGTTACTTTACGTGACAATACCATGTATGAATTTCTTGATCGTTTGATCGCTGTTGCTTTACCGCGGATCCGCGATTTCAAAGGCATCAATGATAAAGGTTTTGATGGTCGCGGAAACTATACTTTAGGTATATCAGAGCAGATCATTTTCCCTGAGATCAATATCGACAAGATCAACAAGATCCAGGGTATGGACATTACCTTTGTTACTTCGGCAACAAATGATGTTGAAGCATTGGAGTTGTTGAAACAATTTGGATTACCATTTAAAAATCAGAATAGCAATGGCTAAAGAAGGTGTAAAAGCACGTGAAATTAAACGCGCTAAATTAGTAGCTAAATACGCTGAAAAAAGAGCGGCGCTTAAAGCTGAAGGTGATTACGTAGCGTTAGACGCTTTACCAAAAGCATCATCGCCGGTAAAATTGCACAACCGTTGTAAATTAACAGGCCGCCCGCGTGGTTACATGCGCCAGTTTGGAATTTCACGTGTAACTTTCCGCGAAATGGCACTTGCCGGTAAGATCCCGGGAATAAAGAAAGCGAGCTGGTAATTTTGATTTCGGATTTCGGAATTTCGATTTCGGATGCGAAAGAAGAGAATGACAGAAATAAATTCGGAAACGAATAGGAAGCCGGGGATAAATCCGAAATCGTAAATCGTAAATCCGAAATAAGATTAACCGATAGCAGGTCCACGGAAACCACTATCATAAAACAGTAAAATGAATACAGATCCAATCGCAGATTATCTTACAAGAGTAAGGAATGCTATTAAGGCCAACCATAGGGTTGTTGAAATTCCTGCATCAAATCTAAAAAAGGAAATCACGAAAGTGCTTTTCGACAAAGGTTACATTGCCAACTACAAGTTTGAGGACGGTACAGTACAGGGCACTATCAAAGTGGCTTTGAAATACCATCCGATCACTAAAATTTCTGCTATACGCAGCATTTCGCGCATCAGTAAACCAGGTTTGAGAAAATACGCAGGCATGGATAATATGCCAAGAGTATTAAATGGTTTAGGTATCGCCATCCTGTCAACTTCAAAAGGTGTAATGACCGATAAAGAAGCACGCGCACAGAACGTTGGTGGCGAAGTTTTATGCTACGTTTATTAATAGGAGGAAATTAAGCAATGTCAAGAGTAGGAAAATCACCTATAGCACTACCACAGGGAGTTACAATTACAGTATCGGCAGATAATGTTGTTACCGTAAAAGGCCCTAAAGGTGAGTTGCATCAGGCGGTTGACAGTGATATCACTGTTGAACAAGAAGAAGGAAATTTAGTTGTAAAACGTCCTTCTGATCAAAAACGCCACAAAGCGTTACACGGTTTATACCGTGCACTTATCAATAACATGGTTGTAGGTGTAACCGCAGGTTACAAACTGGAGCAGGAATTAGTAGGTGTAGGTTACCGCGCAACTAACGTGGGTAATACATTAGATTTAGTGTTGGGTTTTTCTCACCACTATGTTTTTGAATTACCAAAAGAAATTAAAGTTTCAACAACTGCTGAAAAGGGTAAAAACCCAACAATTATTCTGGAGTCAATTGATAAACAACTGATAGGCCAGGTAGCGGCAAAAATACGCTCGTTACGTGCCCCTGAGCCTTACAAAGGTAAAGGTATCAAGTTTGTTGGCGAAGTATTGAGAAGAAAAGCAGGTAAATCAGCATCTAAAAAATAATCGTCATGGGAGCTAAACTATCAAGAAGAGACAGGATAAAAAAGGGGATCAGGAAGCGTCTTTCGGGATCTTCATCACGCCCGCGTTTGTCAGTGTACAGAAGCAATAAAGGTATTTATGCGCAGATCATTGACGATGTTAGCGGCAAAACATTAGTGTCAGCATCATCTTTATCAAAAGATTTCAACGCTGAAAAAGGCACTAAAATTGATCAGTCAGTTGCCGTAGGTAAACTGGTAGCTGAAAAAGCAATTGCTGCAGGTATTAAAGATGTGGTTTTCGACAGGAACGGTTATTTGTACCATGGTCGTGTTAAATCACTGGCTGATGGTGCACGTGAAGGCGGTTTAAACTTTTAATCGGAAAGAAAAATGTCAACAATCAACATAAAAAGAGTAAAAACCAGCGAGATCGAATTAAAAGACCGCCTGGTAAGCATACAACGTGTTGCCAAAGTAACTAAAGGTGGCCGTACATTCAGTTTCTCTGCCATTGTAGTGGTAGGTGACGAAAACGGTGTTGTAGGTTACGGTTTAGGTAAAGCTAAAGAGGTTACAGAAGCTATTGCAAAAGGCATTGATGATGCAAAAAAGAACCTTGTAAAAGTTCCAATCATTAACGGTACTGTACCGCATGAGCAGATCGGCAAGTTTTCAGGAGGTTTTGTTTTCATTAAACCTGCAGCTAACGGTACCGGTGTAATAGCCGGTGGTGCGATGCGTGCTGTATTAGAATCAGCAGGGATCCACAACGTATTGGCAAAATCAAAAGGTTCATCAAACCCACACAATGTGGTTAAGGCAACAGTATCAGCACTATCACAATTACGTGATGCTTATACTGTAGCACAGCACCGCGGCGTTAGTTTAGGTAAAGTATTTAACGGATAATCATCATGGCAAAGATCAAAATAACACAGATTAAGAGCGTGATCGATAGAAGTGAGCGCCAAAAAAAGACAGTTGAGGCCCTTGGCTTGAAAAAGATCAACCACAGCGTAGAAGTTGAAGCTACTGCGGCTATCATTGGAATGGTTAGAAAAGTTAATCACCTGGTAGCAGTAGAAAATATTTAATATCATGAATCTAAGTAATTTAAAACCTGCAGAAGGTTCTACTAAAAATAGAAAAAGAATTGGCCGTGGTACAGGTTCTGGCCGTGGCGGAACATCAACCCGTGGCCATAAAGGCGCCGGTTCACGTTCAGGTACCAGCACTAAAGTTGGTTTCGAAGGTGGCCAGATGCCATTACAGCGCCGTGTGCCTAAGGTAGGATTTAAAAATCCTAACCGCGTGGAGTACGTTGGTGTTAATCTTGATGTGCTGCAAGCATTAACTGAAAAATATTCAGTTGCATCAATTGATTTTGATACATTAAAGGAACACGGTTTAGTATCAAGAAACGACCTGGTTAAAATATTAGGTCGCGGCGAGCTTACTGCCAAATTAGAAGTTAAGGCCCATGCATTTACTGCTACAGCCCAAAAAGCTATCGAAGCAGCAGGTGGTACCATAGTAAAGCTATAATTTTAGGATGAAGAAATTTTTCACCACATTATCCAACATCTGGAAAATAGATGATTTAAGAGTGCGTATTACTAACACACTCTTATTTCTTTTGATATATCGCGTAGGTTCATTTGTGGTGCTTCCGGGTGTTAGCCCAGCATCACTGGCTAATCAACAGGGTAAAGAAGGTATAGCAGGTTTGCTGAATATGTTTGCAGGAGGTTCGTTTTCACGTGCCTCCATTTTTGCATTAGGTGTTATGCCATACATTTCGGCTTCTATCGTGGTGCAATTGCTAGGTATAGCAGTGCCTTACTTCGCTAAATTGCAGAAAGAAGGCGAGAGCGGCCGTAACAAGCTAAACCAGTGGACCCGTTATCTTACTATTGGTATTACTGCCTTGCAAGCTATTGGCTATCTGAAATCACAGATCACGCCAGCCCAAATGACATTGGCTAACCCATATTTCACTGTATTGAATATGTGCGTGCTTACAGCAGGTACCATGTTTGTGATGTGGCTTGGTGAGAAGATCACTGACAAAGGGATTGGCAATGGTATTTCATTGATCATCATGGTTGGTATTATTTCTGCGTTGCCGGGTGCGTTCCTTACTGAATTCCAGTCAAGAAATGCTGGCGCTGGTGGTTTGGTTACCTTCCTTGTTGAAACAGTCGCGCTTATAGGTATCGTAATGTTTACCATACTTATTGTGCAGGGGACACGAAAAATTGCTGTACAGTATGCAAAGCGCATCGTTGGCAACAAACAATATGGTGGCGTTCGTCAGTATATCCCATTAAAAGTAAATGCAGCCGGTGTAATGCCGATCATATTTGCACAGGCGTTAATGTTTATACCGGCAACTATCGCGCAGTTTTTTCCAAAGGCAGCTTCTAACCCGATATTGATGTCACTATCTGATTATACTGCCTGGGGACATAACATATTGTTCGCGGTGTTAATTATTGTATTCACGTATTTCTATACGGCAATTACCGTGAACCCGAACCAGATGGCAGAAGATATGAAAAAGAACGGCGGGTTTATTCCGGGTGTTAAACCAGGAAAATCTACTGCTGATTTTATAGACGGGGTAATTTCGAAAATTACTTTGCCCGGTTCTATATTCCTTGCTATAATCGCTATTTTCCCGGCACTGGCCAGTTTGGTTGGGGTTAACAGCGGATTTGCAAGGTTCTTTGGCGGTACTTCACTGATAATCCTTGTAGGTGTTGTTTTAGACACATTACAACAAATTGAGAGCCACCTGTTGATGCGCCACTATGACGGCTTAATGAAAACCGGCAGGATCAAAGGTCGTACGGCTATCCCTGCAAGCGGGACCGGACAGCCTGTTATCTAAGTTATAACATGTCAAAGATTCATTATAAGTCTGTCGAAGAGATAGAACTCATAAGAGAAAGTTCTTTACTTCTTTCCAGAACATTAGGAGAGATCGCAAAAGTTATAGGCCCCGGCGTAAAAACAATTGAATTAGATAAACTTGCAGAAACCTTCATCCGTGATAACGGTGGGGTTCCTGCATTTTTAAATTATCACGGCTTCCCATATTCGCTGTGCATATCATTGAATGACCAGGTTGTTCACGGCTTCCCCGGAAAACGGGAATTGGTTGACGGAGATATTGTATCGGTAGATTGCGGAGTAGTGTTAAATAAATATATCGGTGACTCGGCGTACACCTTTGCCATTGGCGAAGTTAGTGAAGAGGTAAAGAAGCTGATGCGTGTTACAATGGAATGTCTCGACCTTGGTGTTGAGAAAGCTGTTTCAGGAATGCGGGTTG
>Ga0206898_10247_pt1 | contig 14983 bp, 14 predicted proteins | sample Alteio_BWOrgHeat_50_FD_153237 | JGI IMG/M metagenome (GOLD analysis project Ga0206898, IMG submission 153237) | Enriched cells from forest soil in Barre Woods Harvard Forest LTER site, Petersham, Massachusetts, United States -... | ecosystem: Environmental > Terrestrial > Soil > Temperate forest >...
GTTTAAAATATTTTGCACCTGCCCTTTTACCGAGAACTCATCCTCGGCCGCATAAACCGGGTGTTTTTTGTCCGCCTGCCAGTCGTAACTTACCCAGCCCTGGGTGAGCAACAGGTTATCCAGTGCCTGCCACGCCTGGTCGTTTTTTGTTACGCGGCCGTGCTGAATTTTAAGGAGGGTAGTATCACCAAAAAGATAGCAAAGCAATTGTTCCCCTCCGGCATTTATAATAAAGGCTGTTAACAGGCATGATAAAAGCTTCAACGTAGGGTTTGTGATGGATGACCCTAAACCACCGTTATTCGCCGCAATCAGCGGGCCAGCCTTACAACCCTGGTATGTAAGCAGTGACACTGCCTTGTTAAATTCGGCCAAAAACAACCGTGTCCGTATAGAGCAAAAATATTATGACCCTAATACACACGTGTTAAAGGAAGTAAAGATCATCGCCAAAAAAATTGTAAAAGGCTCACAAAACCTAAATGGCCCGGGCAATGCGGACCAGATATTGGACGAGGCCGAGATGATAGAGGCCCGCAAGAAAAATTTGTTTGATGTGCTCTATCAGCAAATAAAAGGGTTCCACACTGGGAGGTATAATTATTATTATATTGAAGACAGGCCGGTATTATTTATAGTGGATGGCGTTTTTCTAAACCCGTGGATTGCTTTAGTATTCAATCCTCATAGCCGTCAGGATTTTATTGATGCTTTAAGGGATTATTTTAAGTTTTATAGCGCCGAAGATATAAAAGGCGTAGAGGCAATGGTTTCAAATAAATTTAATGCAGAATATCATAGGCGGTTTGTCCCTTTAGCTCCGCCTATATTTTCTTTTATCGAGATCACTACACGTTCTGGCGCCGGACCACAAATGATAGCAAACACCCCCGGAGTTTATGTGTACCGCCCATTAGCACTTAGCTGGCCAAAAGAGTTCTATAAACCACGATACCCGGTAAATGACACAACCAAACATTTACCCGACACCCGTTCGACCATAGACTGGGAACCAAATATCGTAACTGATAAAAACGGACAGGCAACAATTTCCTTTTTCGCCGCGGATAAGACGGCGACTTATACCGTTATTTTGCAAGGGGTTGATGTGAACGGCAGCCTGGGGTATAAGATCGGAAAGGTAAAAATCATCAGAAATATAGCAGGTCAAAAAGGTTTGTAGCTTAATTCATACCATTCTTTCCTGGTTCCTGACTCCCGGTTCCTGACCCTAAATTTTAACTACTGATTGGCCAGGTGGTCCAGGTTCAACGCAAAGAGCGCCCACAGCCTTGCATTCCACTGTTCGGGGCCCAGGTCGAACTTTGACTTCATATATTGCTGAATTTTCTCAATATCTTCTTTCGTATGGCTTGTTGCGTCCCGTATCGCAACATTCATTGCCGATTGAACTGCAAAAAAAGGTTGGTCCTGATTAGTATCCAAAATAACATCTATTCTTGAAAAATAGGGGTCACCCCGGTAAACCCTTAAAATTATTTCAGCACCATCCTGGTAGGCAACATCAACCTCAATAAATTTCGGATTTTTATTTCCATCAAAATACCCCATTTTATACGGATTATTCGGGTGGGCGTACTTTGCTAATAATTTAACACCTCTGTCCTGGAAATAACGGTAGACGTTTTGCCCGTTCGCCAACGAGAAAGTTAGCAATGCAGTTACTATCAAGAAAATTTTTTTCATACTAGAAGGTTAACAATTTATCAAACAGGTAGTTTGGCCGAATGTATACTGGCTACTGTAAAGCTAATCATAACACATTTATATTCCAATTTTGACAATACGAATATTACAAGACATCGCGTCGGCATTTCCAAATTCCCCGATTGTTTCCCTAAAAAAAGTGCATTGTTTCAGCCAGGATTATCTACATTTAAGATTTATTAGCCACCCCATTATGAAAAATATTTTTTATTGCTTTATTGCCTGCTGCCTGGTCTCGTGTTCCGCATCAAAACATAGCCCATCAAACGGCTGGATATCGTTATTTGATGGAAAATCACTCAACAACTGGAAGGTGGGCGACAATGCTGAAACATTTTCGGTTGATAGTGGGATGATCATCGTTCACGGGAAAACTGCGCACCTGTTTTATGATGGGGCGGTGCAGGACCATAATTTTAAGAATTTTGAGTTTAAGGCCGATGTAATGACCCACAAAGGCACCAATTCGGGAATTTACATTCATACGGCATACCAGCAAGGCGGATGGCCGGCCAAAGGCTATGAAATCCAGGTAAATAATTCACATACCGATTGGAGGCGGACCGGCAGCGTATATGCTATTGATGACGTTAAGGAGGTATATGTAAAGGATAATGAGTGGTTCACCATGGACATCACTGTGCAGGGAAAAAGGATAACAGTAAAATTAAATGGCAAGGTAGTAAAAGACTATACCGAACCCGACAATGTGCAGCGCGCAAAAGGTGATGAACAACGCGTGCTTTCAAGCGGTACTTTTGCGCTGCAGGGCCATGACCCTAACAGTCTTACGTATTTTAAAAACATTATGGTGAAACCTTTGCCGTGATAAGATATGAGCAAATTGAATCAACAGTTCACTGCACAACTGCAAAAAAGCCCGAGTAAAGGGGGCTGGACCTATGTAATATGGCCTGGCTCTGCTGATTTTTTTGGCACCCGCGGCCTTGTGAAGATCCTTGGAGCGGTTGAAGGGCACCCGTTCCGTGGCTCGTTTATGGCCCGGGGTGATGGTACGCATATGTTGCCCATAAAGGCCGACCTGCAGAAACTAATCGGAAAACGAGCCGGCGACCTGGTTACCATCCAACTTGAAGAGCGGATAGAAAAGGCCGGTGGTGCGGGACCATCACATTAAGTTCCAGAAGCGTAGGGTATCACGGACTCCGTAATGGTTACGCTGCCGGGGCTGCTGCTTTCACTAACTAAGGATTGGCAGGTTAATTTCGCCTGCGGCATATCGGGGTTGGGCCCTATCACAACTTCCGTAATAGTAACTTTATCGGCGCCTGTAGCAAGCGGCGCTTCTAAATGGGTAAGTGATAAATTGCTTTCGCCCACCGGTTTTCTATCAAGCAAAAGCGGATCCGGGTCTATATCTGTCGGGCCTATGAAGATCCCTTGCCAGTTATAAGGCGCAAGGATCCTCCACTCCTGTTCATCTGCGCGCGACGCATCTTTCAGCAGGCCAGCATAATTCAGTATGTTCCTATTGATCAGCCTTAGCTGCCTCTCGAACATCTGCTGCCGGGGGTCAAGCGGACAAGTAGGGGCTGATTGGGCAATACTATTCGTATAATCACCCGGGTTTATCTCAATAATAGTATTTATAACAAAATCCTTTTTTTCACCATCGTCATAAAAACATTTGGAAAGGGACAAATTACAGGTATCCATCGTGGCAGACAATTGGGCCTGATCAATCGCTATTGCAAAGCCCCCATTCGGGTAATATTTGGCCCACTCACTTTGCAGGTCTTTTTGACTGGTTAGCGATAACGAATATTCCGGGAAAGCACCGATCTTACCCAAATTAAAATCCCCGGCATCAAGGCCTGGATAGGCGGTAGTGATAACCTGCCGTATAAAACCCAGCGCGGCATCCAGCTCAGCCTGGGCATCAACAGGGGTGAGCCAAACTGATTTGGCCCCTAATATTTGTTGAAATTCAGTTAACGAAGCATAATGGTACAGGGTTGCCTGTGGAAATGCGTTTGTCATATTTTCAGGATTTTTGGTTTACCTTGTTGGTAGATGGTTCGGATAAATATCTTTAAATATAGGCAATCTTTTTGTCCTTTAACCAAAAGGGCCTTTCGCTTTCGCTGATTAATTTGATCGGCGTTGCGATAACTGCCATAGTTCAAACCACATCAATTGCGGGTTAACTTTTATTAACCTATTTTTGCGCGTTATTTATCAATAACTATTACCGAAGGTAAACAGGAAAATGAATATTTAATAAATGCTTGTTCACCAGGCTATTTGTTAATTCTAATATCTGTTGCCCGTTCAATTTAAGCAGTTGAATAACAGCGCCATGTCAATTTTCCAAACTGAAAGTAAAATAATAATAACCTGTAACAAAAGGCTATCTTCATACCTGCAGCAGGAGGTTGAGGAGCTGGGCTTTAAACCGACCCGTGTTTTTCAAACAGGTGTTGAGTTGCTGGGCACCGTTTCTGATACCATAGCGTTAAACCTTAACTTGCGCTGCGCAAGCCAGGTATTATATTTAATAAAAAGTTTTAAGGCCGACGATCCGCAACAGCTTTATGATGAATTGGTTAAAATAGAGTGGGAAAAGCTTATTGATTTCACAGGCTATTTTTCGGTATCGTCAAACGTGAACAACGAACATATCCGCACGCCGCTGTTTGCAAACGTAAAAGTTAAAGACGCCATTGCCGACAGGATAAAATCCGTAAAAGGGATAAGGCCAAACTCTGGCGCCGAGGTAAACAAAACTTTGGTCCATTTATACTGGCAGGATAGCGAAGCCGATATTTTTTTAGATACCTCGGGCGAAACCCTTGCCAAGCATAGTTACCGTAAAATTCCGGGCAAGGCGCCAATGCTTGAGGCTTTAGCAGCTTCAACCATTATGGCCACCAATTGGGACAAAAACAGCACATTTATTAATCCCATGTGCGGCTCGGGCACCCTGGCTATCGAAGCCGCGCTGCTGGCAACCGATAAATGCCCCGGGCTTTTCAGGATGAATTATGGGTTTATGCACATAATGGGTTATGATGAAACCGTGTTTTTTACCGAAAGAAGAAAACTTAAGGATAAGGCGAAAAAGGAAACCGGGTTTAAGATCATAGCAACCGACATCTCGGAAGATGCGGTTGATATTGCCCAAAAAAATGCTAAAACTGCCGGCGTAGAACATTTGATAGATTTTAGCGTTTGTGATTTTGCAGACACGCCGGTACCGGAAGAAGCGGGGGTCGTTATGTTTAACCCGGAGTATGGTGAGCGCCTTGGTGTACATACTAAGTTGGAAATAACCTATAAGCGGATCGGCGATTTTTTGAAAACGAATTGCCGGGGCTATCGCGGTTATGTTTTTACCGGCAATCCCGACCTGGCAAAAAAGCTTGGCCTGAAAGCCTCCAGGAAAATTGAGTTTTATAATGGCAAGCTCGACTGCCGGTTGTTGGAATACGAGTTGTATGAAGGCAGTAAGCGGGCGCCAAAAGAATAGTTTTTTGTTGATTGAGTTAGATTGGGTTGATTAAGTTTAAGAAAATAAGCAGTAGCCTCAATAAAAATTCACCGAATTAATACATAAATGAAAAGGATCCTATTATCATTAGCAGCTATATTGCTCTCAGGTTATTGCATGGCCCAGAACCAGTTGTCGTTCCCATTCCAGGGGGGCAAAGAGGGGATGGATAAGTTTTTCCGGGACAGTTTAAAAGTTTCACCCGAAATCATTCAAAAGAAAGCTATTGGTACAGCGGTTTTTAAATTTACGGCCAACGACAAAGGCGCCATATCTAAAATTATAGTTTATTATGCCGATGATGTGGTGTTGACGGACCCGATTATCGAGGCTTTAAAAAAATCAAACCATAAATGGATCATCCCCGATCGCGAAAAGGCGCATGATTTTATAATTACGTTTGCTTTTGGCTTTAACGCCGCAGCAACAGACGATATTGAACTTTACAAAACCGTTTACGAAAATTACCGCACCCGCGCTTCCATCCGCTCCACCAACCAGGTGCCGCTTAATGAGGCTACTTTGTTGCCGAATGTGGTGGTGAATTACGATATTTCGCAGTAACCATACCCGGTAAAATTTATCAACTTGCAGGGGGCGCGTTATCGCTGACTGCGTGTCAGACTTTAACCCGTAGGATACTGGCATAGCTCATCCATAAATAAATCTACAGACAGCAGGGTTTCTTGTTCTCGCAGAGGCCCCTGCGCTGCGAACCTCCCAACGTCGTATAAAAAGTATTTTTTCCATGTCGCGCGAGGGACGGTCTGTGAACGTCCCTGCAGAGCCGAGGCACTATGCTCCGGGGATCATTTGGCTTCACTCTAAACACGCTCCCGCTCAATTGCCGCGGAGGCTGTTACTTTTGGCTTGACCCAAAAGTAACCAAAAGGTCAAGATAGAAAAAACCTTCAACGCTTCAGGCCATGCTCCCGGCCCGGTTTTCTGTCGGGCCTTTGCCCGCTTTTTTTGATTTGTGATTTTTTACCGTTCCGCGCATGGTCTCTCGCGAGGACCCTGCGCGACAAACCTCTTAACGGCGTATAAAAAATATTTTACAGAATTTCTTGATTTATAAAAATAATGTGTATCATTGTGCCATGAAAACAACAACAATACTTTGTTTTATACCCCAACTGATTTATCAGAGAGGATAGGCTATGTATTGAATAACATAAACAAAATACTTGAATCCTCTTAGAAAAATCTAAGGGGATTTTTTGTTTTAGGGCGAAATTTTAGGGTAGTATATCAATTGGTTCAGATTACTCCGTTTGGAACGGAGAGGTTCCCGGTTCGAGTCCGGGTTACCCTACTTTTAGTTGCAGTAGTAAGTGGCAGTTGCAGCCAGTTAGTGCTGAATATTGAATTGGAAATATAGCTCAATGGTGAGAGCAGCACCCTTATACGGTGTCGGTTAAAGGTTCAAGTCCTTTTATTTCCACGAGGTTAATGGCTGAATTACAGGGAGAATTAGCAAAAATGGTGTATGCGCCGGACCGATCCCGATAACTATCGGGACCGGAGATCCGGGATCGTTACCCGGGTTCTCCACAATTTAAATGGTCAGTTGCCCGAATGGTAAGGGAGTCCTCTGCAAAAGGAATGTTCACTGGTTCGAGTCCAGTACTGACCTCGTGTTTATTTTCCTATGGTGCAAAGGCAGCACGTCTGATTTTGGTTCAGAAGATCGTGGTTCGACCCCATGTAGGAAAACGTGGTTTTTGCGAGTGGAGGGTGTCGCTTTTTGATTGATTTTTTTGTTTCAGCCTGGTTTTGATTGGGTAGGGTGAGGTGTGTGTTTAGATAAAGAAATTTCTTGATTTTTTATAAATATGGTCGGTAGTCAAGACACAGGCATAGCTTATCCGTAGAGGGACTCTACGGACAGCGGGTATAGGGACAGCGGTCCTGAAATTTGGTGTAACTAAGGGGCACTTTATTATTTCAGAACGTTAAGTCCCTCAACCAGTTTAAAATGCTTTTTGTTCGAGGTAAGAATCGGTTGATCGTAAACAAGGCAGGTCGCTGCAATCATTATATCCGACACGCCGATCTGTTTGTTCAACTGTTTGAGCGAACGGTATATATCACCGGCTTTATCAGCTACTGTTATGTCAAAAGGCAATAGGTTAAGATCCTCGGTTACCGCTACGATGTCTCGTTTCTTATCCGGGGTGGATGCCCCGCAGTACAATTCAAACAGAGTGACGACCGAAATATAGATCGGCTCATCTTTCGGCAGGTTTGCCAGGGTGGTAGTAGCCCGGTCTTTCGCACGAGGGTGCTCGATAAAGATACAGGTATCAATTACCATTCCTGCGGCTTAAATTGATCAAATGCCTTCCTGGCCTCTCCGAATATTTTAAGATCCTCTTCTGACCAGAAACCAATCCCAGCGATCTTTTGCCGGTAAGCGTCCATATCCAACTTTTTAGGGGAATCTAAGAGCACACCCATGCTCTTTAGAAATCCTTTGATCTCAGCACTTTTTGATTCAGGAATATTAATAGTTAACTGTTCCATTAAAACAAATTTAATCATTTTGGACGAGAAAGAGTAAAAGTCACCTTTTTGTTCAGGAACCTATAAAACACTTCGACATAAAAGGTAGGTATCTTCTGTTGATCAAACCATGAAAAACTATCAAATAAATAAGCGTACTCAAATTTGCGCAGTAGAGCTACAAGCATAATTCATCCGTAGAGGGACTCTACGGACAACGGACAACGGATTTTTATTGTGATAAAAATTGTCGCCATTTCGCGAAGTAAAAAACCTTCGTATATTTATGAGTTGTGGGCAAGGCTGCCGCTACTAAGAAAGATTTTCCAAATAAAAGAGTAGGCAAAGCGGTAAAAAGAGTGATGTTTCTCGACTAACATTTTTGTCAACCAAAATAAACCTTATATGGAAAATCTATCAACCCAAGCCCTGGATTGGAATGTTTATCAAAAGATAATATTCCGATTTGTTTTCATTTCTTTCATCCTGTTTGTCGTTCTACTGGATTACAACAATAATATTTTTTCATGGTTTATATTTCATTATGGGCATTTTAGAAGGCCCTTGGATATACTCATTTTTTGGATAGGGAAACAGCTGTTCCACATTCCGTACACCATAGTATCACCGGCTATAGATGGGCAACATAACGACAGAACTTATATTTATTTGCTTTATTTCACCATTGCAGCAATCGCTGCCATAGGAACTATTGTTTGGAGTGCATTGGGCAGAAAGCGGCCAAACTATAAAACACTTTATTATTGGCTCACCGTTATTGTACGTTATTATTTAGCGTTTACGTTATTCGCTTTTGCCCTGGAGAAGTTTTTTAAAATGCAATTTCCTGACCTTGGTTATTATAGATTAACCGAGCCGTTGGGGGATATGTCGCCTATGGGTTTGGCCTGGGCTTTTTTTGGATACTCCAAAGGCTACAATTATTTTATGGGTATAGCCGAAGCCGCTGCATTGCTCCTCCTGTTCCGCAGAACAACAACCTTTGGTGCAATCCTTACTTTGGTAACGCTAACCAACATAGTGGTGGTAAATTACAATTATGATATTCATGCTAAAATTTATCCGACCGCTTTATTCGTAATTACCTGTTTTCTACTACTCAACGACGCCGGCAGGTTAATCAAATTTTTCTTCACAGGTGAGGCTACTTCGCTTCCGGTTATTAAAGCACCCGTGTTTAAAAAACGATGGCTCAAAATTTCAACAACAGTGTTCAAGATTTTAGTGATAGGCTTTCACGTAATTTTTGGTGTTACGGACTATTGGAGCGGTAAAAAACAAATGGAAGAAAGGAACCAGGCCAACGCCAAATTCTACGGAGTTTACGATGTTGACACATTTGTTGTGAATAAAGATTCAATATCAAATGAAAACCCATCGCGTTGGAAGCAAGTTGTTATTGGGGATATGATGATGGAAGCGGTGCGTTTTAACGGCGACAGCATTGCATTCGCAGATGTATCAATTGACAAAAAAGAGATTTTGCTGTCTGGAGACCAAACAGATTTATATATAAAAATGCAGGAGATAAGTAATGAACGTGGCGAGTATCGTTCTCCCAAAATGGACTCAATTTTAATAGCACGGCAAATAAAGAGCAGATTCCGCTTCGAGTTATTAGATTCAACCACATTAAAGTTAAAAGGAAAAATCAAAAATGATTCCGTTTTTGTAACCGCCAAAAGAAGGCCACTATACATAAAAAACTTCAGGCTGATGAAAAGAGAGCCCCATTGGATAAATGAAAATGGTTATGTCTATTGACGAAACTGCAGAAACCGGGGTGCGGGCGTATTAGTCCGAAGTTTGGAAACCTCGGACAGCGGTTACATGCGTAGTTCATCTGTGGAGGGACTCTACTGATATCGAGGCGGGCATAGTTCAACCTGTTGATAGAATCTGCTGACAGTCGAGGTGATTATCTGTGTTACCGATAGTCTTTTCAATGAGCTATTTTTTTTATCTTTAATTTTGCCATCTTGTATTTGAGAACAAATCGGCAAAGAACATTTAATGAATACACAACCAATTTTTAATATCCTTGAAGGATTCGACTTCTCCCATTTGGACAATCCGGAATTTAAAGAAGACTCGGTACGTGAGGAAATTGTAGTTCCCATCATAAAAGGATTGGGATATGGGGTTGGTAAACCTTATCAGATCATTAGGAGCCGTAACCTATTGCACCCATTTGTTTCCATAGGATCGAAAAGGCAACCCATCTATATAGTTCCTGACTATCTTTTTGAAGTCAATGACCGGGCTGCTTGGATTATGGACGCAAAAGCACCAAGTGAGGTATTGGTCAAGTCAAAAAATGTAGAACAAGCGTATTCGTATGCAATACATAGTGAAGTCCGTGCAAACTACTTTGCACTCTGCAACGGTCATGAGTTCGTGTTATACAGCATCAGCCAAATTGACCCGATCTTACAATTTCCACTTCAGGCAATATCATTATATTGGGGCGATCTTCAACGTATCTTAAAACCTGAGACCATTTTTAACAACGAACAACAAAAATTGGCAAAAGACCTTGGCTTGCATTTAAAACGCCTCGGTTTTGATCAGTTTGAAAATATATTTTTCCCGGCTGTCCCGTTGACAAATATCGGACAGATAGATCCTGAGATGTACAGTACTTCGGGTTGTGTAACAAATGATGGCGAAAAGTATGTGGTTACATTTGATTTTGATGCGTTAACATTTCAGCAATTAAAAGGCCGCATTCCTGATGTTGCTTTCAATGATTTGAGTAAACGAGAGCCTGGCCCGAGGAAAAGTATAGCCTTTCCAAACAGAGCTTTTGTAGTTCACATAGATTGTCGTGTTGGTGATAAACTGGAAGAGAACGCTGACGAAATTTTTCAGCCTCTAATAGTTAATAGATTCATTTAAGATGAATGTTCCCATATTTAAAAAGTCTCCGTAAATATTATCGAAACCGTGTCTGATTTACTGTAAATATCGAACGGCAACAGCGGGTTTTTTCTAACTTCTTCTTCATTAGGAATATAAGGTTCTAGCAATTGAGTTTGCCTGTAACCCATAAATAATTGCTGTCCATGAAAATCAAATGTCTCTGGCTCACTGCTTTTTTGAGCGAGATTAGATTCTGGCTTAATTTGATCAATCATTAACAAAGCTTTATCTGGATCTGTTGGCGTCACTCGCCAGCCATCATTATAAACGCCTAAATAAGGCTCGCCATCAATGTGCGCGGTAATGACATTTAATGTAATATATGTTTGTTGGTTGATCTCACCGAGTTCTTCAAATTTAACATTGAACTGCCGCTCAATCTTTTTTAAACGCTCGAAATAATAGATATGCTTTTCCGTAAACTTGGCGAGTTCTGCGACATTTGCAGTTTTGAATTTTAGTGGAGACTGATTTTTGATGAAGATGCTGATGTCCTGTTCGGTTGATAATTCTTTCAGCAACGAAAATATCCTAAGCTCATCGGAAAGCTTTCCAAAATTTCCGTTTCGCTGAAATTTAAGATCAAATTGTGATCTCATTATCCCTTCCGGTGAGGTAGTAACTTTTAACTCCACATTACCTATTTTGACGATGAAAATAATTTGAGCACGGGTGCCGTAAACCTCTACTTTGATTTCTTCAAACTCAATACCGCTGGAGAAAACTAAATCAACAAAACCTGTTGCGGCTGGTGCGGAACTTAAAATTAGAGGTCCATCACTTCCAGTTGAAATTTTTATCCCATTTATAAAAACATTAAGATTGGTTACCGTCTGTTCGTCTAAGGTCACCGATCCTAATTGCTTGTTTTGTATGATATTTTCAAATTTTTCAATTATATCCTTTTGCGCCTCCGTTACACTGAAAGTTAATCGACCTGTCACTTGCCCATTATTTGGTTTCATACCTGACAGTTTAAATTGGTCATCCTGTGCGGTTATTGTGGGTGCCAGGTTGTGAGTTTGCAAAAAAATTCTAAATGTTTCCGGACTACACCATTGGCTATCAAAATCTTTACGAATATTATTTTCTATATCTACAAGTAAATCATCTATAAAAACGTCAGCGGTGCTATCGATGTAATGAATGTCATCTTTAGCGAGACGATTAACTTTTGGCGCTTTAAGATTTGGCGCCAGTAGAAAAATCTCTTTGTGATTATCGCCCAGGTTTTCTCTCATCTTACGAAAGATCGACTCCATATTAATGTCGTCTAAGCCATAGCCGATAAAAAGAACGTTATGTGTTGCTAAACGTTCCTTTATCACAGTCCATAAAGTGTTCTCCTTTTGAGAATCGAAGAACTTGGTATAGTCCGTCTTTGTAACCAATATGGAATCTGGAACGGTTAAGTCCCCATGCACTTTAAAAATTTCGGGTAATGCTTTGTTCAAATAGGTCAAATCGGCCGACTGGCGGACAACACTACAACCATCGCCATAAGCTGCTTCAAACAATCGATCGTAGTTCGTAGTAATTACCGTCTTTATATGAGGAATTCCTGCAATCTTTTGGTGAAGACTGTAATCAGTCGGTGTAACGTTGTAAAGCTTTTTTAACAAAGCAATCAATGAATTTTTACTTTTTCGCAAATCAATAAGTTGTTCGCACAAATCTGGCAATGTTAATCCGGCAGGAATTTCTTCAGCTTCCAATGGAGTTAACTGATCATAAATTATTTGTGCCAATTGGTTTCCAGATGGGAAACCGGCATAAATAGACATTCCTGCACCGCAAAAAAACACGACATCTTCTTTTCTAATTAATTCATAAAGTCTTTCCAAAGCCATAATCCAATAAAGATAGGTATAAATGAAATTACCCAACATCAGACTTTATCCACACTAAAGCCGGACTTATGAATTGACCGCTACCGTCGGCGTCTCCGCTGATGGTTGGTAGGACATTCCAATCTATCGGTGGCGCAAGCCTGCCGCGTGTGTCTATCGAACTATTTATTACAACTATGGCCTAATTTTTATTATTTTCTAAAGTGGCGCACGCGGCACGCGTGCGTCCGCCTCGGGGTTACCGCGGTTAAAAAATTACTGATTGCGCGTTAGCTCTGTCAACTTCTGGAAAACTTTGTTTTAATTGTTTCCATCTATCTAAAACAATCAAAACTAGCTTACCCATTTCTAACATATTCATTGCGAAATAAATTTTAGCCTCTAAACTAAAAGCATCTATTGGATTTTCTATATCCATAACTGTTAGTTTTACTTCACCTTCATCTAAATGTTTTGAAGCATGTATATGTTGTCTGCTCAAATGGATATAGTCAGAAGAATCCTTATATAATCGTAATACACCTGGGAAAATAGCATCCAGCTTTGTGATCAAATAATTATCGGATAACTTCTCACCTGTATAGCTCTTATAGCGGTTAATTGGCTTTCCCCCCATGAAATACGAGAAGAAATCATTAGCATCTTCTACCTGCATAATGGCAAAAAAACGCAAAGCGTTATCTAACTGTAGCCGTATAAACGGTATGGCTGCGATGTAATTATTTGTCTTAGCTAAAGTGACATAGGCCTCTGTCATTTGAATAGCTCGATTTATAACGGCATAAGCCAATAAATCAACTACGTACCCGGCTTGATTATTTGCCTGCATAATCTGATTCCCCATTCGGGTGAATTTAATGTGATTAGTTGAAAGCTCTTCCAAGAATTTAGTCATTTTGATTTCTTCAGGTTCCATTTTATTTAAGTTTGATAATTTAGTAGTTATTAAACATGTTCATTTTTAAATCAGTAGAGCAATTTCAGCATGACATTTTTTACAACTCAACTGCCAACTGAAAACTGCCCACTGAAAACTAATCCTCCGGCCTTTCCTTCGCGTCCGCCATGCGCACAATCCTTGGCTGAAACTTTGCCAGCACATCCACCTGGTCGTTTTGCGAGGCCATTACGGTATGGATGTCTTTGTATACCATTGGCGCCTCGTCCAGATCGGAGCCGATGAGCGTTATTTGCTTGTTTTTTAGTTCGGCCTGCCATTCATCGCGTTTCACCGTCTTGTGCGCTGCGCTGCGGCTCATCAACCTACCTGCGCCGTGACTAGCTGAGTTTATACTCGTCGCGTTGCCCTTACCGCGCACCACAAAACCGGGTGTGCTCATGCTGCCGGGGATAATGCCCAGCACGCCTACGCCGGCCGGCGTAGCGCCCTTACGGTGTACCATTGCTTCGGTACCATCGGCCAATTGCTCTTTCCATGCAAAGTTATGGTGGTTCTCAATGCGCATTAGCGGGGCAAGGTTCAACGCTTTCGCTATCTTGTTATGGATCTCGTGGTGATTGGCGCTGGCGTATTCGCCGGCCAGGTTCATGGCAATCCAGTACTCCTGCCCTTCGTCCTTATCCAGATCAAGCCATGCCAAATGTTTGGCTTCGGCCGGCAATTTGGTTTTGGTCATGGCTATTTTGCTGTAATAATCGGCCACGCTGCCGCCAAAGCCGCGGGAGCCGGAGTGTGAAAGCAGCGCGAGGTAATTACCTGCCGGGATACCGTCCAATGCGCCGTCGGCAATAGTCAGTTCGCCCCATTCCACAAAGTGGTTGCCGGTGCCGCTGGTTCCGAGCTGTGCGTATGCCTTGTCCTTCAGATTGCGGATCACCTTGGTTTCGTTCCATGTTTTGCTATCAAACAGCGAAGTATCATGATGCGTTTTGGTGGTGCCGCCAATACCAAAATTGGTATGGTTAAGCAATAAGCCTTTCAGCATGTCCGTTTCTGCATCCACAGTTGCCGCAGGCATATCGAAAATACTCAAACACATGCGGCAGGCAATATCCACTCCAACCGCAAACGGGATAATAGTATTGGCCGTAGTGGCCAGCACCCCGCCAATGGGCAGGCCGTACCCCTGGTGGGCATCGGGCATCAGCGCGCCGGCGACAGCCACGGGCAATTGTATGGCTGTTTTCATCTGTGCCAGCGCGCCTACCTCAATGTGTTCCAGTCCCCACACCGGGAAATCGGCAATGTCTTCCTTTAACTTAAAATTACTGCGTTCCTGCTTCACAAACTTCCCTTCCTCGCGCATGGCAATAATATCCTCAGCCAGGTTTTTAAACTTGCCGCCCTTTTTCAGAGCGTACGGCATCGGGTCGTCAATCAGCGCTTCAAGGTTAGCCATGATCTGCGCCTTGTCCATCACATGATGTTTCAGTAAACCGTTAGCCACGCGGCTAAAGTTTACTAATACTTCCACATCATTGATGC
>Ga0206898_10248_pt1 | contig 14970 bp, 8 predicted proteins | sample Alteio_BWOrgHeat_50_FD_153237 | JGI IMG/M metagenome (GOLD analysis project Ga0206898, IMG submission 153237) | Enriched cells from forest soil in Barre Woods Harvard Forest LTER site, Petersham, Massachusetts, United States -... | ecosystem: Environmental > Terrestrial > Soil > Temperate forest >...
GATGATCGACGGCCGCTGCCATTCCCTTGGCCAGGCCCGCAGCAGTGCCGATGTGGTGGAGCTGGAAAACATGGTGGTAGCCATAGAAAAAAACAAAAGTGCTCCCAAAGGCACGTTCTCCGTGGCTTTTATGCATTATCACAAGCTCACCACACTCTTTCATTCGCTTAACAAACCCATGAAAGAGCTGGTTTACCGGAAGAAAAAAATAGCCCTCTTCCAGGATCAGCCTCACATGATGGAGGTTTCGCCTTACCTCTACCTTTTCACCAACGAGCTGGAACGCACCTTCAGCCTGGAGCTCACGTTGGGCTATTACGATCAGCTTCAGGAAAGCTTTGAAGTGCTCTACAAGCAGTGCACACAAAACCGTTCTTACAAAAAGCTGATGCAACTGAGCCTGTACCTGCTCATGTTCCGCACCTGTATGCAGATCGGGAAGTTTGAAGATGCACTGCTTCAGATACCCAACATCAATTCCCGCTTTGAGGAAATCGACCTGAGCGATACATTGGAGATGCGGAAGAAAAAATTCCTGCTCGACTGCGCTACCAGCTACCTCGTGAATAAAAACTACAAAGCGGCCCTTCGCTGCCTGGATGAGCTGCTCAACGCTCCGGCGTTTCACCTCAACAGTGACCTTTATTATTTCGCGCAGATCCTGCAACTGCTTGTCTATTTTGAAAAAGGTGACATTGAACTGTTGCTCTACCGGACCCGTTCCACCTACCGTACACTTTCCCGAAACAACAAACTATACCGTGTGGAAAAGCTGTTACTCGATTTCTTAAGAAAAGAAAACGAAGCCGGATGGGACAAGAAACAAGAGAAAGAAGCGTTCTCCCGCTTGAAAAAAAGCATGAACGACTTGTTTAAGGCACACCCTGAAGAGAAAAAGATACTCAGCTATTTCGATCTGGAAGGGTGGATCGACAGCAAGATAGAAAAACGCTCCCTCTCCGAAATCCTGCGTGACAGATACAAGCGTTTGTTTGAGTCGACCAGCGGAAAGAAACTGTTGGAGTATTTGGCATTGGGAGCCTAAAAAACGGAAACAGAAACGGAAACACCTGCCTGCCTTTTCTTGGGCTTGCGCGACGGCAGGCAGGGAAACAGAGAGGACGCGGCGTTGTGAGATTAAATGGTTTGTTTTATTTTTGCACTATGAAAAAGATATTCGTTACACTGACACTGGCTGCAGTGTGCTGCTCGTTTCAATCCTGGGATATGTATGTGCTTGGAAACTATACCGGCACCTCTCATGCCACATTGGAAATAAAAAGCGATCATACCTTTAAAGAAACAAGGGGAATGGATTGGAGGAACGGCATGTGGAAACTCAGTCATGACACACTCGTGATTCAGGAAGGCTTGAGCCACCACAACCAACCGCATGTCAACTATCCCTATCAGTCATTCTTCCTGCTGAAAAAAGACGGCAACATTGTTATTGGAGGGGAATTATTCAGCAAAGACAAGGCCGTTCCGGCCAAACCTAAGAAGTAACATCGGGACAATAAGTCTCGATCAGCTTAGGCTGGTCTTACCGGACTGCCTGTCCAGGCGGAACCTTCCGGCAGGCGCTCCCCTTTCATCACGAGGGAAAGCGCGTCAATATCCACATCATTACCTACTTCGGTATCATACAACACAATGGTCTTGGCACCGATGCTCACCCGGTCGCCTATGCGCACCGTTGAAATTTTCATTACCCGGTCTTCGAACAGGTGACTCTGTGGCCCGCTGTCGTCATTCAAAGCAGCATCGTCACCAATGGTGATCATGTCGTATTCCGTCACATCGGTCGTATTCATATACACCCGCTTGCCTGTCTTAACTCCGAGTATACGGAGAACCCAGGGGAGCCAGGCGGTTCCTTTGAGGTACTGAAGCAGAAAAGGGACGGCAAGTGCTTCGTAGATCACCGTTATGGCTTCACTTTTCCAAACACCAAAAGTCCAGATAGGCATCTGCCGGGGCTTGTACCTCCCTACAAAAATCCATTTGAGCAGGACGGTTACCAGAAATGCCGGTATGCCAATATAAGCCAGGTAGTAAAATGGGAAGACCAGGATAAATTTCCACCAGGGCTCATCGCTCAGGAGGTCATGTCCGTAGGCAATCAGTAAAATACTCAGGCAGATGATGACTGTTTCCGGAATCATAATCCGGACAAGCTCTACTACGGCCCTTGCCAGGTAACGCAGTTTACTCGGGCGAAGTGTCAGCTCCGGCCGGAATGCTTTACTTTCTTCCCGTTTAGGAAGTGCAATTGCAGGAGAGCCGAACCAGTCGCAGGGTTTACTTGCCGAAATCTCTTCAATTTTCGGAGGCGTAGACAGCACTCCGATCAGGATATTTCCGGGAAGGTGATATCCCTGGGGTATCAAGGCGCTGTTACCTACAAAGCTGTGGTCGCCGATGATGGTTTCTTCCAGAATGAGTTGCTGCCCCCTTACATCCGCTTCTCCCAGCTGCACCGCATCGGCAATGAAGGCCCCATTGCCAATCTTCAGCAACGGATGTGTCACGCTGGATGCAGTACTTATCTCCGCCTGTTTCCCGACTTTGGCTCCAAGGCCCCGAAAGAATGAAGACACATATACGGTAGCATACACCGGATGCAGTACAATCAACGACAAGGACATGAGCTGATCGGCTACCCATTTCCGCACATAGAGTCCGCTGTAAACAGGGTACCTTCCCGGCTTCAGTTTCCTCAACAGCAAGCGGGAAAAAACGATGGTCATCAGAATGAATAAAAACTGATAAGCCAGTGTCAGCAGGGGCATCCAGATGAGATAGCGGAAGTCATAATCGTCGGCATGGTTATCCAGCTCGTTGATGATGTAGATGATCGGAAAAAGCGGAAGCAGCACAGCGAAAGGAAATATCCCCAAGAGAAATGAAAAGCCAAACGCATATTTCCTGCGGGTAGCATCGGATACTTCCAGGGGCTGTGGCAGGGCATCCGGTGAGATCGTATCCACCTTTTGAGCAGGACTGCCTTTCCATACTTCTCTTTCCCGTATGGTCGTTCCTTCGGGAAGGGCACTCAGGTCTTGCAGCTCTCCCCAGTCTTCCATCACCGTTCCTCCTCCTACCACTGCATTCGTTCCGATGTAACAGTGATTGCCGATATGGATCTTACGGATATGCATCATTCCGCCCGATACCGTCACGTTATTCAACAATACCTGGGAGCTGATGCTGACATCGTTCCCGATAGTCACCAGGTCTTCCGCCCCCATTTTGAATGCACCGAGCTGTGCATCTTTCGCCACCTTGGCGCCCATCAGACGCAGGTAAGCGCTGTACACGGGAGTGCCGTTCAGAAACTGAACCGGAATAAGCTCCTGTATGGCTTTTACAAACCAGTACCGGAAATAATAACTACCCCACAAGGGGTAGTCGCCTTCTTTGACTTTGCCGATCACCAGCCATTTGGTTAATACACCAAGAAATGTAAATACAGGAGGAATAAGCAGGAACAAACAGAAAGCGGTGAGTATGGCATACGCATGACTCTCCATTTTCTGCTGCATGTAATAATAACCGAGGTAGGGAAAGAATACCTGACTGGCAAACAATCCAAATATCAGCGGGAGGCATAAGCTCTGAGCGACGAGGCAGGTCAGAAAACGCAGACGGGGTATTTTCCGGAAAGGAGCCTTTTGTTTGACTTTTTCAGCAGATGCCGTTTTTTCGAGGTGAGCAATCAATGCTTTCAAAGGTCGTTGCTGGTACACATCTCTCAGGGAGGCCCGGGGTACGGCAGCATCTTTGCGGAGCCGCGAGACGAAGGAGGCCGCCAGAAGGGAATGCCCGCCCAGGTCGTTAAAGAAATCCATCTCCACATCAATGGGTCTTCCGGGGAACACCTTCTTGAGCACACTCAATACTTTTTCTTCCATCGGCCCGAAAGGGTTGATGGGATCGTCGGCAGACGCCGAAATGCTGGCAGGAGCCAGAAACTCTTCCGGCACAGGAAGCTGCTTGCGGTTGATTTTCCCGCTGGGCAGGCGTGGCATTTCCGCAAGCTGACTGATGATGCCTGGCACCATGTAAGCCGGGAGGACTTTAGCCAGTTCTTTGCGCAGCTCCTGGGCAAGGATCTTCACCCCTGCTCCGGCAACCACAAAACCCACCAGCTCGTCATACCCGTTATGATCTTTCATCACGGCTACGGCAGCTGCTTGTATTCCCGGCAGCTGGCTCAGACGGCTTTCTATCTCTCCTAACTCAATACGGTATCCGCGTATCTTCACCTGGTCATCAAACCTCCCCTGGAACTCCACCCTTCCATCGGGATGAATGATGGCTGCATCTCCTGTACGATACAGTTTTTCTCCGGGCAACTGATGCAAAGCGGCAGGTTTGTCTGCAAATTTCTGGAGACTGAGCTCCGGCAGGTTGATATATCCGTTGCCTACACCGGGTCCGGTGATGATCAACTCCCCGCTCGTACCTGCAGGAAGCAGGTTCAGGTTTTCATCTACTACAGCCAAGTTGTAATTGGGCAGGGGCTTCCCGATGGATATGAGGTCGCCCGGCTTCAGCGCGATCATGGTGGCTGTCACCGTTGTTTCTGTTGGACCGTAACTGTTGTAAAACAAACAGCCGGGTTTGCTCCAGCGTTCCAGTACCGCACGGGTGCAGGTTTCGCCACCTGCATTCACCAGGCGAAGTGTCGGGATGGCATCATCCATCACAGCCAGCAAGCTGGGAACGGCATGCAGGACGGAGATCTGTTTATCTCTCAGAAACTCACTCAGCTCATCCATCGCTTTGGCCGTGGTGGCATCGGCCACAAAGAGGGTGGCACCGGCAAAATAACTGATCCAGGTTTCTTCACACCACATGTCAAAAGACACGGAGAAGCCCTGATATACTTTATCATCGGCTCTCACTTGCAGCACCGATTGCTCGGCACGTACAAAGTGACAGATTTGTTTTTGGGTAATGGGGATGCCTTTGGGCTTTCCGGTGCTGCCGGAGGTGTATAAAATATAGGCGATATCATCCGGGGTTCCGGGGCAATTAAACCGTATTCCGCTACCTTGTTCAGGAAGTAAGGGCACTTCCAATATAGCGGCCGAGATAGCCAAGGGCTTTTTACTGAAACAAGCCACCGCCCCACACTCTTTCAAGACCGCTTCTACCCGCTCTTCGGGCATCTCACTGTCCAGCGGCACATAGGAGGCTCCGGCTTTGACAATGGCGAGGATGGCTACATGCAATTCAATGCCGCGTGGCCACCAGACCCCGATAAAACTTCCAGGGCCATAGCCTTGACCGGCCAGCTGAGAAGCAAGCAGATCGCTCCACCGATCCAGCTCCAGATAAGATACCTGTTGCTCGCCGCAAACAATGGCGGTGTGAGAACCTTGTCTGGCAGCACTCAACTGGAAAAGTTGTGCAAGCGTTTCCGAAACCAGAAAGTCCGGCCGCTGTTCTCCCAGAAGAATACTGATTGAATTCATAGGATTAACGACCTGAGGCAGAAGAGACTCCGCTCAAACCGGTTGCAGTTAAATGGATACTCGTGTATTCCCGAAATTGAACAGGTAAAATTGATTAAAATATTAGAATATGACTCCATTATTGGCAGAAAGATTAATTCCCTTGCAGGAATGACGACGAACAGGTTAAGAAAAATCACTAAATTGCTTTTTTTTCAACCAAATCATTTCCCATGCTAAAGTCCTACACACTAATTGTGCTTGGTTTATTTTTGTCCGGCACATTTTCGGCAAACACCGTTCCTGCTACCGGCAGCTGCTCGGTGACCATCGCCGCTCAAAATGCAACCTGTCATGGAGCCTGTAACGGCATGGCCATCGCCAACCCCAGCGGAGGCACCGGTCCGTATACCTATTCCTGGTCACCCACAGCTGGCACAGGCGATACGATCAAAAACATTTGTCCTGGAACATACACGGTAAATGTGATGGATGCGCTTGGCTGCACCACCTCTAACACCGTAACCATCACCGAGCCTGCGGCGTTGACTGTGATCATTTCTGCCAACAACAGTACCTGTAGTTGCAACGGATCCTTGCTAGGCTCTGCCAACGGAGGCACGTCCGGTTATTCATACTCCTGGCTACCAAGCGGTGGAAGCAGTGCCAGCGCTACCGGCCTTTGTCCGGGAACCTATACCCTGATAGTGACTGACGCCAATGGCTGTGTGGATTCGGCCGGAGGCATAATCACCTCCTCTGCCCCTCCTGTCAGCACAATACTCACGCATAAAAACGTAACCTGCACCGGATTGTGCAATGGTAAAATAACTGTCAGTACCAATGGAGGAAGCGGGACGTATACTTACTCCTGGTCGCCCGGCACTTCGGTAAGTACTGTCGATTCTAACCTTTGTGCAGGAAACTACACTTTGACTACCGTCGACGCAGCAGGCTGTTCCAGCATCCTGCATGACACCATCATTGCTCCGGGAGCAGCAATCGCTACCACCATGATAGCCGAAGCCAACCTGAAATGCAACGGGCAGTGCCGTGGCAAAGCCATGGTAACCGTTACCGGAGGCACCTCGCCTTTTACCTATTCCTGGTCACCCACAGCAGGCAACCGCGACTCGGCAACCAATTTATGTGCCGGCACCTCCACGGTAACGGTGACCGACAAGAACGGTTGTATGCATGTTGATTCCATCATCCTGACCGAACCGGCCAAACTGGTGCTGACTCCATTCCAGAAAAACGTTACCTGCAACGGTGGCAGCGACGGTCTTGCGAGCGTTACAGCAACCGGTGGCACCAAACCATTTACCACTACCTGGTTACCTACGCTGATCCCATTCGGACTGAAGGCCGGACCGGAGGTTTGCTTGGTGACCGATTCCAACGGATGCCGGGCACAAAACTTCTTTAATATCACCCAGCCCAAGCTAATTGTACCTGTGGTGGCCGTCAAGCCGGCTTCCTGCAGCACCTGCAGCGATGGACGCGATTCGGTGACTGTCACCGGTGGCATTGCTCCTTATATGTATAACTGGAGTCCGGGAGGCTGTTCTCTTCCTATGTGCAGCGGTTTAACTGCAGGCACTTACAGCTGTTGCATCACCGATTCGGCGGGGTGTCAGGTATGCCAAAGCGTTGATGTGGGCGTACTCGGCATCAACGAGCTGGGAGCTCCTTCTATGTACATCTTCCCCAATCCGGTGGGCGATCAGCTCTTCATTCAGATCCCTGCCGAGTATAACATTCAGGGATTGGCCCTGTTCAACATGTTCGGACAGGAATTGATGGAGATAAAATCCTTCAAAGCAACTTCATTGGATGTTTCCATGCTGAAACCAGGCACTTACCTGCTTCGGTTATATGCTCCTGAAGGAAATATGCATAAACTTTTCATTAAGCGCTAAATCACATTAATATACGACATGCTCCAAAAGCCTGAACAATAAATTCAGGCTTTTGGCGTTATGGGGCTTAGGTCCGGCAACCCTTCTAATCATTTCTAATTAGATGCATTCTTCAATTATTATTACATTTGTCTCCCTTGAAAAAACTACACTATATCTCGATCCTGGTCCTGCTTCTGGGTAAGCTGGCTTCTGCACAAACCAACCTGGTTCCTAACCCTGGCTTTGAAGACACGCTTCGTTGTCCCGGACAGGTCAACCATTTCCAGGGCTATGTGAGCAACTGGTACGGGGCAAGCGATCAGCTGTTTCACGACAGCTGCACCGGCAATCCGGACCTGACCATTCCATATAACCTGTGGGGATATCAGTTTCCGCATAGCGGACTTGGGATGGCCGGTATGACCACCATTACACTTGACTCTTTTGCCTCCACGACGAATGCACGGGAATATATCTGGGTTGTCCTATCCGACACCTTGCAAGCCGGCAAAGGTTATTATGTCTCCTTTTATGTGAACCCTTCCAACAATGCAATGTATGCCTGTAATGACATGGGGGTGTATTTCTCAAAATCGTATGTGCAGCTGAACCATCAGGTCTTACCCGTTGTTCCTCAGATTCAGAACGACCCGATCAACAATCCCCTGACCGACACCTCCCAATGGATCCTGATCCGGAAAGGCTTTTTCGCCCAGGGAGGAGAGAAATACATGGTAGTAGGTAATTTCCAACCCGACTCCCTCTGTCACTTGACATACCAGCATGAAGCGTTAAACAATACTTACGACTGGAGATTTGCATTTTACTACCTGGATGATTTCAGCGTAACACTCGATACCCTCGGAACCTTGGGAGTGCCGGAAATGAACAAATCGGTTGTCAGCGCACGTGTATTCCCAAACCCGAATGACGGACACCTGACACTCGACTATACGGTTCCTGCCGGAAGTCAGTCTGTACTGGAAGTGATGGATGTATGTGGGAAGACTGTTGGTGCATGGCAGCTGGACAGCTACAAGTCCACATTACCCTTAGACCTGAGTGGTTTTGCCAAAGGTCTGTATTACTACCGGGTACTGTCAGCAGGTAAACCTGCCTGTGTAGGCAAGGTGGTGCTGACTAAATAAAGACTTGTGTTTATCGTTGAGAAGGCGGGATGTGCCCGAACCGCTTTTTGTAATCTTCCTGCTTTTCCACACTTACCGGCTTCCACACTTTTTTACCAGAAGGAGGATATTGCTTCAGCTGGGCCTTCGGGCGGATGGGGCGGGGAACGAATCCTCCGGTGCAGTTGGGACAGACATTACCCAGAATTTCTTCCACACATTTCTTGCAAAAAGTACACTCGTATGTACAGATGCACGCGTCTTCCGAATCAGGTGGAAGTGCAACGTCGCAATGCTCACAGGTGGGCCTTAATTCAAGCATGACCGAATAGCAGTCGAGATTAAATATTCTTTTCTTTCAGCATCACATCATGTGCTCCGCCTTCGATGATGCTGGTAGCCGAAACCAAGGTGATCTTGGCCCGCTTCTGCAACTCCGGTATCGTCACCACTCCACAGCTACACATGGTTGATTTGACCTTTCCGAGTGTAATATCCAGGTTGTCTTTCAGTTTTCCGGCATAGGGCACATAGCTGTCCACTCCTTCTTCGAACGTCAAGGAACCGCCTGTACCGCCCATGTCGTATCGTTCCCAGTTACGGGCGCGGTTGGATCCTTCTCCCCAATATTCTTTTACGTAGTTGTTTCCGATCTTCAGTCGCTTGGTGGGACTTTCATCAAAGCGGGCGAAATAACGGCCCATCATGATAAAGTCGGCCCCCATGGCCAGGGCTAGCACCATGTGGTAATCCTGCACAATACCACCATCGCTGCAGATGGGAATATACTCTCCTGTCTTCTTGAAATACTCGTCTCTCGCTTCGGCCACTTCAATGAGGGAGGTGGCCTGTCCTCTTCCAATCCCTTTTTGTTCGCGGGTGATACAGATGGAACCTCCGCCTATGCCCACCTTAATAAAATCGGCACCGGCTTTGGCCAGATAAAGGAACCCGGCTTTATCCACCACATTACCTCCACCAACCTTTACCGCGTCTTTGTATGTTTTCTTGATGTGCACGATGGCCTCCATCTGCCATTCGGAGAATCCGTCGGACGAATCCACACACAAGATATCTACTCCTGCTTCCACCAGCTTTTCCACACGCTCTTTGTAATCCTTCGTATTGATACCTGCTCCGACTACCAGCTTTTTGTTGGCATCGAGCAATTCATCCGGATTTTCCTGGTGAGCGGTATAGTCTTTACGGAAAACGAAATAATGCAGGTGTTGTTTTTTGTCGATGATGGGCAGGCAGTTCAGCTTATGCTCCCAGATAATTTCATTCGCTTCGGTGAGTGATATCCCCAACTTACCCACGATGAGTTCAGGAAAGGGAGTCATGAAACTTTTGATCTTTTTATCCAGACTATCCCGGTTGACACGGTAGTCGCGGCTGGTGACCACCCCTAGCAGTTGTCCGTTGGGCTGCCCGTCGGACGTGATGCCGATGGTACTGTGACCTGTTTTCTTCACCACATCCAATACATCACGCAGTGTATGCGAGGGAGTGAGGTTGGCAGCACTGATGACGAATCCGGCTTTGAACTTCTTCACCTTGCGGACCATCGCAACCTGGGTGTCGATGCTTTGAGAAGAAAAGATAAACGACACCCCTCCGTTACGCGCCAGGGCAATGGCCATGCCGTCGTCAGACACACTCTGCATGATGGCCGACACAAACGGAATATTCAGCTGCAGACTCGCCTCTTTGCCTTTGCGAAAGCGGACCAGGGGTGTCTTGAGCGATACGTTGGGCGGGATACAGGACTTGGTTGTCAGATCAGGAATGAGCAAGTACTCATTGAATGTTCTTGAGATTTCTTTGAAATAGGTTGCCATACGTTATCTTTTAAAAATGATTTTCAAATCAAAATGCGTCTGTTCGCTTCAGGCAACCGGGGCCAGGTTTTTCACCATTGCGAGCGATCCTTCCAGTGCTTTGCTCAGTCCCGCTGCATCCGTTCCTCCGGCAGTAGCGTAATTGGCCTGCCCTCCACCTCCGCCTTGTATCGCTTTGGCGAGCTCACGTACCATGTTGCCGGCATTCAATTTGCGCGACGTCACCAGGTCGTCTGAGATGGCGACGGTAATACTGGGCTTTCCTTTTATCTCCACACCCAATACGATGAGGTGAGATGGAAGTTGTTTCAGTTCGAAGACCATGTCTTTCAATGCCTCTGCAGAATCGAGCTGAATGCGTTCGGAGATGACGGAAATGCCATTTACCGGTTGTACTTTTTGCAGCAGGGATGCCTTTACTGTTTTGGCTTTCTCCCGGTATAATCCTTCTACCTGCTTGTGCAGCTCGGCATTCTGCTCCTGCAGGGATTGCACACTCTTCAGCACATCTTTCGGATTCTTGAGTAATGCATGCAACTCTTTCACAAGTCTCTCCTGCCCGTCGAAATAGGCCTCTGCCTTGTCGGCTGTAATCGCTTCAATACGGCGTATTCCGGCAGCGACAGCTGCTTCGGAAGTAATCTTGCAGTAACCGATGACTCCGGTAGCAGGCACATGTGTGCCACCACAGAGCTCGATGGAATAGGTCGGATCAAACGTAACAACACGTACCACATCTCCGTATTTCTCTCCGAACAAAGCCATAGCACCCAGCTTGCGGGCCTCGTCTATAGGCAGCTCCCGGATAACGGCAGCTATATTTTCACGAATCTTACTGTTTACAATATGTTCTATTTTCACCAACTCTTCTTCCGTCAGTTTGGAAAAATGAGAAAAGTCGAAACGCAGGTGCTCCTGGTTGACAAGCGATCCTTTCTGCTCCACATGTGTTCCAAGCACTTGCCTCAAAGCTGCATGTAACAGGTGTGTGGCGCTGTGGTTGTTCTGAATGAGCTTCCTTCTGCTTTCAGCAACCTGTGCGGTAAATGCCGCATCCAGTTTAGACGGCAGCACATCGGTATAATGAATGATGATTCCGTTTTCTTTACGGGTATCTGTAATTGCAATCTTTTCGGATGCCGACTCCAGCATGCCGATATCTCCTACCTGTCCTCCGCTTTCGGCATAGAAGGGTGTCTGGTCGAGCACCAGCTGATACTGCTCTTTCCCTTTTGCTTTTACTTTCCTGTATTGTATAATCTTAGCAGGACAGCTCATCACCTCGTAGCCTTTGAATACCGATTTGGATGGATCCAATGCACTTACCTTTACCCAGTCCTCCGTATCCACTGCACCCGCTTCTCTTGCACGGTTTTTTTGTTTTTCCATTTCCCGCTGAAAGCCGGCTTCGTCAATACTCAGGCCGTAACCGCGTGCGATCAGTGATGTCAGATCCACCGGAAAGCCGAATGTGTCGAATAGTTCAAATACCACCACTCCATCCACCACCTTGCTTGATTTCTTATTTACGAGCTCGATGCAAACGGCATCAATCTTTTTAAGTCCTATTTCCAGGGTACGGAAGAACGACGTTTCTTCTTCCATGATTACCTTTTCAATCAGCACCTTCTGGCTGTTCAGTTCCGGGAAAGCCACACCCATCTGGTGGGCCAGTACCGGAACGAGGCGAAAGAGGAAGGGCTCTTTTAGTCCCAGGCTCTGATATCCGTAACGCACCGCCCTGCGCAGAATGCGTCGGATGACATAGCCTGCACCGGTGTTGGAGGGCAACTGCCCGTCAGCAATGGCAAAGGAGATGGCCCGGATATGATCGGCAATCACGCGCATGGCAATATTAACCAGCTCGTGTTGTTTCGTTGTTTCTTCCGGCTTGTAGCGCAGCCCGCTCAGGCTTTCTATCTTTTGGATGATGGGAGTAAACACATCCGTATCGTAGCTGGACTTTTTATTCTGCAACACCATGCATAAGCGTTCAAAGCCCATGCCGGTATCCACATGTTTATTAGGTAACTTTTCCAGGGAGCCGTCTGCCTTGCGGTTGAACTCCATGAATACATTGTTCCAGATTTCAATGACATGGGGATCGCCAACATTCACCAGCTTGCTTCCGTCAACTTTGGCTCTCACGGCATCATCACGCATGTCTACATGGATTTCCGAACAAGGACCACAAGGCCCCATATCACCCATTTCCCAGAAATTATCTTTTTTATTGCCTTTCAGAATGCGGTCTTCTGCAATCCATTGCTTCCAGCAGTCGTATGCTTCCTGATCAAACGCAAGCTTGTCATCCGTGCTGCCTTCAAAGACGGTCACGTACAACCGGTCTTTCGGTATCTTAAACACTTCCGTCAGGAGTTCCCAGGACCAGGCAATGGCTTCTTTCTTAAAATAATCTCCAAAGCTCCAGTTGCCCAGCATTTCAAACATGGTGTGGTGGTAGGTGTCCACACCCACCTCTTCCAGATCGTTATGCTTTCCGGATACGCGCAGGCACTTTTGTGTGTCGGCAATACGGGGAAATTTAACCGGGGCATTACCCAGGAATATTTCTTTGAAAGGTGCCATCCCCGAGTTATTAAACATGAGGGTTGGGTCGTTTTTCACGACCATGGGGGCAGAAGGAACAATTTCATGCCCTTTGGACTTAAAAAAATCAAGAAATGTCTGGCGTACTTTAATGGATTCCATAGTGATCGGTTAACTAAACTATTGAAGTTCTCTAGCGACTTTTGAAAAGAGCCCCAAAATTAACAAACTGCCTCTATTTTCGGTAAATTCTGGTGAGAATTCGTGCTTTTATCCCTACTCTGTTTTCAAGGTTTATTTTCCTCAACCTGGTCTTAAGGATGAAAACGCGTATTTTTATTGAATGATCAAGTTAAATGCCAAAGGCTTTTTGACACCAAGTGAGCCAATCCCTTGCTCGCTGAGTGATTTGAAAGCTTTCTTCGTGGATAGATTTGAATCAGACACCAGGCAGGGGAACTTTGACAATTATATTCGTTATTCAACAGCTCTCAAAGCACTACTGGGAGGAATTGAGATCAGGCAGTGGATTAATGGCTCATTTGTAACAAAGAAAACAAACCCCAAAGACATTGATGTGGTTTCTTTCGTAAGCCATTTGTCTATTAAATCTCTTGGAACAAAACTGAATGATTTTAGACCACCTGAGAGTTGGAACGTTTTTGGAATAGACGGGTATATCATTGAAAATCATCCCCCTAAAAGCAAACTACGGACCTTCACCCAGCTTGACATGGTTTATTGGCGCAATCAATTTGGCTTTTCAAAACCCAACAGAAACGGGGTAAAGAGCGCTAAAGGATTTCTGGAGATAAATTATTAAATTTGTCTTATGCTGAAGGAATCAAAAAAACATGAACTTCAAGACCTGATCGAGAAAATCGAACAAGTGGATAAGCTGATTAAGATTCATGCGAAGAATCCATCTAAATTTATGGTGGAACAATATGAAGCCAAAAAGGAAAAATTGCTGGGTTATCTCATTGATGAATTGGTTGATGCTAAGGTACGTTCCCCTTATAGCTTTCGATTGATATACATGGCATTGCTTAAATTCTATCCCAAAGAAATGAAAGCCGGTTCTAAGAAAACCGCCACGCTATCCAAGGAATTAAAATCGCTCGAAGCCGTTTTAGCTGCCTAAAATAAAACATAATACTTCAGGAGCTCAGAACCTCAATTGTTCTGAGCTTTTTGTTTATGAAATGACCTGGGTTTCTTGTTTTGCCTCCCTTTTATTTATTTTTCAGGGATTTGAGCCTAATCCTGTTTGTTAAAACCTACAAACCACGTAGCTGGGATGGGTTGTTTTGTTAAATTTGCTGCACTTTAAGGCTCCATGTCCAAGATCAAGTATAAATACAATATCAAGACCCTTTCGTACGAGAAGTTTGAAACCACTTTTCGTGCCCGGGCATTGACGGTATTTTCTTACCTGATTACCGGAAGTATCTTCGCCGGAGTAGCCATGCTGATAACTTATAACCTGCCCTTTTATACTCCCAAGGAGCGTAAGCTGCTGCGGGAGAAGGACCAGATGACACTTAAATATGAGATCCTGAACAGCCGCATGGAACAAATGTCTCAGGTGCTGAACGACTTGCAGGACCGGGACGACAACCTCTACCGGGTCATTTTTGAAGCAGAACCCATCCCTTCGGATATACGCAAGGCCGGTTATGGCGGTGCCGACCGGTACAAAGACCTGGAAGGATACGACAATACCGAGCTCATGAAAGCTACCAGCATGCAGCTGGACCACATCTCCAAACAGATGTATATTCAGAGCAAGTCGTTCGACGAAGTGAGCAAGCTGGCACGTGACAAGGAAAAGCTGCTGGCATCTATCCCTGCCATTCAACCCATTGCAAACAAAGATCTGAAACACATTCCTTCCGGCTACGGATGGCGTACCGACCCCATTTATAAAACAGGAGAGTTCCACCCTGGCCTGGACTTTACGGCCAATACCGGAACCGAAATATTTGCCACAGGCGATGGTGTGGTGGAACGGGCGGACAACATGGACCAGGGCTATGGCAACCATGTGATCATCAATCATGGATTCGGATACCAGACCTTGTAT
>Ga0206898_10227_pt3 | contig 14956 bp, 8 predicted proteins | sample Alteio_BWOrgHeat_50_FD_153237 | JGI IMG/M metagenome (GOLD analysis project Ga0206898, IMG submission 153237) | Enriched cells from forest soil in Barre Woods Harvard Forest LTER site, Petersham, Massachusetts, United States -... | ecosystem: Environmental > Terrestrial > Soil > Temperate forest >...
ATTCAGGTGCTGTGGACAAGGTGTTCCTCTATTACGCGCCCAAGATTCTGGGAGGCACCACATCGCTGCCCATGGCAGGCGGGACGGGGAAGCTGCGGCGCGCCGACGCAATTCCCCTGGAACGAACCGTAATTCATTCCATCCCGCCGGATGAATTTGCGGTCGAAGCTTTTGTTCGAAAGGACGCGTGAGTGTTTACAGGAATTGTCGAGGAGTTGGGCATTGTCGAGGAAGGCGAACGTTTCGCTGTTGCCTGCTCCCGCGTCCTCAGCGATCTCACCCCCGGAGCCAGCATCGCGGTTAACGGCGTTTGCCTGACGGCAGTCGATATTCGGTCTGGTGGCTTCTCTGCGAATCTGGCCCCGGAAACCCTGCGAGTCACCAACCTCGGCGACTTAAGGCCGGGTAACCCCGTCAATCTGGAGCGCCCGGTCACGCCCGAAACGCGTCTGAGCGGTCACATCGTTCAGGGCCATGTGGATGGTGTGGGGATTTTGCAGTCGTTCGATGATGAGCTGAAAGTCCAGGTACCGATCGAACTTGATCGTTACCTGGTTTATAAGGGCTCAATCACGATCGATGGAATCAGTCTGACGATTGCGGCGGTTTCCGCCGGGCTGGTCACGGTTGCCATCATTCCGCACACGCGTGAAGTCACGAACCTCAAAACGCGCAAGCCTGGCGACCGGCTCAACATCGAATGCGACGTGCTGGCCAAACACGTCGAAAAACTTCTGGCTCGTTCCGAACCGCGACCGTAAGGGAATCGGTAACGTTACGCCCGGGATGTGCTGCTAGTTCGAATCGCTGCCAAAGCTGCGGACTGCTTCAGATTCGTCCTTGAACGCCGGAATCAGCGTACTGATACCGGTCATATCGAGCAGCTTCTGAATTTCCGGCGCCGCATTGACCACTTTGAGTTGACCCTGATTGCGCACCAGATGCGAATAGCAGCTCATCAGTTGGCCCAGTCCCGCGCTGTCGATTCGGGTAACCCGTCCCAGATCGATGATCACCCGCGAATCGCTCTGCTCCAGAACCTCGCGCCTGAGTTCTTCGAGTTCGCGCGCCGAATGCGTAAGTTCCGCATTTTGCCGGAACTGCAGAACAGAGACGCCGTTCGACTGCCTCCATGCCAGATTCGTGTGCCGCAGAGTCGCCGCCAGGTACTCGCTGATGCGCAACTCGTCGAAACACTCGTCGCACCCCAGATAGTGGCCTTCGAACTCCTCTACCCCCTCCGCATCGAGCGTCCGGGAAAGGTATTTCGCGATAACCTGTTCACGCTGTATCGGTTCCATGGCGCAATTCATCGTCTTCTGCCCATCTAGTGCCTTGATTCCATGTTATGTTTCACTTCGCCGGTATAGGCGCGGCGAAATCGTTCCTTGGCGCGAAACAGCACAACACGGAACTGCGCATCTGTCATATTCCAGTCGCGGCAGATATCTTCTTTCTCTCTGCCATCGAGATAAAGCGCGCGCAAAATAGCGCGATCGCGATCGGAAAGCTCCGCAAGGCCATTATCTATGGCGTCGCGCAGTTCCAGAATTTCGGCCTCGGGCCGTACGCCCCGTTCGGGGAGGGTATTGGTCTGATCGCTGGTGGGGTCGCGCCGCACCCGGCGCCGGTATTCGAGAATTACGTTACGGCAAACGCCATTGAGGAAGGCGCCCGATTCCTCCGTATTTCGAATCTGATGCCGCTGCTCGGCACGAATGAAGCGCGTCAGGGTTTCCTGCACCAGATCGTCTACATCCGCGCAGTAGTGGCCCACATGATAGAGAACCTTGTAGCGCAGCTTAAGGCGGAAACGCTCCAGCGCCGCTTCATCGTATTCGATGGCGGCACGCTGTTCAGGCTGCGGAGTCTGCGAGCTTTCAGGCGGGGGCGTATGCGGCTCTCGAGCGGGGGTCACAATAAGAATCCTGAGATGCCGGTACTTTCAAATGCACCGGAGTACACAAGGATACACGTATCCACGGCCAGGCTCAACCGGCGCTCAGAGCATCGGGATCAAAAAACCGATTAGCCTGCGCTGGCTCCTGTGGCCTTTCGCCCCTGAAAGCACTGGCGGCAAAACACCGGCCGGCCCTGAGTCGGGCGGAACGGTACGGTGGTTTCGCGGCCGCACTGGGAGCAAATCGCCGAAGTTTCTACCCGCCCCGGTGGTCCGCCCCGGTCGGAAGGTCCGCTCTGCCGCTTGGTTTTACACGCCCGGCAGCGCTTTGGCTCATTCCTGAATTCTTTTTCGTGATAGAACTGCTGCTCGCCCGCGGTGAAGATGAAGTCCGTACCGCAGTCGATGCACTTGAGTACCCGATCCTGAAATTCGGCCATGGCACCATCCTGGATGGAGAAGGCGAAGCGGTTGCCATTCTCTTCGCCTGTTGGTTTGATTTGTTAAGTGGGGCGGGCCCAGCCGTTGCAAAATCGCTGACGCCCGCCGTTCGGGAGGGGAATTTATTCGACTTCCCGCCGACTCTTTTTCCGGTTACGCTTCCGGGCAAGAGCGGCTTTGACCCGCTTTTTTTCGCCCGGCTTCAGATAGAAAGAATGCCGCTTGACCTCTTTAATGATGTCTTCCTGCTGCACTTTCCTCTTGAAGCGTCGAAGGGCATTTTCCAGTGTTTCGCCCTCCTGAAGCCTTACTTCTGCCAAATGAACACACCCCCCAACCGATTCGTGTTTTACCTCTCTGTTCCCCGCCCTCCGAAGAGCGATGAACCAGGGAAGTATTGATATCATATGGGCTTGATTCTGAAAGTCAAGCCAGAATCGCACCAAACCGTCAGCAAAACGGCAGTCTCAGCGATGCCGTAACTCGTTGCCAGGCCCATTTCCGCGCCTGACCCCGTTGCAGAAACCCTTAAAACCGGACCCCTATGAAGAATGTACTTGCGATCTTGCTGGCTGGAGGAGCGGGCGAACGGCTCAGTCCTCTGACTCGCGACATCGCCAAGCCCGGAGTACCTTTCGGCGGCGTCTATCGGATCATTGACTTCACACTGTCCAACTGTGTGAACTCCGACATACGCAGAATTTTTATTTTAACACAATACAAATCCCTGGAACTGAACCGTCACATTCGCGAATGCTGGCAGCTCTTTAACCCCGAACTAGCGGAATTCATTGAAGTTCTGCCCCCTATGAAGCGCGTCTCGGACGAGTGGTATCAGGGCACGGCTGACGCTGTCTACCAGAACCTCCAGAGCATCCTCGGGGAGGCTCCCGACGAAGTCCTCATCCTCTCCGCCGACCACATCTACAAAATGGATTACGGCGACATGCTCGCCTGGCATCGCACTCAGCATGCCGACGCCACCATCGCCACAATCCAGATCCCGCCCGAGGAAGCCAGCCGCTTCGGCGTTGCCATGATCGACGGCGACTACCGCGTGCACGGATTCGAAGAAAAGCCGAAGCACGGCAATCCTGTTCGGTCCGTCTTTAATGCCGACATGATCAGCGCCTCCATGGGAATCTACGTCTTCAGTACTAAGGTTCTGATCGACGAGCTGCTGGCGGATGCGGCCGATCCGGCATCCGCCCACGACTTCGGCACCAATGTCCTGCCGCGCTGCCTCGAGCACCGCCGCGTCGTCGCCTACGACTTCAGAGACATGAATGCCAAAGCGGCCCGCTACTGGCGTGATGTGGGCACGCTCGATGCCTATTACGAAGCCAATATGGACCTGATCGCCGTCTCGCCGGAGTTCAACCTGTACGATACGAAGTGGCCCATCCGGATGCGCGCGGTGCAGGCGCCGCCCGCCAAGTTTGTTTTCGCCATGGAGGGCCAGCGTATGGGCGTAGCGACCGATTCCATCGTCGCGCCCGGAGTCATTGTTTCGGGCGGTCGGGTGAATCGCAGCGTGCTCTCGCCTTTCGTTCGGGTGAACAGCTATAGCGAGGTGGAAGATTCCATCCTCATGCCGCGCGTCAATGTAGGCCGGTACAGCAGAGTACGGCGCGCCATCATCGATGAGGATGTGGCCCTGCCGGAAGGTAGCCGGGTCGGGTTCGATGCGGATGAAGATCGCCGTCTCGGCCGCGTGGTGACTGAGTCGGGTATCACGATAGTCAGTAAGTAAAGCCGCGTGGTGACTGAGTCGGGTATCACGATAGTCGTAAGTAAAGCCGCGTGGTAACCGAGTCGGGCATCACGATAGTCAGTAAGTAAACAGGAGAAACGATTGTCAACGATTATTAAAGTCAGCGGGATGGAGATCCTCGATTCGCGAGGCAACCCCACTGTGGAAGCTGAAGTTTTCCTCGCCGATGGCGCCTCGGGCCGTGCCGCGGTTCCCAGCGGAGCCTCCACGGGCGAGCATGAAGCGGTCGAGTTGCGCGATAACGATAAAGGCCGTTACCTCGGCAAGGGCACCCTTAAGGCTGTCGAGAATATCAATGGACCGATCGCGAAGAGCCTCGTTGGGCACGACGCAACCCTGCAGGCGAAGATCGACCAGATTCTGATTGAGGGCGACGGAACCGAGAACAAAGGCAAGCTGGGCGCGAACGCCATGCTCGCGGCTTCGATGGCGGTCGCTCGTGCGGCTGCCGCTTCGCAGAAGACTCCGCTGTTCCGCTACCTGGGTGGTGTGAACGCGTGTGTTCTGCCCGTGCCGCTGATGAACATCCTCAATGGCGGCGCGCATGCCGACAATTCCGTCGACATGCAGGAGTTCATGATCGCTCCTTACGGCGCTGCAAAGTTTTCCGAAGCCCTCCGAATGGGCGTCGAGATCTTCCATACCCTCAAAACCGTGCTGAAGAAGCGCAGCTACTCCACCGCGGTAGGCGATGAAGGCGGTTTTGCGCCCAATCTGAAATCAAACGATGAAGCCCTGGAAGTGGTCCTCGAAGCCATCACCAAGGCCGGTTATAAACCCGGCGAGCAGGTTGGCATCGCACTCGACCCCGCCGCCAGCGAGTTTTACCAGGACGGAACTTACGTCTTCAAGAAATCCGATCAGCGCCGCCTTTCCAGTGAGCAGATGGTCGCTTACTGGGATAACTGGCGCCGTCAGTTCCCCATCGTGTCCATTGAAGACGGCATGGCCGAAGACGATTGGGATGGCTGGAAGCTCATGACTGACACCATGGGCAAAGACATTCAGCTGGTGGGCGACGATCTCTTCGTTACCAACACGAAGCGCCTCAATCGCGGCATCGATATGGGAGTCGCGAATTCGATTCTCGTCAAGGTCAACCAGATCGGTACCCTGACCGAAACCCTCGATGCCATGCAGACCGCCTTCCGCAACGGCTATACCGCTGTGGTTTCGCATCGCTCCGGCGAAACGGAAGATCCCTTCATCGCCGATCTCGCCGTCGCTACCAACGCGGGCCAGATCAAGACCGGTTCCGCCAGCCGCACCGACCGCATCGCCAAATACAATCAGCTTCTCCGCATTGAAGAAAAGCTGGGCACGGCCGCCAAATTCCTCGGCAGGAAGGCCTTCAGCCGTTAATGGCCCGGCACAAACCTCTGATTCTCACGATCCTTGATGGCTGGGGCTATTCTCCGGCCATCGCGGGCAATGCCATCGCAGCCGCGAAGAAGCCGACCTACGACATGCTGCTGCGCGATTTCCCCAACACGCTCGTGCACACCTCCGGCCCTTATGTGGGACTCCCCGAAGGCCAGATGGGCAACAGCGAGGTCGGCCATCTCAACATCGGCGCCGGCCGCGTGGTTCATATGGATGTGACGCGCATCGATCTGATGATCGCCACCGGCGAATTCGATGCCAACCCGGTTCTGCTCCACCTTATGGATGGCGCGCGCCGCCTCCACCTGATGGGCCTCTGCAGCGATGGCGGCGTTCACTCCCAGCAGCAGCACCTCTATGCCCTGCTGCGTCTGGCGAAGAAGCTCAAAGTTCCCGAAGTCTTCATTCATTGCTTCATGGACGGGCGCGATACGCCGCCCGAAAGCGGCATCGGCTACATCCGCGAGCTGCAGCAGAAAATCCGCGAGATCGGACTCGGGCAAATCGCCACCGTCTCAGGCCGCTATTACGCCATGGACCGCGACAAACGCTGGGAACGCATCGAAAAAGCTTTCGACGCGTTGGTTCTCGCCCGGGGCGAAAAGCTGACCGATCCCGTCGAGGTCATGAAGCGGTCCTACGAAAAGGGCGTCACCGACGAGTTCGTCGAGCCGGCCGTCATTGTTGACGAACACGGCGCGCCCGTCGGTCCCATCCGCGCGGGCGATTCCTGCTTCTTCTTCAACTATCGCGCCGACCGCGGCCGCGAAATGACCGAGGCCCTCACCAGCACCACGCTCGAACAGCCGGGCCGTGCGCTCGTTCCGCAAAATCTCCGCTTCGCCACCATGACGATGTACGACAAGGCGCTGAACGTGCCTTTCGTCCTCGCCCGCGAGCCCCTCAACAACATCATGGGCTACGTGTGCCAGGAACTGAACTGGAAGAACCTGCGTGTGGCCGAAACCGAGAAGTACGCCCACGTAACGTACTTTTTCAACGGCGGCGTCGAGAAGCCTTTCGGCGGCGAAGAGCGCGAAATGGTAGCCTCACCCAAAGTCGCTACCTACGACCTCAAACCCGACATGAGCGCCGACGGAGTCACCGAAAAAGTTCTGCACGCCATGGGGCATCAGGATTTCGACGTCATCGTCATGAACTTCGCCAATGCCGACATGGTCGGGCACTCCGGAAAACTGGAACCCACCATTAAGGCGGTCGAAAAAGTAGACGAATGCCTCGGCAGAATCTGGCAGCGCCTCAAGGAAAAGAACGGACGCTGGGTCATTACCGCCGATCACGGCAACGCCGAAACCATGATCGATCCGGTCACCCACGGACCACACACGTACCACACCACAAACCCCGTCCCCTTCATTCTGGTTGATGATTCCGGCCAGGAGCTGCGAAAAGGCGGAGCTCTCCAGGACATCGCCCCAACGATACTGGGTGTACTGGGAGAATCTCAGCCTAAAGACATGACAGGCCGAGACTTGCGTATGAAATAGCGTATCCGTAATACGTAACCTCATAAATATCAATTTCGTTGACAGATTTACATTTGATTACTACAATCAAACAAATCTAGAAGCCGTATGTTTACGGGACCGAGGTGTCCCGGGTGACCCTCGTTCGTGTTACTGCGGCTGTCAACGAAGGGGCAATACACATGAACGAGAGCAAAGTCTTTGCTCGAACGAAGTCCTTTTCCTCCCTCCTGGGCGTGATTATGGCCGGAGCGCTGATGCTCCTCGGCACAGTCCCGGCGTGGTCGCAGGCAACCTCCAACGCATCTCTCGGTGGTCTCGTAGCGGATCAACAGCAGGCAGCCATTCCCGGCGCCGAAGTCCGGCTCGTCGATCCGAGCACCAGCCAGACCTTCGTCACCAAATCAAACAGCGCGGGCCGCTACATCTTCGCCAGCGTTTCACCCGGAAAATACACGCTCACGGTTGTGAAAGATGGGTTCTCCACCTTTAAGGTTGACCAGCTGGAGATCACGATTGGTAACGCTCTCAATGTCGATGCCGTGCTCCAGGTAGGCTCCACTTCGACAACGGTTGAAGTCACAGCCACCGCGGGCGCTGAGCTCGCAACCACCAACGCCTCCGTCGGCACCAGCCTTTCCGGCGCCATTCTCGACGCGCTCCCGAACATGGGCCGCGACGTGACCACCCTTTCCCTGCTGCAGCCCGGCACCACTCTCGCAGGCAACATCGGTGGTGCGGTGACCGATCAGAACACCTATCAGATCGACGGCGGAAACGCTTCTGACGACATGGCTGGTACCGTTACCTCCTACCAGACGAACTTCGTCGGTATGGGCGGAACCCAGACCAGCGCTGCTCCTTCGGCCAACATCCCGACCCCGCTCGAAAGCGTGGAAGAATTCAAGGTCGCCACCTTCAATCAGGGCGCCGACTTCAATAACTCGATTGGCGGCCAGGTTCAGATTGCCACCAAGCGCGGTCAGAACCAGTTCCATGGTTCGGCTTACGGTTATTACTTCGCTACTAACATTGGCGCCGCCAACACCTGGGCCAACGATCATACGCCCACCGGCGGACTTCCTTACACCCCGATCGTCAAGAATCACCGCTCGCGCTTCGGCACGGCCCTCGGCGGTCCCATGCTGCCCAAGCTGCTCGGTGGCAAGACTTACTTCTTCTTTAACTACGAAGGTGAGCGCTTCCCCAACGCAACCACCTATGAAGCGCAGGTTCCCACTCCGCTCATGAAGCTGGGCGTGATCCAGATCGCCAACTCGGCCGGTCAGTATATCCCCTACAACCTCAACCCCTCCGCCGTGACCTATAACGGCGTTACTTACCAGCCTGCCACCTGCGGCACCGGTCTCTGCGATCCCCGCGGCATCGGCATCAGCTCGGCGATCTCTTCCATCTGGAACAAGTACATGCCCAACCCGAACGACTATACGGGCGCCGTGGGCGACACTTACAACACTGCTGGTTATCTTTCCTCGATCCGCGCTCCTCTGACGGAAAACTCCTTTGTCGGCCGCGTCGATCACGACTTCGGCGACAACTGGAAGCTGATGTCCAGCTACCGCTATGCCCAGATCGTCAATCTGACCACCAACCAGGTCGATATCGGCGGCGCGCTCGGCAGCGATAAGTTTGGCCAGCCGACCGCTCTCGCTGCACGTCCGCAGCGGCCTGGATTCTTAGTAATCGGAATTACCGGCAGCATCAAGCCGAATCTCCTTGCCGATTTCCGTTTCAGCTATCAGCGCGAATACTGGCAGTGGTTTGACGCCGGTGCTCCCGGACAGCTCCCCGGCATGAACGGCGCCGCGGAAATCGCCGCCGGTCTTAGCACCACCTTCGAAAGCACCAGCGCTCTGATCCCTTTCAACGTGAACACGCAGAGCACCCGTACCCGTTTCTGGGACGGTCACGATAACTACCTCCGCGGCGACCTCACCTGGATCAAAGGCAAGCACCTCATTCAATATGGCGGCGCTTTCCAGCACAACTACGACTATCACGCCCGCACGGATAACGGCGTCACCACCAACAACCAGCTGGTATACGGCGTCGGCAGCACTAACATCAACTTCGCCAACTCCCCGTACATCCCGTCGACGGTGCCTGCCTCCAACATGCCGGCATACGAAGAGCTTTATTCGGAAGTCCTCGGCCTCGTCTCGCAGACGCAGGTGGCTTTCACTCGCGTTGGCAACAACCTTCAGCTGCAGCCGATCGGCTCCTCCGCCTTCGACAAGAGCAACATCCCCTACTACTCCGGCTACTTCGGCGACACCTGGAAGCTCACCAATAACTTCACCCTGGTCTATAGCCTCGGTTACACGCTCGAAATGCCTCCGGTAGAGGAGAGTGGCAAGCAGGTCGTGCTGGTCGATTCCGCCAACGTTCCGATCAATTCGGCTGACTTCCTCGCTCAGCGCCAGATCGCGGCCCAGCAGGGACAGGTTTACCTTCCCCAGATCGGCTATGCGCTCACAGGCAATATCGGAAAAGGCCTGAAATACCCCTATAACCCCTTCTATGGTGAATGGAGCCCGCGTATCTCCGCCTCCTGGAATCCCAAGGTTTCCGACGGAATCCTCGGCAAGATCATTGGCAACCAGGGTACGGTCATCCGCGGCGGTTACAGCCGGATCTGGGGACGCATCAACGGCGTCAACCAGGTGCTGGTGCCGCTCCTCGGCGTCGGTCTGATTCAGGCTGTCGCCTGCGTCGACCCGCTCAAGAACAATACCTGCGCCGGTAATGCCGGTGCCGATCCGAGCACCGCTTTCCGCCTGGGCAACGACGGCCTGAATCCCTACCTGCCCACTCCCTCGGCCACTCTTGCCCAGCCTTACTATCCCGGCGTGGGCACAAACGTAGCCGCGGGCGATACCGAATCTCTCGATCCCAACTACAAGCCGCAGCGGACCGATAACTTCACCTTCAGCATTCAGCGCCAGATTACTTCGAAGACGATTCTTGAAGTCGGCTACATCGGCCGCAAGATTAAGAACGAAACTTCCTCGATCGATCTGGACGCCGTGCCTTATATGACCGCGCTGGGCGGACAGTCGTTCGCATCGGCCTATGCTGCTACCTACTTCGCTCTCGCCAATGGTACGGCCGCAAGCGCCGTTCCCACACAGCCGTTCTTCGAAAACGCACTCGGCGGCGCCGGTTCTGCCACCTGCAAAGCCTTCGCGAGTTGCACTGCTTATGTCGCTTCGACAGACACTTCGCTCATCAAGGGCGCTCAGGTGTCCGATCTCTGGGCGGCCCTGAACAAGACCACCAGCTGGACGCTCGGCAAGACCATGTATTCGGGCGCACCCCTGACGGCGGCTTCGGTCGAAGACATCGGTTCCTCCGGATGGGGTAACTACAACGCGGCCTATGTCACGTGGAGGGCGCGCGAGTTCCACCACGCGACCATCCTATCCAACTTCACCTGGTCGCGCGCTCTCGGCACTTCGCCCCAGACGCAGGCTTCGAGCTCCTACACGTTCCTGGATCCCTTCAACCTCCAGAACAACTACGGGCCGAACGGATTCGATATCCGTTTCCTCTATAACCTGACCATTTCTTACCAGACTCCCTGGTATAAGGCTCAGCACGGTATCCTCGGCCACGTCCTTGGTGGCTACACGGTTGCGCCGCTGTTCACGGCGCAGAGCGGCTCACCGCTTTGTGTCACCTACACGGCCGGTTCCGAAACCCAGCAGTTCGGCCAGTCTTCCTCGGCCAATATCAACTCGATCCCTGGAACCTGCGCGCTTCAGATCAATCCGACCAAGCTGGATAACACTGTCTATGAGAACGTTTCCGGTTCCGGTGGCATCGGCACCAACAACCCGACGGGCCTGAATATCTTCCAGAACCCCGCTGCGGTGGAAGCCAACTTCCAGCGCTGCATTCTCGGTTACAACTCCAGCTGCGGCGGCCAGGGCACCATGCGCAGTCTGCCTACCTGGAACCTGGACGCTCAGGCTCTCAAAGAAATCGGAATCTGGAAAGAAGGCCGCGTGGGCGCTACCCTCGGCTTCACCTTCACCAACATTCTGAATCACTTCCAGCCGGGTACGCCGAGCCTTTCGATCAGCAGCCCGACCACCTTCGGCCGCATCACCAGCCAGGCGAACACGCCTCGCAATATGGAGTTCAGCCTGAAGATCCACTTCTAAACAGGTAGCTGGTGGCACAGGCTTCAGCCTGTGAATGGTTTCTCACCACTGCATTTCCTCAGGGCTGGCGATTCTTCGCCAGCCCTGTTCTTTTTGGACGGGAAAAACAAAGTTTGACAACTTTACAATTCGTTACTACAATCAGACAAATCTAAACCAGCCGGACGCAAGGGGCCCCGCCTGTCCCCTTCTTGTTCCTCGAGTGATCGCTCGGCCGTTTTAAAAAAACGCAAGGGGAACTAAATGAAATCAGGCGAAAATCTCGCTTTTACGCGCCGTCATCCGTCTGTGATCGGGGTCGCTCTGCTGGCAGTCTTGGTACTGCTGGGAGCCGCACCCGCATGGTCGCAGGCAACTTCCAACAGCTCCGTCACCGGTCTTGTCACCGACCAGCAGAAAGCCGCGATTCCCGCCGCTGAGGTTCGCCTCGTCAGTCCGGAGACCAGCCAGACGCTGATTGAACACACGAACGGCTCCGGTAACTATATTTTTGCGAGCGTTCCTGTCGGAACTTATACTGTTACCGTTACCAAAGAAGGTTTTTCGACATTCAAGGTCGACAATCTCTCCGTTGGCGTCGGCGATGCGCTCGTGGTGAACGCTACCATGCAGATCGGCTCGACCGCCACTACGATCGAGGTCACTGCCACGGCTGGCGCGGAGCTCGCTACCACCAGCGCGACCGTCGGTAGCAGCCTTCAGGGTAAGGCCCTTGAGTCGTTGCCCAACATGGGCCGCGACGTCACCACCCTGTCGCTGCTGCAGCCCGGCACGACTCTCAGCGGCAATACTGCCGGATCGGTTTCCGACCAGAACACCTACCAGATCGATGGCGGCAACGCTTCTGACGATATGTCTGGTAACGTTACCTCCTACCAAACGAACTTCGTCGGGCTTGGCGGTACTCAGACAAACGGCGCTCCTTCGGCCAATATCCCGACCCCTCTTGAAAGTGTCGAGGAATTCAAAGTTGCGACCTTCAATCAGGGCGCGGACTTCAATAATTCCATCGGCGGTCAGATTCAGATCGCCACTAAGCGCGGCCAGAACCAGTTCCACGGCTCCGCATACGGCTATTACTATGCGACCAACCTCGGCGCAGCCAACAGTTGGTCCAATGATCACACTCCCGACGCTGCCCTGGGTCTCCCCTATACCCCCATCGTAAAGAACCACCGCTCCCGCTTTGGCACTTCTCTCGGAGGGCCGATGCTGCCTAAGTTGCTGGGCGGTAAGACCTACTTCTTTTTCAACTACGAAGCCGAGCGCTTCCCCAACGGCGCCTCCTTTGAAGTCACCGTACCCACGCCGCTCATGAAGCTCGGTGTGATCCAGGTTCCAAACGCCGCCGGTGTCTACACCGCCTATAACCTGAACCCATCTCCTGTAACCTACAACGGCGTAACCTATCAGCCGGCCATGTGCGGATCCATTACCTGCGATCCGCGAGGCATAGGGATCAGTTCGGCGGTTTCTACAATCTGGAACAAGTACCTGCCGAATCCGAACGACTACACCACCGGGGATACCTATAACACCGCAGGCTACCTTTCCTCAATTCGTCAGCCTTTGACGGAGAATTCGTATGTAGGACGTATCGACCACGACTTCGGCAATAACTGGAAGTTCATGACCAGCTACCGTTACGCCCAGATCGTCAATCTGACGAGCAATCAGTACGACATCGGCGGCTTCTTCTCTGGCGACAAGCTGGGCCAGCCGGTCGCGCTTTCTCCCCGCCCGCAACGCCCCGAGTTCTTTGTAGCGGGCTTTACCGGCAACCTGAAGCCAAATCTGCTCGCCGACTTCCGCTTCAGCTACCAGCGCGAATACTGGCAGTGGTTCGATCAGGGCGCGCCAGGACAGCTTCCAGGCATGACGGGCGCGGCCGAAATCGCTCCCAACAGCACCTCGTTTGAAAGCTCTGCGGCGTTTATTCCCTATAACGTCAACACCCAGAGCACCCGTACTCGTTTCTGGGACGGTCATGACAACTATCTCCGCGGTGACCTGACCTGGATCACGGGCAAACATCTCATTCAATACGGTGGCGCCTTCCAGCACAACTTCGACTACCACACCCGCACTGATAACGGTGTCACCACCAACAACCAGCTCGTCTATGGTGTTGGCAGCACGAACATCAACTTCACCAACTCACCCTACATTCCCTCCACCGTTCCTGCGGCTCAGCAGTCGCTCTATGAGGAGATGTATTCGGAGGTGCTCGGTCTGGTGACCCAGTCGCAGGTTGCATTCACTCGCATTGGCAGCAACCTGCAGATTCAGCCGCTTGGTTCGTCCGCCTACGACAAGAGCAACATTCCTTATTACAACGGCTACTTTGGCGATACCTGGAAGGTCAAACCCAATCTGACCCTGGTCTATAGCCTCGGCTACACGTTGGAAATGCCTCCGGTCGAAGTGTCCGGAAAGCAGGTAGTGCTGGTGGACGCGGCGGATGTGCCCATCAATTCGAACGACTTTCTGGCACAGCGTGCCGCCCAGGCGCTTCAGGGCCAGGCGTATCTTCCGCAGATCGGCTATGCTCTGACAGGCAATGTCGGAAGCGGCCTGAAATATCCCTACAAGCCGTTTTATGGCGAGTGGAGCCCGCGTGTTTCGGTGGCATGGAATCCGAAGTTCGATGGCGGAATCCTTGGCAAACTGATAGGCAATCAGGGTACGGTCATTCGCGGCGGATACAACCGCATCTGGGGCCGTATCAACGGTGTCAACCAGGTGCTGGTTCCGCTGCTGGGCGTTGGCCTGATTCAGGCGGTCGCCTGCGTCGATCCCCTGCCCAACAACACCTGCGCCGGCAATAACGGCGCCGATCCGAGTAACGCGTTTCGTCTCGGCAATGACGGTCTGAACCCCTACCTGCCGACGCCTTCGGCCACTCTCGCCCAGCCATACTATCCCGGAGTGGGTGGAAATGTTGCGGCAGGCGATACCGAATCGCTGGATCCCAACTATAAGCCGATTCGCACCGACAACTTTACCGTCAGCATTCAGCGCCAGATTACTCAGAAGACCATCTTTGAGGTGGGCTACATTGGCCGCAAGATTCTGAATGAGTCCACTTCGATAGACCTCGACAGTGTCCCCTACATGATGACGGCGGGTGGCCAGAGCTTTGCTTCGGCCTACGCTGCCACCTATTTCTCGCTTTACAATGGCACTGCCGCAAGCGCCGTTCCTGTCCAGCCTTTCTTTGAGAGTGCCCTGGGCGGCGCCAGTTCCGCGGTGTGCAAAGCATACTCAAACTGCACGGCCTATGTAGCTTCGGTCAACACCTCGCTCATCAAGGGTGCCCAGGTGTCCGACCTTTGGGCGGCACTCAACAAGGCAACGAGCTGGACCCTCGGTAAGACTATGTATTCCGGCGCCGGGGTAGCGGCCTCGGTGGAAGACATCGGATCTTCCGGCTACGGCAACTACAACGCTGCCTACATCACCTGGAAGGCACGCGACTTCCATGGCATGACAATACTCTCAAACTTCACGTGGGCGCGCGCGCTGGGCACTTCGCCCCAGTCCCAGTCCAGCAGTTCCTATACGCTCCTGAATCCTTACAATCTGCAGGCCAACTACGGACCAAACGGCTTTGACATCAAGTTCACCTACAGCCTGGCGATGTCATATTCGACCCCGTGGTACAAGGCTCAGCATGGCATCGTCGGCCACGTTCTGGGTGGCTATACCATCGCGCCGCTGTTTACTGCGCAGAGCGGTACCCCGCTGTGCGTCACCTACACCGCCGGCTCTTACCAGCAGGCGT
>Ga0206898_10228_pt1 | contig 14920 bp, 13 predicted proteins | sample Alteio_BWOrgHeat_50_FD_153237 | JGI IMG/M metagenome (GOLD analysis project Ga0206898, IMG submission 153237) | Enriched cells from forest soil in Barre Woods Harvard Forest LTER site, Petersham, Massachusetts, United States -... | ecosystem: Environmental > Terrestrial > Soil > Temperate forest >...
GTCAAAGCCTAGCTCAGCCAGGGGAAAACTCTGGAGCCCGCCGCCGCATAGGCTCGTGACTTATTGTTTGATGACGGTGCCGTCGAGCTTGCGCAATACGCCCCAGCCTCCGTTGAGATTGTTCCGGCCCGGGGTAAATGGATACTTCGCCGCCGCCTTTTCATCAATCTCAATCCCCCAGCCCGGGTTCTCATTCACCCACAAATATCCATCTTTCATCACTGGACAGCCGTGGAATACCTCTTGGGTCCGGTCATTGAAGGGGGTGTACTCCTGTATCCCGAAGTTCGGGATCGCGATGTCCAGGCTTACCTGCGCCATATGGCCCACGGGAGAAACATCGCCCGGCCCATGCCACGCCGTCTTCACGCCATACTGCTCGGCGAGCACCGCGATCTTGCGCGCCGGGCTCAGTCCGCCGACCTGCGAAAGATGGCAGCGGATGTAATCGATCAGCCGGTTTTCAATCAACGGTTGCCATTCATGAGGATTGTTGAATAGCTCGCCCATGGAAAGTGGAGTCGCGCAATTCTGCCGGATCTGACGGAAGTAATCGATGTCTTCAGGAGAGAGCGGATCTTCGACGAAAAACAGGTCGAACTCCTCTGCCCGCTTGCAGAAAGCCACCGCTTCATTCGGAGTCAGGCGCTCGTGTACATCGTGGAGCAGTCCAACCTCCGGGCCAAGCTCCTGCCGGCAGATTTCCAGCATCTTCAGCGACCGGCGCATGTCGTAAGCAGGTTCAAAAAATGGCCCCGCATGAAGCGGCTTAAGGTTCGAACCCGCGCCGCCAGTGGATGACCCGTATCCTTCCATGCCCGGAATCCCAATCTGCACCCGCACATTGCGAAATCCGTCGGCCATAAATTTCCTCGCCGATGCAACCACGTCGGGGAAATCCCCTCCGCCCGCGTGCGCGTAAGTCTCCACCGCTTCGCGGCACTTGCCCCCCAGAAGCTGGTAAACCGGCATGTTCGCCTGCCTGCCCTTGATGTCCCAAAGCGCCTCGTCCACGCCGCTGATGGCATTGTTCAGCACCGGCCCGTTCTTCCAGTAGCCGCTGTCATTGCAGGATTGCCAGATGTCCTCGATGCGGTCGGTCTCTTTGCCCAGCAGCAGCGGCTTAAGGTACTTCTCTACAGCTGGCCGCACCAGCTCGGCGCGCTGCGTGAACGTAGCGCATCCGTATCCATAGAGGCCATCCTGGTCCGTCGTGATCTTTACAACCGTCAGACGCACACCCTCCGGCGCGCATTCAATGACGCTGATGTCCTTGATGTGAGGGGAAGGCGTGGCCCGGGTAGCGCGCGCCACCTGTTCCTCGGCAATCGCGAATCGGGCGCCGATGCCCAGGACCCCTGTTCCTGCGACAGATTGGATAAATTGACGGCGATCGAATGACATTGGCTGCAGTTCCCTCCTGGCTCGGGAAGCCAACGCATTTTAGCAAATACGAAATAGATCGCGAGCGCGAGGGATTCGTAGCCCGGTGATCGTCCGCCGGCGAATCTCTTCGAGACCCTGGGCGTCCGTTGGTGGACTTGCCCTTGCGAGGCCGACAAGAGGACAGCGCATACGGTATGCTCTTCAGACGGAGCTTTAAGACTAAAGAACCCATGCCCAACATATTTCGATTCGCAAGCCTGATCCTCTTCTCAACAGCCGCCAGCTTGTCACTTGCTCAGCAAGCGACTGCAAATCCGCAGCCTCGCCCTGGCCCGGCTCCTTTGCAGGTGTCCAGCCCGCACTATGTTTCGATTCCGATGAGCATTGAAGTGAATGCACCGGTGGACAAGGTATGGGCGCGCATCGGCAAATATTGCGATATCGGAGAGTGGGGCATACCGGGCTGCACCATTTTGTCTGGAGATGGGGACTTGGGTACAGTTCGCTCGATCGGCAACGAGATACTTGTCGGTAAGACCAAATACTCGTACACGTACACCCAACCTGTTCGTGTCGGCGTGACCTACAGCATGTACCACGGAACGCTCGAAGCAGTTCCGTTGAGCGCGGATAAGACAGAGATCAACTACACGCTGTTTTTCGATAACAGCATGTTGGCCGATGACGCCGCTCGCGAAAAAGACATTCAGAATCGGCGCACTCGATTCACCAAGATGGTGGAAAATATGAAGGTCTTAGCCGAGGGCGGCACGCTGCCCAAAGCAAATTGAAGCCAAGTGATCTGGCGGGAGTCGAACGCAGTCGCGTTTCGATACAAATAGGTGCGAGAGTAAAGGATTCGAACAGCCCCGGCGATCGAACCGTGCGACGGTCGCTTTCCCTCGCAACCCCGCCTCTTTGACACTCTGTCCAATTTCCTTCACGCCCGAAAATCGACTATTCTATTCCCTTAGCCCGCCAAATCTGAGGTCGCCCTTATGTCCACTGCCGTCCTGCCCACCCCCGCCGCCGAATCCGCCGCCTCTTCCGCCCTCCGTCAGGTCCCGCACTGGATCAACGGCAAAGCCGTTCCCGGCGCCTCCGGCCGCACCTCCAACGTCTTCAACCCCGCCACCGGGAAGATCCAGGCCCAGGTCCCGCTCGCCTCCAAGGCCGAGCTCGACCTCGCCATCGCCGCCGCTCAGGCTGCCTTCCCTGCCTGGGGTGGAATGCCGCCGTTGCGCCGTGCCCGCGTCATGTTCCGCTTCCGCGAGATCTTCGAGTCCCGCATGGACGACATCGCCGCCATCATCACCGCCGAGCACGGCAAAGTCCTGTCCGACGCCAAGGGCGAAGCCACCCGCGGCCTGGAAAACATCGAGTTCGCCACCGCCATCCCCCAGCTCCTCAAGGGTGAATTCACCGAGCAGGTCGGCACCAACATTGACTCCTGGTCCATACGCCAGCCCCTCGGCGTCGTCGCCGGCATCACTCCCTTCAACTTCCCCGCCATGGTCCCCATGTGGATGGTTCCGCTGGCCATCGCCTGCGGCAACTGCTTCATCCTCAAGCCCAGCGAGCGCGACCCCTCCGCCTCCCTCCTCATCGCGGAAATGCTCAAGGAAGCCGGCCTTCCCGATGGTGTCTTCTCCGTCGTCCACGGTGACAAAGAAGCCGTCGACAACATCCTCGAGCATCCCGGCATCGCCGCCGTCTCCTTCGTCGGCTCCACCCCCATCGCCGAGTACGTCTACGCCAAGGGAACCTCGCACGGCAAGCGCGTCCAGGCCCTCGGCGGAGCAAAAAATCACATGATCGTCATGCCCGACGCCGACCTCGACCAGGCCGCCGACGCCCTCGTTGGAGCCGCCTACGGCTCTGCCGGTGAGCGCTGCATGGCCATCTCCGTCGCCGTCGCCGTCGGCTCCAAGACCGCCGACGCCCTCATTGAGAAGCTTCGCCCGCGCATCGCCGCCCTCACCATCGCTCCTGGTACCGACGAAAAGGCCGACCTCGGCCCGCTCATCACCGGCGCGCACCGCGACAAGGTCAAGGGCTATGTCGCCCTCGGTCAGAAGGAAGGCGCGGACCTCGTCATCGACGGCCGCGAGACCGCCGTCCCCAGAGGCGAAGGCTTCTTCCTTGGCGGCTGCCTCTTCGACCACGTCAAGCCCGAGATGAAGATCTACACCGAAGAGATCTTTGGCCCTGTGCTCGGCATCGTCCGCACCAACAACTTCGCCACCGCGCTCGAACTCATCAATGAGCATGAGTTCGGCAACGGCACCTCCATCTTCACCCGCGATGGCGACACCGCGCGTGCCTTCGCCTCCGGCGTGCAGGCCGGCATGGTCGGCATCAATGTGCCCATCCCCGTGCCCATGGCCTTCCACAGCTTCGGCGGATGGAAGCGCTCTCTCTTCGGCGACCATGCCATCTACGGCCCCGAGGGAGTCCGCTTCTACACCCGCATCAAGACCATCACCGCACGCTGGCCCACCGGCATCCGCGCCGGCGTCGACACCACCATGCCCACCTTGGGCTAGTCACAACTGCTTGTCATCCTGAGCGAGTCCCGCCCTGCGGGACGAGTCGAAGGACCCCCGCATTTGTATCGCCCACAAACTGGGTGCCCCATCCAAGCTCTGCTTGGGTGGGTTGCCTTTTTAAGCGCACAACCAACGAATCGTTTTGGGTGCCCCATCTTCGCTCGCCGCACGGAGCTAAGGTGGGAGACGAACTGGGTGCCCCATCCAAGCTTCGCTTGGGTGGGTTGCCTTTTTAAGCGCAGAGCCAACGAATCGTTTTGGGTGCCCCATTCACGCGCGCTCTTTGCGCGTGGGTGGGGATGTAGCGCGACTGCTGCTCCACACTTCGCTTAGCCTAAATCGGAAGGGCACGCGTTTACGCGTGCCGTAACCGCCAACCACCCTCAACCCTGTCATCCTGAGCGAGTCCCGCCCAGCGGGACGAGTCGAAGGACCTGCTTCTGTTTTCTTGGCCTGTCATTCTGAGCCAACGGCGAAGAATCCCCGCATTTGTGTCGACCCACAACCTTGGGTGCCCCATCTTCGCGACCATCGGGAGCTAAGGTGGGAGACAAACCGGGTGCTCCATCCCACACTCCGCTTGGTGGGAGACGGAAGCCAAGCTCTGCGTGATCTAAATCGGAAGGGCACGCGTTCGCGCGTGCCGTAACAGCCTCATCGGCAATATATACTTTGGCTAACCTAGATCACTTCTTGGGGCACGGATAGGTCTGGAGCATTGAAATATAGACGCCTATGCCCTTGGCTTCGTCCATATATGTCGGGTGTGCCTGCATGAAGGCTACGTAGACGCGGATCATAGTTCCGTGACTTGCCCTGCCGAAGCAGGCCTGCCCGCCTGTGGATAACCCTTCTGAAAATCCCTCTATGAAGTCCAAGCAGTGACTAACGGCCGGTAAATCCGCATCTGGGCCGCCAGAAGGCGAGTCATCTTCTCGAATGACGGCTTGGCACTGGTGAAAGAGAACGGAGCCACGGTCGGATATTGGAACCGAGCTTTGCTGCATTGCCAGAAACAGGATCGGTGCGAGCATGACGGCAATGGTACATCTCTCATCTGTCTACAAGGGCGAATAAACGGTTTGTTTCTTTATGGCTTATGCTGGGCGGCCATAAACCCGCAACGCGACCACCCCATCCAGCACCCGGTCCGCCATCGCCCGCTTCGTCATCTCCGGAATCTCCACCGCCGCATCCGCCGTCACGAACACCGCCGCGTTCCGGTCCGATTCGAACCCCACTCCGGCGCGCGAAACATCGTTCAGCACAATCGCGTCCGCGCCCTTGGCCCGCATCTTCACCCGCGCCCGCTCCACGTCGCTGTCCATCTCCGCCGCAAACGCAATCACCAACGTCCCTGGCCCGCGCGTGTCAGAGACGCCGCGCAAAATATCTTCCGTCGCCTCCAGCTCCAGCGTCGTCCCACCCTCACGCCGCAGCTTGGCCTCGCTCACCCTCGCCGCGCGAAAGTCCGAAACCGCCGCGGCGCCAATCACCACCGTCGCCCGCGCCAGATGCTCCATCACCGCCGCGCGCATCTCCTCCGCCGTCGTAACGGGAACCAGCGCGCAGCCCACAGGCGCCACCAGTGCCGTCGGCGCCGAAATCAAAATGACCTCAGCACCTCGCGCCCGCGCCGCCTCGGCAATCGCATAGCCCATCTTCCCCGAAGAGCGGTTGCCCAGAAACCGCACCGGATCGATCGCCTCTCTGGTACCGCCCGCCGTCACCAGCACCGTCTCACCCACAAGGTCTTGTTTCACCCCACGCGAACCAACAGCATCGATCACCGCCTGCGCAATCGTCTCCACATTCGCCAGCCGCCCCGAGCCCACCATGCCGCATGCCAGGTAACCGCTGTCCGGCTCAACGAAGGTCACGCCGCGCTCGCGCAGCGTCGCAACGCTCGCCCGCGTCGCCGCATGGTTCCACATATTCACGTTCATCGCAGGAGCAACCACCACCGGCGCAGGCGTCGCCAGCAGCATCGTCGAAAGAAAATCGTCTGCCAGCCCGTGCGCCATCTTCGCAATCGTGTGCGCCGTCGCTGGAGCAATCACCACCACATCCGCCCACTGCGCCTCGGCAATATGCTCGATCTCAGCCACCGCCGCGCCCGTCTCGTTCGCCTCTTCCCACAGGCTCGTCATCACTCTGTGCCCAGTCAGCGACGAGAACGTCAGCGGCCGCACAAACTCCTCCGCCGCGCGCGTCATCGCCACGCGCACCTCGCAGCCGCGCTGCTGCAAGGCCCGCACCAACTCCGCGGCCTTGTACGCCGCCACGCCGCCGCACACGCCCACCACCACGCGCGGCATCTGCTCCCGATTATTGAAATCTGCCATTGTTGTCCTTGCAGCCGCAGCGCGCTCCGTATCAGCTCGTAGCGGCCGCTCTTACGAACCAGCCAGCGCGAAGTCCGTCGCATCTTCGCTGCGGCTCATCACCGGGTTCTGCTGCAAATTGTACTGCTTAAAGTCGGTGGCCACCGTCTGGCTCACGTGCTGCTCGGTGTAGTCGAAGATCTTGCTCAGCGGCGTCGATCCACCCTCCTGTTGCAGTGCCTGCACCAGGTAGTAGGTAAAGAAGCCATGCTTCAGCGTGTCGCTCTCCAGCGACTCCTGCTCCGTCCCCGCCGCCGCAAACACCATCCGCCCCGAGCCCTGCGTGATGTGCTTGAGCGTCTCGGTCGAAGGCGCCGCGTTCTTAATCCCAGGCGCAATCAGCTTCGGGTCCTGCACCGTCGCATTGCCGCTGTAGCACGTGTCCAGAAAGATCGCCGCGCGCTGTGCCTTCACCCGCGTCGCAATCGCGTTTGAGATCTCCACCATCGGCAGCGCCGTCGCGTACAGGCTGTCCGGATCAATGTTCGCGCCGATCTCCGTGTCATGCGTGATGATGTAGTTCACGCCCACCGTATCCAGGTCGCGCGACGAGCCGTGCGTCGCCACATACACCACCACCACATCGTCCGGCCCCGCGCTGCGCGCCAGCCAGTTCAGTTGCATCTTGATGTTCTTGGTCGTCGCCTGGTCGTTCAGCAGGCTGTGCACATGGTCGGCCTGGAAGCCGCCGATCTTCGGATCCACCAGCGCATCCTCAAAGCTCTGCGCATCATTCGCCGTGTACTTCAGCGGCTCTATGTTCTGATCGGTGAACGTCCCAATGCCGACAATCAGCGCCCAGCGTTGTCCCGGCGGGCCACTAGGCCCACTCGCATTCGCGGCCGGCGCACCGTTGCTCGTCACCGCGCGCCTGCCCGGAGCCGGTGTAGACAGTACAAACGGATTCAGCTGCTCCGCGCTCGCGTCCGATGGAAACAGTTGCGCCTGGCGCATCGCGAAGTCCGCTAGTTGCGCATGTCCCAGCTTGCGCTCCACCAGCGAGCGGTAATACCACGCGTCGCCCAGCTCGCCGCACAACTCAGCCGCGCGCTTCAGCAGTTGGTCTGCATCGCCCAGCTGGTCATTGCTCGCGCTCGCGGACATCTTCTCCAGCGCCTGCACCACCAGGTCCACGCCCGCGCCGCACCGTCCGCCCTGCGCCTGCGCCCGTGGCACACAGATAGCGCAACCCAGCGCGGCGACCATAAACACTGCCGCTCGGCGTGAGATGTCCCGAAAAAATTTCATTCCTGCCAAAAATATACCGTCGCCCATCCGCACCGGTTTCACTTCCGTCTACTGCCCACGCGCCTTCTGTTTCATTGCAGCAATAATCGCGCCGTTCACGCCGCCCTTGGAGAGCTCAATCTGGCCCCTCGCGCTCAGGTCGAACTTCGCCTGCGAATGTTGGATGGTATCGATAATGTTCCCCTGGTCCAGCTTCGCCTGCACCATCTGGATCACGTCTGCGTTGGTCAGCGCGTCCGCTACCGGAGGCGCAGCTGCTACCGCCGCGGCCTGTGCATTCGCCGCCGTCTCCTCGCTCAGGGTCTTGTAGTGCGCCAGCGCCGTGTCGATGCGGCTCTGCGGTTGTAGGAAGTTCTTCTCCGTCGGCTTGGCGTCGATCGCCTTGCCATAATCGATCGCCGCCTCCTGCAGGTACTTCCGCGCCTTGGCAAAGTCCTCGGACTGATAACCCAGCGCCTCGTTCACCACGCCCAGGTTGTACTGCCGGTAGGCGTCCTCATCCGGCTGCGGGAAGGGAGTCATCGTCTCCAGACCCTCCAGCGCCCGCGTCCACAGCTTCTGGTCCATTAGCGTATTGGCGTCGTCCAGCCCGCCGCCGCGCGCCAGCAGCACCTCCACCTGTTCGGAGGTATTCACCAGATTCGATGCCACGTCGTACGCCACCGACTGGACTAGCCACGTCTTCAACTCCGCCGGCGTGGGCGGCTGCTCTGCCTGCTGCGATGGGCCGTTGCCCCCCGTGGGCATCTTGATGTGCGACGCCAGTATCCCTGTCAGCGCGGACGCCTTGCTCGCATTCGGATTCGCCGGGGGCGGCAGCACGAACTCCTGGTCGAAGGCCGTCTTCACCGTATTGGCCGCAATCGACCGGCTCCCACGCACGTCCTGCGCGTTGAAGGTCGCCGCCATCATCCCGATCACTCGCTCCGTCGGCACGGACGCAGCCGGCTTCTTGCCAAAGCTGAAGCCCTGCTGCTGCGTCACCGGCGGCGGCGGCTGTGTGTAGCTCGTCACCTGCACGTTGATTACCGCGTCCGGCTTCTCGCCCGGGCCCAGGCCCACCGTGCGCAGCCGCGGGTCGTTGTTGACGATCATGCTTTCAATCGTCGACTTCAGATTGAGAATGACGTCCCCTGGTATTCCCGGCCCTGTCACATTCACCGCGAACGTCGAGCCGGAAATGTGCCCCGTCGGCGGCAGCTTGCGCACCAGCACGATCTTCTTGCGCCCAAACCCGCCACCGAAGTTCTGCGCCTGCGCCGTCACCGCGCCCATCGCGGAGATTCCCAGCAGCAGAACCAACACGATAACGGCTCTTGACCTACTCACACAGCCCATGCGCAAAAACCGAGGAAACATAATCGACTCCAGGCGATCGCAATGCAGGATGAAGGGACCCAAACCGCTTCTTGCTGGGCGGCGTACCCGGAGCCAGGCTCAGCTGCCGGGTCCCAGCCCGTCACGTCAAACCGTATTACTTGCTGCTCTTGCTGGCGGAACTGCTCGTACTCTTGGTCGCCGCCGTCGGTGAGGGCGGCGCACTCAGCAGCGTACTCGGCGTTGCCTGCCGTGAGGCCCCCCCTCCATCCGCCGAGGAGGTCATAGGCTTCAATCCAATGCTCGCCGTCAGATACGTGATGTCCGGCTTGGCCGCCGCGGCCAGGTCGTACACCGAGGTCGTCGCGGATGCGCCCTTCGGCACCAGGTATCCCTGACGCAGGTCGAGCTTGTCCAGGAACGGCGTCAGCTCCGAGGAATACGCATTCGGCACCAGAACGTAATCGCCAGGCACCAGGTTCAGGCCGCTGGAGGTCTGCGCCAGTTGCCGTGCCAGTTGCGTCGCGTAGGCCGGCTTAGGCATGCTGTTCAGCAGGAACGTCGTCCTCTGCTCCATCGCGCCGTACAGGTTGCAGAAGCCCTTCAACGCCGTCACGCTGATTGCCGGCAGTCCGATCAGCGGCGCGAAGCGTCCGACCTCGTTGGTCAGGTTCTTGATCACCAGGTAGAACGTCGACGCCTTGTGCGTCATCGACAGGTTCACCGCCATCTGTCCCGATCCGCCCGGCAGCACCATCGCGCTCATCTTCTGCGAGCCCGACGACGGATTGAAGCTCAGGTCCTGCAGCGGAGGCAGTTTGCCCGTCGAGTCGGGAAACAGCCCGGCCAGCGACATCCACGCCATCGTATCCAGATACTCCGGCAGCAACGACTGGTTCTGCACCATATCCAGGCGCAGTTGCGCCGACTGTAGCTGGTTGAACTTCTCGCGGTCCTCGCCCGCCATGTGGAAGCCCTCGACCGCAACATTGGCCGAGATGTCGCCCGGGTGGTCCAACAGCTCTCCGCTATCGATGCTGGTGGCCAGGCGCAGCGTGGACTCCTTTGTCTTGGGGTCGGTGTAGTAGTGGTAGTAGTCCACCAGCCGGTCCGACGCCCCCGAAGGGTTCGCCGCCGCCGCAGGATCTGTCTTCCTGAACAGCCCGCGTCCGCCTACGCCTGCAGGGTGGCCTGTGCTCGGGGTATCGGCGACCGCGCCAAAGGCGTCCCAGAAGTTCTGCGAGTCATGTGGCGCTGTGTGTCCGCCGTCGCCGACACCGACACCGGCCTGTGCCGCCGCCGCTAGCTCCTCGGCCAGCGCCGAGCGCGTTGAACTCGATTCGAGCAGGCCCATCAGCCCACCGGTCAAAATTGTCTGCTGCAAAAAGCTGCGTCGACTTGCGCTCATGATTCCACGTCCTGTCCAAGACAGAGTTGAAAAGAGCAAGGGGAGGAGGCTTTGAATATATCCGAATCCGGCCCCGCTTGGTAGGGCCAGACCATGAATCCTGAAAACCTGCGGATATCTCCCTCGGGGCCCGTGAAACTTGCCGTCGGCGGCCGCCGGACGGAGTATGTAACCTCTGTACAAGTGATACGCGATTGCGCGGGAAAAGTCGCGCCCATGTGCGATAAAACCCGCGTCAATTGCGGAGATTCGCAACTTTCCGCGCTCGAAAATTAAGCCATGCTTAAGCTCGTCTCGCCCACGCAACAAAGTGCATACTGCCCGCATCCGTGCACCCGTCGTCCGAATCCAATAGACTTGCTTCTTGCCTACTGAATTCCAATCCCGCGGCCGCAACGTCCTCGGCCAGCCGCTCGCCACCTGCGGCTGCCAACCCATGACCGGCTTCTACCGCTCCGGCTGCTGCGAGACCGGCCCCGAGGACCTCGGCGTCCACACCATCTGCTGCATCGTCAACCACCCCTTCCTCGAAGCCTCCAAAGCCCTGGGCAACGATCTCTCCACCCCCATGCCGCAGTACGGCTTCCCCGGCCTCAGGCCCGGCGACCGCTGGTGCGTCTGCGCCGCGCGCTGGCTCCAGGTCGAGCAGGCCGGCGCCGCTTGCCCCATCGTCCTCGAAGCCACCCACGAGGCCACGCTGAAGATCGTTCCCTTCGAGCTGCTCATCCAGTACGCCGTCATCCCCGACCAGCTCCACTGAGACCGGCCACCCATTCGATTTCGGGTGCCCCATCTTCGCGACCGCAGGGAGCTAAGGTGGGATCGAGTAGTCCGCTATCGCACCAACCACGCCGATGCAGCCACCACCAGCCCCGCAGCCCCCAGCGCCAGTCCGCCGACGAAGAAGCTCCGCCGCCGCGTAAACAGCATAATCGACGACAGCACCACCGCGATCTGCAGCAGCGCCTCGCCCAGGTCGAAGCGCACTGCCTTTTGCTCAGCCACCTTCACCTCGGCCTCGAACTCGTCGGCCTTCGCCTGCTCGTCCTTCAGGTCATCCGTCCACTTCGCGATGTGCGCCTTGTACTCGGCGATCTTCGCCGCCGTCGCCTTCGCATCCGTACTCGGCTGCATCGCCAGCAGATCCACCGTCACCGTCAGGTTGTCCTGCCGGATCTTCTTCGCCTCATACAGGCTCCACTGGTCGCCCGCGCGCGACTGCGCCAGCACCGCCTCCGTATGCGCGCGATGCCCCAGCACCGTCACCATCGCCACCAGCACCGCAAGGATCGAGATCGCCAGCGAAATACTCGTCAGCGACTCCTCCCCACCCTCTTTCACCTGCTTGGCAAACTCCTGCATCTCCGTCGCTTCCATCTTGTATCTCCGTCGCTTCCATATGTCGGCCCATTCTAGCTCGCCGAGCTGCACAGACGCACCCACACAGACGCACCACCCCGCTCCCGCATCTCACTTTGGATAGAAACGCCCGACTTTATTTGCCGGAGGCCCAGATGCCCGTACCCCAGACCCAGAAAGCCGACACACCTGATCCCAACGCCCTCGCTGGAACCCCCAACTCACTTGGCGCAGAGAGCCGCCGCGACGGCCGCCCCGCCACCGATGACAATGTCGTCGAAGCCATCGACGAAGAAGGCCCGGAGATTCCCCGCCCCGACCCCCAGCAAAGCGACGAGTAACGCATAGCCCGCCGGGCGTACACTTGCGCCAAGGAGCATCGTCATGGACCGCAAACTTACCTGGCACCAGCGCCTCAATCAGGCACGCGGCTGGATCTTCTTCCTCGCCATCGTCTGCGCGGGCCTGTTTTTCTTGATTTGCCGCTGAAGCTCAGCCCTCGTCCTTCCACCCCGGCAGCTCCTGCGAGCCCGTAATCAGCCGCGCGCCGTCGTGCAGCGTCAGATACGTCCACGCCCACTGGCCAAACACCCGCAGCCGGTTGCGGAAGCCGATCAGGAAAAAGACATGCACCATCAGCCACGCCAGCCAGGCCATAAACCCTGACCAGTGCGCCTTGAACGGCCATATGATCTTCGCCACCGCAGCCTTGCGTCCGATGGTGGCCATGTCGCCCTTGTCGAAGTAGTGGAAGCCCTTCACGTCGCGGCCTTCCGATCCAGCCTCATGCCCCACGAGACTGCCGATGCGCCGCGCCGCGTACGTCCCCATCTGGATCGCCGGCTGCGCCACCCCCGGAATCTGCCGGCCGTTCTCCTCCACGTGCGCCAGGTCGCCGCACACGAAGATCTCTGGATGCCCCTTCGGGTTCAGGTACTGGTCCACAAGCACGCAGCCCTTTTTGTCCGTCTCCGCGCCCAGCAGCTTGCCCAGCGGCGAGGCCTGCACGCCCGCCGCCCACAGCGTCACCACGGCGTCAATTCTCTCCTTGCCGCCTACCACCACATAGCCCGGCTGCACATCGGAGACCACCGCACCCGTCCGCACCTCCACGCCCAGCGCGTTCAGCTGCTGCAGCGCCTTCGCCTGCAGATCCGCCGGATACATCGCGAGAATCTGCGGCGAACCCTCCAGGATCAGCACCTGCGCCTGTTTCGTATCGATGTGGCGAAAGTTGTTGCGCATATACAGCCGCGCAATGTCCGAGATCGCGCCCGCCAGCTCTACGCCCGTCGGCCCTCCGCCCACGATCACGAACTGCAGCGGAGGATGTGTCCCATGCTCCATCATCTGCCGCTCTGCCAGCTCGAACGCCAGCAGCACCCGACGCCGGATCTCCGTCGCGTCCTCCACCGTCTTCAGCCCCGGCGCCAGCGTCGCCCACTCCTCATGCCCGAAGTAGGAGTGTGTCGACCCCGCCGCAACAATCAGATAGTCGTATTCCAGCATTGCGCCGGACTTCAGCCGCACTCGCCGCTCCTCGAGGTCGAAGCCCACCACCTCATCCATCAGTACCTCGACGTTCGGGTGCGGGCTCAGGATCGACCGGATCGGCTGCGCAATCTCCGCCGGCGACAGCACCGCCAGCGCCACCTGGTACAGCAGCGGCTGGAAGGTGTGATAGTTCTTACGGTCCACCAGCGTCACATCCACCGGCAGCTTCGCCAGCTCCTGCGCCGCGTTGATCCCGGCAAACCCGCCGCCGATCACCACTACGCGCCTGCGCACCCGTACCTCTGTTACTGTGCCCGCCGCACCATTCGCATCTCCCATGGCGAGCCTCCTCTCGTCTCATCTCTTCTCTTGTCTCTATATTTCTGATGCCACAGGAACCTTCTCGATGCAAACGGTGCCCAGCCGACATACACATCTCGATGAAAGTGCATCTCACCCGAAATGGACATAGAGCTGGTTCTCCCCGCCATTTTTCTGTTGCCATGCGCGCGCGCGATGTTACGATCGCGTTACTCCCCGTAGTAAATGGGTAAATCCTCCCCAGGGCCCCTGTTATTCCCCGGCGCACGCTATCGCCTTCTGCGCGATTGGCTCGGGGTGACGCATGTTGCAAAGCGCCGCGGACACCAGGGCTGTAAATCCGGGCAAGACGCACGTAAATGTCGTTCTTGAAAAGGAAGGTGACCCTTGAAAATTAAACATTCGCTGCCTGCTCTTGGGATTCTCGCTGCTCTCGCATCACTCACACTAACCGTCTCAGCACAGTCCGTAATTCCAGTCGTAAACTCCGTCCCGTCTATCCACGCGGAACTGGCGCAACCCCTCGCCTCCAGCTCATCGTCAGACTCGGAGTTGGCCTACGCCCCAGCCGCGGAGATGCCAGCCATGCCATCAGCCCCGGCCGCATCGGCAGCGTCCGCGCCCGCCCCGGCAGACACTCACGGTGGTGGTCCCTTCTCTGGCCTCGGCGTGGGCTTCAAGATCGGCACCATCGGCATCGGCTTCGACGCCGCCACGCCCCTGATTTCCGGTCGCCTCAATCTGCGCGGGGGAGCCGGGTTCTTCAGCTACAGCAGCACCTTCACCGCCAGCAGCGACAACATCAACGGAACCCTCAAGCTCAATAACGCGGACGTCATGCTGGACTTCTTTCCCTTCCACGGCAGCTTCCGCCTCTCCGCCGGCACCACCGTTTACAACAACACCGCCGTCAACGGCACCCTCACCTTCGCGGCCGGCACCACCTTCACCATGGGCAATACCAAGTACATCAGCGCGCCCTCGCCAAACTCCGCCGCCGGCACCGCTGGCTTGAAGTTCGGCAACAACACCGTCCCCCGCTTCACCCTCGGCTGGGGCAACATGGTACCCAGGACCGGCCGCCTCAAGTTCGAGACCGAGATCGGCATCGAGTACATCGGCGATCCGCCCGTCTCCTGGAACATCACCGGCCAGGCCTGCACCACCGCCAACGGTTCCACCTGCAGCTCCGCCTACGGGCCCGTCGCCCCGGCCGACATCGCCCAGGAGAAGACCAACGTGCAGAACGACATCAACGGCCTTAGGGTCTTCCCCGTCGTCTCCATCGGTCTCAGCTACAGGCTCTTCTGAGACACGCTAGAACGTGGCATCTCGGTCCCAACCACTCCAGTCCCGCATCTTCTTCTTTAAGGATGCGGGACTTTTGCGTCATTTTGGCTTCCGCCCTTGGCTCGGCCTGCATCTTTCACGCCCGCTGCGCCGTCTCATGCTTC
>Ga0206898_10249_pt1 | contig 14904 bp, 15 predicted proteins | sample Alteio_BWOrgHeat_50_FD_153237 | JGI IMG/M metagenome (GOLD analysis project Ga0206898, IMG submission 153237) | Enriched cells from forest soil in Barre Woods Harvard Forest LTER site, Petersham, Massachusetts, United States -... | ecosystem: Environmental > Terrestrial > Soil > Temperate forest >...
CGCTTCTGGTGCTCCGTCTCTGGGATCACGCACGGCACCGGCACGCTCTTGCCCTCCGCATCCACCGCAACATACGTCAGGTACGCCGATGACACATGCCGCAGCGTGCGCAGCCGCGCATCTTCCACCATCGCTCGTACGCCAATCTCCATGCTCGTCCGGAACGCGCGATTCACGCTCGCCTTCAGAATCAGCAGGTCGCCCATGTGTACCGGCGCCACAAAGTCCAGATGGTCCATGCTCGCCGTCACCACCAGCGCGCGCGAGTGCCGCGCCGCCGCCACCGCGCCCACCAGGTCGATGAACTGCATCAGCCGCCCGCCAAACAAATTGCCCAGCGCATTCGAGTCCGCCGGAAAGATGATCTCGCTGCGCTCCGCCTGCGACTCCGCCACCGTCCGCGAACCCACCCTGCCCTCGCTCATCCCCCCATTCTAAATCCTGCACAAAATCGGCCACGGAACATCACAGATCGGCAATAAGAGCAGACGACGGATTCACACGGACAAGCCCGGATAAAATCCATGAGCTTTAAATCCGCGTTATCCGTGCAAATCCGCGGTCGTCTTTTGTTCTTCTACAATCCCTCTATGGACAAGATCGCCGCGCTCAATGGCATCCTCGAGCTCGACCCCTCCAACGCCTTCGCGCGCTACGGCCTCGCCATGGAGCACATCGCGCAGAGCAACACCGATTCAGCCCTCGCCGAGTTCACCACCCTCATCGAGCACCACCCCGACTACGTCCCCGCCTATCAGATGTCCGCGCAGACCCTCGCCAAACTCGGCCGCGCTGAAGAAGCTATAACTCGTCTTGACGCCGGCCTCGCCGCCGCCCAGCGCACCGGCAACGCCCACGCCGCCTCCGAGATGCAGGCCCTCCGCGACGACCTCGCAGCATAGCTACAACTCCCGCAGCGCCCGCAGCCACTCCATCGGCGAATCCACCATCGCATCCGGCGCAGCCGCCTCCAACCTGTGTGGCGCCAGCCCGAACAGGCATCCCACCGACCGCGCGCCGCAGTTACGCGCCGTCAGCACATCTACATCCGAGTCGCCCACCATCACCGTCTCCGCTGGAAGAATCGCAGCACCGCCGCCGATCGTTCCAGCCGCTAGAACCGACGCCTCCGCCATCAGCGTCAGCAGCCCCGACGGATCCGGCTTCTTTGTGTGGAAGCTGTTGCCCCCATAGTTCTGAAAGAAATATTTATCCAGCCCAAAGTGCGCGCAGATATCCCGCGACGGCCGCACCGGCTTGTTGGTCAACACCGCCATTGCCACGCCCGGCAACTCCTGGCGAATCTCATCCAGCGCCTCGAACACACCGTCGTAGACATACGTATAGTCGAGCTTGTGCTCGCGGTAGTAATCCAGAAAAAACTCCACCGCCGCCCCCACATACTCCTCGTCGTGTACGTCGCCCTCCGGATCGCCCAGCGCCCGCCGCACCAGCATGCTCACCCCATCGCCGATGTAGCTCGCGATCACCGTCTCGGGCAACTCTGGCCGCCCCAGATGCTCCAGCATCGCATTCACTGAGTTCGTCAGATCGATGCGCGAATCAATCAGCGTGCCATCCAAATCAAACACCACCAGCCTTGGGACCATCCCACTATATTAAGCGTCCCCGCCCTGGCGTGCCCTCGCACACGTCAGAACACTGTTTGTCATTCTGGACCACGCGCTTCGCATGCTCGGAATCTCCGCATTTGCCTTCCCGAAAAACGAATCCGCGTTCATCCGCGGTCGATTTGGTATCCGTGTCACCTATGCCCTACCCTCGAACCCTCGGTTCCATCTCGCGACCACGCGCGTCTCGCGCTCCCATCCCAGCACGCTCACGCTGCCCGTCCCCAGCGTCAGCAGACTCCCACCCACCGGCTGCAATCCAATCCATCGCGCCGCCAGGATCCGCAGAATATGCGCGTGCCCAAACAGCAGCACCCGGTCCGCATTCAGCTCTGCGCCCTCCACAGCCTCCAGCGCCCTCATAATCACCCCATCCGCCCGTGCGCCCACCTGCTCCAAAGTCTCCCCACCTACAATCGGGTCCTTCCACACCGACCACCCTGGAATCTCCGTCTGGATCTCCGCCGTCGTCCGCCCTTCATACACGCCGTAGTCCCACTCACGCAGCCCATCGTCCACCTGCGCCACATCCCCGAACCCCGCAATCTCGCACGTCTCCCGCGCCCGTTCCATCGGACTGCGCAGCACCGCGCAAAAATTCACCCCGGCAAGAAATCTTCCCAGCACTACCGCGCGCTCCCGCCCCAGCTCGGTCAGCAGAATATCCGTGCGGCTGGTGTGCTTCCCCTCCGCACTCCACTCCGTCTCTCCATGCCGAACCAGCCACAACTCTGTGCAAACTCCCACGCGCACCCTCCGCTCTTATCATCTAACCACGCTGGAGGCGTACCGCAGGTTATGGCCAATCCTCAGGATCCTCAGACAGCAAAAATCGACACCACCTGCTGCATCGTCGGCGGAGGCCCAGCCGGCATGATGCTCGGCTACCTCCTCGCCCGCGCCGGAGCCGCCGTCACCGTGCTTGAGAAGCACGCCGACTTCTTCCGCGACTTCCGCGGCGACACCATCCATCCCTCCACCCTCGACCTCATCGCCGAGCTCGGCCTCCTTGACGCCTTCCTCGCCCTCCCGCACCAGCAGATCGATAACTTCACCCTCGTCCTCGGCGGCCAGTCCTTCCCCATCGCCGACCTCACCCACCTCCCCACCCGCTGCAAGTTCGTCGCCCTCATGCCGCAGTGGGACTTCCTCAACTTCCTCGCCGCCCACGCCGCCAAGCTCCCCACCTTCCGCCTGCTCATGCAGCATGAAGCCATCGGCCTTATCTCGGACGACCGTGGCCGCATCATCGGCGCCCGCGTAAAATCGCCCACCGGAGAACGCGACATCCGCGCCGCCCTCACCGTCGCCTGCGATGGCCGCCACTCCACCTGCCGCACCGACGCCGCGCTTCCTGTCATTGAGACTGGCGTCCCCATCGACGTCCTCTGGTTCCGCCTCCCGCGCCGTCCCACCGACCCTTCCAACGTCATCGGCAACATCAACTTCGGCACCCTCGCCGTCCTCATCAACCGCGCCGACTACTTCCAGTGCGCCTTCATCATCAAGAAAGACACCTTCGCCACCCAGGTCCAGCCCGCCGGCATCGAAGCCTTCCGCGCCTGCATCGCCCGCCTCGTCCCCTTCCTCGCCGACCGCGTCCACGAGCTTGCCACCTGGGACCAGGTCTCGCTCCTCACCGTCCAGGTCAACCACCTCACCCGCTGGCACCTCCCCGGCCTGCTCCTCATTGGCGACGCCGCCCACGCCATGTCCCCTGTCGGCGGCATCGGCATCAACCTCGCCATTCAGGATGCAGTCGCCGCCGCCCGCATCCTCGCGCCCTACCTCGCTCCCGCCGCGTCCACCCGCAGTCGTTCGCTAAGCAACGGCTCTTCGTTAAATGCCGGCCATTCGTTGGGCGGAGGCAGTTCGTTAACGAATGCCCCGTTCATCTCGGAACTCGCTCTTGCTCAGGTCCAGCACCGCCGCGAACTTCCGACCCGCCTCACCCAGGCCTTCCAGGTCTTCGCCCACCGACAGCTCTCGCGTACCCTCGGCAATCCCGCGCCCGTCCATCCCCCACGCATCCTCCGCATCCTCTCGCGCAGCCAGACCTTCCGCCGCCTCACCGCCCGCTTCATCGGCATCGGCCTCCGCCCCGAACACATCGACCCAACGCAGTTCCCTCCCAACTAGTCCTGCCTGGTTCGCCGCCGTCACTCTGCACTCGCAGCCCATACCCCTTGTATAGTTAGCTCGCGCCCCTGAATCGACCACAGGCTTCATCGAGGTTTGGATATGCGGCTGACCGGAATCCGTTTACTCCTCTGCGCTCTGCTTCCCCTCTCCATCTCGCCGCTGCACTCGCAAACTGCCGGGCCTCATAGCTCGCCTGCACCCGCGCAGCATCCCGGCTCCTGGAAGCTCGCCTACGAGGAGAACTTCGAGAGCGCCACACCCATATTCCCCAATGGCTCGCCCTCCTGGACGCACGACACATACCAGAACGCCGACGAGTTCTCCGACGCCGGCTCCCATTTTCCCGGAGTCGTTCCGCCCGCGGCCTGGCGAGCCGAAGCGCCTTTCGGTAAAGAGGGCTGGCTCACCGTCGCGGCCTACAGTCGCTCCAGCCAGACCAGCTTCAGCAGCCTCTTCCAGGTCGTGCCCGACCCCGCCAACCCTGCCAACCACGTCCTTCGCATCGCATCCCCGCAGAGCACCGACGGCCTCGTCATCCGCTCCACCGCCAGGCTGCCCGAAAGATACCGCGTCTGCCTCCGCGCCGGCTTCGCCTCCTTCGGCGACGGCAAGCCCGGCCCCAATAGCCTCAATGGCTACGCCGGCGGCGAGACCGCCGCGCCCTGGGGCACCGACAGCTCCAGCGAAGAAAACGGCTTCTACTGGCTCACCATCCTCGATGCCACTCCACGCCCGCACAACAACATCTGGATTCATCACCACCGCAAGGTCGTCATCGACTCCGACAACAACAAGGGCGCATGGACCAACATCTGGGAGGGCAAAAGCTGGGTCGCCGACGGCCAGCATCCCATCATGATGTTCGGTCTCGACAAAGATGGACACGACAGCGGCGACAACGGCCTCCCCTTCCTCGCCTGGTCCAACGGCGCCCTCCAGCCCTCCGGCGAAATTCGCGCCGTCGACGCCTACAAGGACTCCACTTGGTACAACGTCTGCATCGAGCGCAATCCCAGCGCCTTCGTCCTCACCATCTCCGGCGACTTCAAGTTCGGCGGCCAGCAGACCTACACCGGCGCCATCCCCGTCAAAGATGTCTATCAGGCCGCCCACGGCATCCCCGACTTCTTCATGTTCGGCGATCCCCACAACAACTACTACCGCGGCTCCGTCTACTACGACGACATCCGCCTGGAAACCTGGTCCACAAAATAACGCGAGATATTCCCGCCGAACCTACTCAGAACCGGCGTGGAAGATAGGCTTCACCATCGCCTCAATCTTGGCAGCCATCTCCTCAGCGGGAATGCGGTCGGGGGTCTGGTGCCACCTCCGGGCGGCGCCAAAAATAGCCCAGGCCGCCGCCGCCGCCGGCAGCTTTGGATCGGTGCCCGGCGTCATCGCGTGCTTCTCCGCGCCCTCCGCAAACATGCCTTCCACCACTGGAATGATGGAGCCCTCCAGCGGCATCTTGGCTAGATTGGCAGGGCACCCGCTCGCCTCAGCGAGGTAATCGCAGACGCCGAGCGCAATGCCTCGCAGTGCTTCATCGCAGTTTGTGAAGGAAAGCCCGCGTCGCGCAATCAGGTCGCGGAACCGAGCGGCGGTCATGGCCTGCAGCAGGGCGTTCTTGTCCGGGTAATGCAGGTAGAAGGTGGCCCGGTTCAGCGTCGCTTCATCCGCAATCTCCTGGATGGAGATATCAGCGAACTCCTTGCGGTTGAGCAACCTAAGTAGCGCCTCCATCAACATCTGGCGGCTGCGCAGGACGCGCGGGTCCGTGTTCACCGCTGGGTTGCAGGATTGGGTTGCGTCTGCCATAGCACTCTAAGCATAGCCCCCTTCTACACAATTAGATGCATAAGCGACATTTGTTGATTTATTTGAATCATCATTTGTCTACTAAACATCAATTGTCGTATAGGAGGGCTTCTCATATGCCCACGCTTCTTCACATCGATTCCAGCCCGCTGTATGGGCGATCCGTTTCGCGGCAACTCACTGAGGCGTTCGTCGCTGAATGGAAGTCTTCCCACCCAGATGGAAAGGTCGTCGACCGCGACCTGAACGCAACCCCCATCTCGCCTATTACAGCTGACTGGGTGGGCGCAGCCTACACGCCGGACGAGGCGCGCACTCCCCAACAGAAAGATCTGCTCGCGCTTTCCGACACCCTGCTCGCCGAACTGCAGCAAGCTGATGAGTACGTCTTTGGCGTGCCGATGCATAACTTCGGTGTGCCCTCGGTGCTGAAGCTCTGGATCGACCAGATCGCGCGCGTCGGCAAGACCTTTTCCTACGCGGAGGGTGGACCGCCGAAAGGATTGCTCACCGGCAAGAAGGCGACCTTCATCATCGCGACCGGCGGGATCTACGACGCGCAGACGCAGATGGCCTCCTTCAACTTTGTCGAGCCCTACCTGCGCTCGGTCTTCGGCTTCCTCGGTGTAAGAGATGCGACCTTCCTCACGACCGGCGGCACCGCCGCGCTCAACCGCGGGCAGGACCGTGATGCATTTCTCGCGCCGCACCTTCAAGCCGTGCAAACGCACGCGCATGCAATCTAAAAGGAGACGCCACAATGAAGATAGCTTCTACCATCGCGCGCTATCTGCTGGGGCTTTTGTTTACGGTCTTCAGCCTCAATGGATTTCTCAACTTCATCCATCAGCCGCCGCCGCCGAACCCGCTTGCAATCCAGTTTCTTGTCGCTACCGGTTCGTCGCACTTTGCCGCGTTCTTCTTCGCGGTGCAGCTGATTGGCGGGCTGCTTTTGCTCTCAGGCTACTTCGTTCCACTTGCGCTCACACTGCTTGCGGCGGAGCTATACAACATCCTCGCCTTTCATCTCACGCTTGCGCCGGAGAGCATTGCTCCGGCGCTCGTAGCATCCGTGCTCTGGGTCTTGGTCTTTCTTCAAAACCGCGCAAGCTTCAACAGCATTTTCGCCGCGAAGCCCGCGCCGCAGGAATAGAATCTGCCATCGCTTGGGGATCAGCATGCATATCAACAGTACGGTCGGCATATCCTGTCTATGCATGCCACCTTCCCTACCTGAAGTTCATGGAATCGATCTCGACGCGCAGACCCGCTGCGCGCACTACCGGACTGCGCTCGACATCGTTGCCATCAAGATGAAGTGCTGCGGCGTCTACTACGCCTGCAAGGAGTGCCACGAGGCCCTCGCAGACCATCCGATTGAAGTCTGGCCGCAGTCGGAATGGACCGAGAAAGCCGTCTTGTGCGGCGCCTGCCGGTCCGAGATAAGCATTGAGCGATACATGGCGAGCGGACACAAATGTCCGGTTTGCGCAGCCGCCTTCAATCCTGGCTGTCGCAACCACTACGAGTTCTACTTCGCGCGTCCCGCCTGACCACAGCTCACGCGAATTTTACAAACCGCAGCGATGCCGAGTTCATGCAGTAGCGAAGGCCGGTTGGTTGTGGCCCGTCGTCAAAGAGATGTCCGAGGTGGGCATCGCACAGCCGGCACGAAACAGCCGTTCGGTCCTCCCCGAAAGAAGAGTCGAGACTCTCTCGAACATTCTCCTTGGCCAGCGGCTGCCAGAAGCTGGGCCACCCGGTGTGCGAATCATACTTCGTCTCTGAGGTGAACAAGGCCGTTCCGCAGCAGATGCACCGGAACAGGCCCTTGTCGTGCAGGTCCCAGTACTTTCCCGTGTACGGAACCTCGGTTCCTGCGTGGCGTGTCACGTCGAAGGATTCCTTCGAGAGCATTTGCTTCCACTCTGCATCCGTCTTCACGATCGTCTGGACAGTCTTCTTACCCACGTTCTGCCCCTGGTCGGAGTACTCCACAATCACAACATCGTGGGGCATCGTGGGCTTGGCGCTCGCCTCTACCGGCCATGTTGGAAGGGTGCGGTGCAAGGCCCAGGCTGCGGTCGCGGTTGCTCCTGCGATCACAAAGAAACGGCGCGATTGGTGCGAGTTCATGTGTCCTCCATTCAAGAGCTGTCAGCCGAAGGTGAAGGCGAAGGCCTGTGCCCCCGGCTCATCAAACTGGATCTCAAAGGTATGTTCTCCGGCCCCCGCCTTCAGCCGGATCAGCTGATACAAGCGGTACTCGGTGACCACCCCTGCTCCATTAACGTCCGAATCGGCTCCATGGTTTTCCCCAATCGGCTTTCCGTCCATAGTCACATGGAAATGAACCGGTTTGCCGTCCGCCGCAGGGCCAAGAACCAGATGCAGGTCCCGCGCATGGAACCGGTACGCAATCTTCGCATCCGGCGCCAGTGACTGCGCAATCTGTTCATGGTCGATCCAGCGTCCGCTGAACGCCCACTCGTTTAGACGAAGCTGGGGCGGCAGGGTGTAGTTCGCCGCTATATCGGATTTCAGCCCTCTGGGGGAGGCGAAGTGCTCCATCCGGCTGTAGCCGACGTACGTCTCCGGAGACTCCCCCTGCTCTGTGCCCGGAGGCGCCTCTACGCCCTGCCCCGAAACCGCGACGACACCCGATGGAAGCGGTGTCTGCCCGCCGCGCTCCTTCAGAAGCGTCTGGATCCATTGCTCCGATTCGTCATATCCGCCTTCGCCGAAGTGGTGGAAACGGATTCGCCCAGTCGTATCGATAAAGTAATCGGCAGGCCAATACTCGTTGAAGAACGCATTCCAGATCGCGTAGTTGTTGTCCATCGCCACGGGATAGGTGATGCCAAGGTCGTGGACCGCCTTCTCCACGTTTGCCTGGTCCTTCTCAAATGGGAATTCGGGCGTATGGATTCCAATGACGACCAGGCCACTGTCCTTATACTTCTGTGCCCAGGCTTCGACGTAAGGCAATGTTCGCAGGCAATTGATGCAGGAGTAGGTCCAGAAATCGACCAGGACGACCTTGCCCTTCAGTTGATCGAGTGTCAACGGGGGACTGTTCAGCCACGCCGTCGCCCCGATAAGGTTCGTACCATCGTCATCGTTGGCTGGCGCCTGCCTGTTGGGTTGCTTCGCATGAATCTTGTCCACGAGGCTCTGTTCAAGGCCCGCCGTCTTCGCCAGAGAGAGCCGTGTAAGGATGCCGCGGTCGAGGCCGAAAGCAATCGCCACCACACCCAGAAGGACCGCAACTCCCAGCGCACGACGGACCCATTCCTCCGCGCCAAGCGAACGCTTCATAGCCGCAAACACTCGCCCACCCGCAAACAGCGCTGCCGCAAGTGAGGCCGCCGCGCCCAGAGCATAGGCCGTCAGCAGCAGCGAGGTGTGTGCGCTCGGCCCGCTGATCGCCGCGCCTGCAAGGATGAGACCCAGGATAGGCCCGGCACAAGGGGCCCACAGCAAGCCGGTGGCAATTCCAAGCAGCAGTGCCTGCAGCACCTGACTTCGCGGCTGCGCCTCCGTGCTCGACGTAAGCCGATTTCCCAGACGGACCAATGGCCGAGTCGCGATCTCCGCGAAAGAAGGAAATAGCAATGCGAGGCCAACAACGGCGAAGACCACAAGGGCCACGATCCGGCCATATTGATTGGTGCGGACCAGCCACGTGCCGCCCGTGACCGTCAATGTCGCAATGACCGCAAACGTGCCCGCCATCCCCAGCAGCAGCGGAAGCCCAGCCTTGCGGAATGGTTGATCGGCCCGTGCGAAGACAAACGGCAGCACTGGCAGGATGCACGGGCTCAGAATTGTAAGGACGCCGCCGAAGAACGCCAGAACAAAAAGCACCATCGCTCACGCACTCCCATGCCAATGACCAACTAAGTGGTGCCGGGAGGGGGGGTCGAACCCCCACGACCTTGCGATCGGCGGATTTTGAGTCCGCTGCGTCTGCCAGTTCCGCCATCCCGGCGCACCTTTGGATTCTACCAGCGCACTTGCATCCGGGAGCCAGCCTGCTCCGCAGATCGCGCCTTACTGCACCTTGCCGTGCGGCCGCAGACGGCGCAGTTCGCTCGCGCATGCAATCGCATTCAGCGCCGCCAGCTTCAGATTATCGGCCGCCATCCACAACCAGAAGTGTGTGCCCGCAGCCGATTCCTCTCCCGCCGAGGCCGCGCTCACCTCTAGCAGAATCTCCGCCTGGCCCGCAGCGCTCACGTTGCTCGGTGGCTCCGCGTCCGCACCCGTCACCTCGATATGTTCGCCGCGCAGCGCCGCTTCCACCTGCTCCTTCGTCGCCGGCGCGTCCAACTCCATCAGCACTGACGCCACATAGCCGTGGAACACCGGCGCCTGCACCAGCTGCAGCGCCAGCACCGGCGTGCTCCCTCGCGAGAGCGTCGCGTACTGCCGTGCAATGCGTTGCTTCACTGCCTCCAGCTTTACCTTCGCGTCCTCGCCCAGCGCAGGCAGCAGGTTGAACGCAATCTGTGCGTCGAACTGCGCGCGCGGCAGCGTCTGGAAGGAGAGCAGGCTCACCGTCTGCTGATGCAACTCGTCCATCGCCGCACGTCCGTGCTCCGACGCCGGCTCGAAAACCGTCGCCGCAACCGCGCGAACCGCACGCTTCGCATGCAGCCGCTCCGCCGCCAGCAGCAGCATCAGCGCGGCGGGATGCGCCGCAACCACCGCCGGAGTCGTCAGGTCAGGCTGCAGCTCCCTTCCGCTCAGCGCAGCTGCCGACACCCACGGCGCGCGCACAATCACGCCCGCCTCGGCCTCCAGCGCGCCTGTCATATCCACGATGCTCGCGCCCGCCTGCCGCGCCGTCTTCCAATACTTCTTCGTCTTCTCCTCGTCGCCGGCAAAGAACACAAAGTCGACGCCCGCGAACGACTCCGCATCGATAGCCTGGATAAAGGACGCCTCGTCGCCTGCCGTCGCAATCTGTCCGGCCGCGTCCTCATCATCCAGCAGCGTCAAATCGGCCGCAGCCAGCGGCGACTCCGCAATCGCGTCGCTCAGCTCCTTGCCCGCCAGCGACGACGCGCCAACGATAGCGATCCGATATGTTCCCGTCGCAGTCACAAATTCCCCTTGCGTATTCCTCTTGAGTACTTCAGCCCGCCAGCTCCGCGCTCGTCCAATATACCCGCAGCCCTCTGCATCTATACGCTCAGCCTGCTGCGTCTCTCGTTCTCAGCCCGAATCTACTCCGTCGGTACGCCCGGCTCATACGACCGTCGCCGCCTTCGTCCCCACGAATACGCCAGCCGCGCGATCACGCCGGAGACCAGGTAGCCCAGCGCGATCACCATCAGCATCAGCTCGGAGTTCCATGCGATCAGCGCGCCGATCAGCGCAATCAGCGCGAACAGTTGGAACGGCTGCCGCTCGCCTGAGGTAACCTCCTTGGCGCTCCAGAAGCGCCAGCTGCTCACCATCAGGAACCCGGTGAAAAGCAGCAACAGCAGCCACACCAGCGCAATCCGCGGGTTGTAGATCGGCGAGCCATGGAAGCAATGCACCACCGCCGCCACTACGCCCGCGCCCGCAGGAATCGGCATGCCGACAAAATACTTCTTCCCCGGTTTGCCCGGGTTGCGCGGCTGCGGATTCACGCTGATGTTGAATCGCGCCAGACGGCTCGCCCCGCAGATGAGAAACAGAAAGCAGACGAAGACCCCTGCGTGTACAACGTTCTCACGCAGCGCCGGATACACCGTCATCGGCAGCATCCGGAATCCCCATATATACGCCAGCAGGCTCGGCGCAACCCCGAACGTAATCACATCCGCCAGCGAGTCCAGCTCTTTGCCGAAGTCGCTGGTGGTATGGGTCATGCGCGCCACCAGCCCATCCAGCCCGTCGCACAGCACCGCCGCGCCGATCGCCAGCGCCGCGCGATCGAAATATCCCTGCTCGGTTGCCGACCCTTGCACGCTCTGCGTGATCGCGTAGTAACCGGCCGCAATATTGCCCGCGGTAAACAGCGACGGCAGCACATACATGCCGCGGCTCGGATGCCGTTTCGTCGTCTCCTCCGGCCCAATCGGTTGAGCGCTCATCGGCGGACCACTGCTCCGGAGCTCAAATCCGCAGCACGCGCGCCATCGCCCACCGGCTGCGGTAGCACCGCCAGAATGCTTGACCCGCCGCGCACCCGTTCGCCCACCTTCACCTTCGGCAGCGCGTCCGCCGGCATCAGCACATCCGTACGCGAACCGAACTTGATCATCCCCACCCGCTGCCCGCGCTCCAGCTTGTCACCTGGCTTCACCGTGCACACGATCCGCCGCGCCAGCAGCCCTGCGATCTGCTTGTAGCTCACCTCGTAACCACCTGCGTCGATCACCACCAGCGTCTGCTCGTTCATCACGCCCGACTCCGGCTTCATCGCATTCAGAAACGCGCCCTCGCGATGTTCCACCGTCTTCACCGTCCCCGCCACCGGCGAGCGGTTCACATGCACGTCAAAGACATTCAGAAAGATGCTCAACCGCAGCCTGCTCCCCGCAGCCGTCTCAATCCAGTCTGCCTCCGTCACTACGCCATCCGCCGGCGAGACGATCTCTCCCACCCCCGTCGGCACTGCACGATCGGGATCACGGAAGAACCACAGAAAAAACAGTGCCAGTGGCACCGGCACAGCAACCCATGCGAGCGAGTGGGTCAGCAGCCACACCAGCACAGCCACCACGCCCAGCCCCAGCGCATATAGGAATCCATCACGCACCATATCCTTCTCATTATAAAGCCGCCAATCGCCGCCCATACGTTCGCGGCCGTATTTGCATCCAACCGCCCCGCACAGGTAGCCTGACATTCGACACACATCTCTCCTATGTCCCTTCGCGCGCAGTGCCTCTTCGCCGGTCGCACACGTCTGCCAGAATCCTGGCTGGCCTTCCTTCTTCTTTTCAGCTCCGCCGGGTCCGCGCAGAGCGTCCTTTACCTCCACGGCCACGTCCGCGACACCGACGGCCGCGCCATTGCCTCCGCCGCCATCACCGCCGACGGTCCGCACGGCACCGTCTCCACCACCTCCGCCGCCGACGGCTCCTTCTCCTTCAGCTATCCAGCAGTCACCGGAACCGTCACCCTCCACGCAACCGCACTCTCTCTCGAATCCGACGCGATCGCCATCTCCGCGCCACCCATTACAGACATCGACCTCATCCTTCATCCCTCTGCCGTCACCCAGCAGGTCACCGTCACCGCCACGCGCTCCTCGCTCAACCTGCCCGAAACCGCCAACACCATCTACGTCCTCACCGCCTCCGACCTCACCTCCTACCCCGCCACCGCGCTCGACGACCAACTCCGCCAGCAGGCCGGCTTCGAACTCTTCCGCCGCACCAGCTCCGACGTTCAAAATCCCACCAGCCAGGGCATCTCCCTTCGCGGCCTCGGCTCCACCGCCGCCAGCCGCACTCTGGTGCTGGAAGATAACGTCCCCATGAATGATCCCTTCGGCGGATGGATCCACTGGGACGAGATTCCCTCCGCCGCCATCGACGCCGTCACCCTCGCCACCGGCGGCGGCTCCGACCTCTACGGCTCCAGCGCGCTGGGCGGCGTCATCGACGTCGTCCCCGCCCGCCCCACCACCGCCCTCGCCGATGTCACTGCCCTCGGCGGAGGCCAGGATACCTCCTCCGTCAGCGTGCGCGGAGACCTCGGCAATGCGCAGTGGCGCCACTTCGTCGCCGCCGACTCCTTCCGTACTGCCGGATTCGTCCTCACCGCACCATCCCTCGCCGGCCCCGTCGACGTCCCAGCAAACGTCCACTACCAAGCCGTCCGCACCGAGACCGACCACATCTTCGCACCCTCCAACCGCACCTTCCTCATCGGCAACATGCTCAATGAGGCCCACGGCAACGGCACGCCGCTCACCACCAACGGCACTCGCCTCTGGCGCTACATCGCCGGCGACGACTGGGCGGCAAACTCGCAGATCACCGGCCGCGGCCGCGTCTTCGGCAGCGACGAAGCCTACCGCCAGAGCTTCTCCTCCGTCAACGCCGCCCGCAGCTCCGAAACCCTTACCCGGCAGCAGCACGTCCGCACCCAGGAGCTCGGTGCCACCACCGACGCCGCCTTCGCCCTCTCCCCCGTCGCCTTTGTCATCGGCGCGGACGTCCGCGACATCCGTGCCACCGACAACGAAACTCCCATCTCCGCCGGTTCACCCAGCGGAGTCGCGGACACCTCCGCCCGCCAGCGCTTCGTTGGCGGCTTCGGCGAGGCCCTCGCCAGCGGCCACTCCGGCCTCTTCCGCAACACCTCAGCCGCGCTCTCCCTCCGTCTCGACTCTGCCTCAAATCTCGACACCCGCACCCTGTCGCAAACCTTCCCGTCGCCCGCCACCACCACCCTCACCCCCAATCGCAACGAGTTCGTCCCCAGCCCGCGCTTCGGCGTCGTCCGCCAGATCGCCTCGCGCGCAACCGTCCACGCCTCCGTCTTCCGCGCCTTCCGCACCCCCACCATGAACGAGCTCTACCGCACCGGCCAGATTGGCGCCCAGATCACGCTGGCCAACTCGCAACTCCATTCCGAACGCGCCACCGGCTGGGAAGTCGGCACCACCTACACCTCACCCGGCAACCTCATCGCCCTCGCCGGCACCTACTTCTGGACCGAGATCAACCGCCCCGTCTCTACCGTCCTGATCTCCGGCAACACATTCATGCGCGAAAACCTCGGCCAGATCCTCAGCCAGGGCACCGAACTTCATCTTGATCTCCGACCCGGCCGCGCCATCTCCGCCACCCTCGGCTATCAGTACGCGCACGCTGTCGTCACCCGGTTCTCTGCGCAGCCAACCCTCATCGGCAAATGGATCCCCGACGTCCCGCGTGAGAGCTTCACCGCCCAGCTTCGCGCGCAGAACGCCCGCCTCGGCTCGCTCACCCTCGCCGCCCGGGCCAGCGGCCAGGCTTGGGATGACAGCGCCAATACCCTGCTCCTCGCCCGCTTCTTCTCACTCGGCCTCGCCGCCCGCCACGACTTCGGCCCTCGCTGGACCGCCTCCCTCATCCTCGACAATCTCACCAACCAGCGCCCCGACGCCGCGCGCACGCCCATCCTCACCCTCGCCTCGCCCTTCCTCGCCCAGGGCGGCCTCGCCTTCCACTGGAGTGGTGCAGCTCCGCGCTGATGCGCTATCGTGAGAGTTAGTTCAATCGAGCCGCAATCTTTTTGAATCGTCATTCTGGGCCGCAGGCTCAGAATCTCTGTATTTCGAGCTTTCGCGCCTTCTTTCTCTATGAGTCAATCCTTC
>Ga0206898_10250_pt1 | contig 14878 bp, 11 predicted proteins | sample Alteio_BWOrgHeat_50_FD_153237 | JGI IMG/M metagenome (GOLD analysis project Ga0206898, IMG submission 153237) | Enriched cells from forest soil in Barre Woods Harvard Forest LTER site, Petersham, Massachusetts, United States -... | ecosystem: Environmental > Terrestrial > Soil > Temperate forest >...
TCCTGTGGATATGTACACCCGCAGTTTCAAGGTATTTGACCAGGCCCGTCATTAATTTGTTAGGGTACATGTGTGCATCGCAACGGTAGTGGACGCCCCCTAACACATCCAGCTCAACACCCGGCTGTAATTTTTGACATTCATCAGGAGTTAGATATTGGGCATCCAAACCGAGGTTGATCGCTTTTTCAACCATATGGAGTTCTTCCTCCTTAACTTTTTCCGATTTAAAAAGCATAAGGATGCCTTTATCGCTCAAACCAAAATCAAATTTGGCGTCTTTTTCAAATTCGTGGTACAGATCTTTACTTAAAAGGGAAATATCCCTTAGTCCGCCAGCAGAATGTTCAGCGTGCTTTTTTGTGGCGCTCTTTACGAATTTGAGCCCCCATTTTATTAAATCCGGGTTTAGCGAAGGTTTTACATAGAAGGGACTCTTGCTGTTAAACATCCAGCGGATGCCTTGTTCCACCATTCCCGGCGATGCCAAGGGCACAAAATGGCTCGGCGTTATCATTCCCGCATTGCCGAAAGAGCAATTGTCCGATAAGTCGCCCTGTTCCAGGACATCAACTTCCCAGCCTGATTTATGAAGGTAATAAGCCGAAAACAAACCTATTACCCCGCCGCCTATTACAATTGCTTTACTCATACAACCTCCCTCAAGCTTCTCCGCCAATTAACGGGGAGAATTTTATTTATATTGATTTAATAAATGCGTTTTATAACCCTATTGTAAGGGCACTAACTTAGGCTTTTTATTTATATTTTCTTTACTTGCCAACTTTAGTTTTCTTCTAAATTGTCTGTTGGGCCACATAGGTATCATTTGTTCCGCAAAGGTGGCTTTTGCAAGGCAGTCCCCATTTGGTTATCATAACGCATCAATTTGATTGAAAGATCAGAAAAGGAATAGTGCCGGAAATGTCAGCAAAAACCGGTTAGACAAGCGTTTATCTTTGATGGCTAAGCTTTCTTCGCGATTAAAGAAAAAAAATAACCTGATTAGATCGAAACCGCTTAATTTTATTTTTCCGGGTTTTTACCGGATAGTGATGTTTTTTAATATGATATCAAAAGCAAGGCCAGCCTACCTCAACATATCCATCGCACTCCTTTTGTGTGTGTTAATCAAATTTAACGACTTCCTTATCAAAAAAGGGCAACAGGAAAATCACCCGCCTGTGGTGAAGATTATTTCTCCAAAAAACAACGGCCCGTTCGAGTTTAACGGCCTGATCAATTATGAGATCAGTGTAACTGACAAGGAAGACGGCGATTCAAAATATGATGAAATAAATGCTAAAGAGGTGCTGCTTGAAGTACGATACTTTGCTGATAAATCCAGGATCGCACCAATATTAAACAAAGGTATTCAACCCGATGCACAGGGCATGGGCATAATGCGGACGTCCAATTGTTTTAATTGCCATAACTTTAACGGTAAAAGTATCGGCCCCTCATTTTATGAGATCAGCAAGCGATATCCTGCCACGAAAGCTAACACCGACACGCTTATAAAACATATCAGGGAAGGCTCAACAAATACCTGGGGAAAAGAGAAGATGCCCACGCATGCTGAATTAACTAATGATGAAATAAGAAGCACCGTACAATGGATTTTGAAACACGCCGCAGATCCAGGCGTTGATTATTACATTGGGACAGAAGGTGCATTTCGTATTAAACCGCCTACCGGAACGGTATCGAAAAGCGGTTATCTGCTTACAGCTAGTTATGTTGATAATGGATTGAAAAATGCCCCAGGAAAACAGCGGTTAAAGGGGGAGGATAGGGTAGTGATATTTGGAAAATGAAGGGAAGTGCATTAAAATCAAATTCTATAAAAACCCAAAAAATCCATGTCATTTCGAAGAGAGAAAACTTAAACGCCCTGTGCCGTAGGCTGTGCATAGTCCGCTGTGCAAATCGTTTAAGTTTTCTCCTCGTACCTCGTCGAAATGACATAAAGAGCTTTTAGTTCATCCCCACCTCATACAACCCTCCATGCCCTGTCACAAAAAGTGTTTTCCCGTCCTTCCCGCCAAAAGTTAATGATGTTGGCCTCTCCGGTACTTTGATCACTTTTATTTGCTTGCCGGTGCTGTCGTAAACGTAAACCTGCCCGTCGCCAATATATACGTTACCCCTGGTATCGGTTGCAGAAGTAAATTCGCCGCGTTCGGCAAAATATTTGAGGTTGGATATATTCCCTTGTGGATCAGTATCTACACTTACGGTGCGTTTGTCATATTCATCAACCATGTAAGCCGGTTTTCCAGGCCAGGCAGTGGTCAATGTGCTCGAGCGCGCAAGATCATAAGCTATTGGGATAATGGTAACACCATCCGGGGCTATCCAGCATTCCTTGTTTTGTGCTACTGTAATGGTATTAAAATCATGACTATCGCGCCAGCGGTGTGCAGGGTAAAGGGCTTTGTAAACGGGATTGATCTCACCCATAGGGGCCTTTTTCAATAACTGAATAGTTTCATCAGGGTTATTCGGGTCAACACTATATACTAATGTCCCAAAGCCTGAATTTCCCCAGCCGCTGAACGATGTTCCCGATGCATCGGGCGGGTTCCTAAATTCTTCGGGTTTGCCATTTACCAGGTAGCCTGGTTTTGGTACGTATTTAAAAACCACCAGCAGGTTATCATTTTTATCACAGGCCAGAGATAACGGGTCCCAATGATAATCCGCCAACAGGCTTATCGAACGGGTATTGGCCGACCATTTATAAATGCGCCGCATGCGCGACTCGCAGAAATATATGTTGCCCTTGCTGTCCGCACATGAACCTTCCGCAAATTCAAAACCGCCCGCAAGTTTGGTGATTCCACCTTTTGCTTGACCTGGTGCGTCGTTATCGCCAATAAACAACCTCGCAAATTCCCATGGCCTCACCTGCGTATCGGTATTCACATCATATAGCGGGTCTGTTGTGGTATATTTTATCTGGCTATAATTGTGAACATTTAAAAATTCAATGTTTTTATTTCCCCAACTCCTGATAGAATAGGGGTAGGGTTTTATCAAGCGTATAACCCTGAACATGTAGAGGTTTGCAAAAACCATGTTGCTGCAGTTCTCAAGTTCCATAGGCTGGCACTCGGTGCTTTCGCGGCTCTCCTCCTCCAACTGCAGGGCATACACATTAAAGTTAGCTACGTTGTTAAACCTGATCTCGTTCCGCACATGGTGCTCAACTGACAATGCATAGATATGACTTGGTGTTGAGGTATTGGAAATATAGGCCCCTGCCGAAGCAAAAGTGCTGGCCGTCCAGATGTCAAAAAAGGTGCCGCCGCCGCCGTTGGTTATCCAGAGGCTCCAGTATTGCGTATCCCATGCAGGATCTGTTCCGCCGCGACTATAGATGCCCGGTCTTGGCGGTGTGCCTGGTCTTTGCATACCGCCATGGCCGCCGAGAAATTTCACATCGCTCAGATAAGAATTTTCACCCGACATCCACTTGCAGGCGACTGCCCGGGGATTATCGGCATTGGTAGATAATCCGATCCCTGTCACGATATTTTCGCCGCCTTTGGCGCTTTCAAGTAATGCCTTTGGCCCGCCGAAACCGCCAAAAGCAGGGGTGTTGTTCGGTATAATTAATTGTGTGGCGATAGGGTTGAGGCCGATAAGCACCGTATTTGGTTTTAGCTTTATTGTTTCGCTGACCCTATACCAGCCCTGTGGAAAATAGATGGTTTGATATTTATCTATGGCATTTTGGATAACCTGTGTGTTATCAGTAGTGTCATCGCCTTTGGCGCCAAGTGTCTGGATATTTACCCAGGTATTTATAGCAGGCAATTCAGGAATATCTTTTTTTGCGGGTTCAGGAAAAACGGTCGAGGATTGAAGGTCCTGTATGGTTTTATAAACCGGATCAGCACTTAAACTATCCATTTGCAATCCATAAGTGAAATTTTTAACCTTATAGATAGCCCCTGCACCTGGTGTCTGTTTGCCACTGCGGCGATAGCTTGCCAGTACCGGAACGTTTCTGCAATCGATGTTTCGCAAACTGATCTGGTTAACCGCGTTATCCTCATTGCTGATGATGATGGCCGGGCCACTAACCTTGTCGAACTGGCAGTTCTCCATAAACAGTTTTTCATGGTAGTTTGGGTTAATGCTGATCACAGTAGGCACATTTTTAGCTTGCAGGCGAACAATAGTCAGTCCCGCTTCCTGCGTTTTAATGGCGGCGTCCCGTTGGCCTTCGAAATAAGTATCCACCATCATAAACTGCCATCCCGGTGACGGTTTGGTTGTATAGATGCCATACTGCCCGCCAAAAAATCGCACGTCCTCCATAGCATTGCCTACGTCAAAAAGCCCCGCTTTGCCATTGCCAATGGTTATATCTGCATGTGCTATGAAGCTGTGTTGCGCAAAATGGGCGCGGAGCGCAACGGCATTTGGGTTACCATCTTCAATTTTTAGGTTGATATTGCTTAGTGCGCTGTAAAAAGTGCCTGCGCCCGCATCGTGCACAGGTTCACCGGGTTTTGAAAGGCTGCTCACGAACCAGAACATATATTTTGCCTTGCCTTTATCGGTGGAATCGGGTACCTGGAAGCCGGGGGAATTTTTAGCAAGTATAATTTGCGGGCGGTTTTTGCCATAGCCGATTAGCCGTACGGCCTGCGGCACAAATATGGTTTTTGAGATCAGGTATTTTCCTTCCGGGATAAATAGAATACCGAAATTATGCTTTGTTTTTACATCGCTTATAGCCTGCTGCAGCGCGTCAGAAACGTCCGTTTTTCCGTCGGCCGTGATTTTAAAGTTGGTGGGGGTAAAATAAATGGCATCAGGGTCATCAAGTTTATCCTGGTAAAATGATTTGCCCTGGCTGGTTTTAGATGGCGGTAAATATTTACCAAAACAAATAAGCTGGCTTAATACCAGAAATGCGGAGAAAAGAACATATTTCTTCATTGCTTGCAATTGGATATATAAAACAGGTTTATAGCGGAACCAATCGCAAGTTAAATGATATATCCGTGTTTTTATAGAAATTAGTGTACCAACTTTGTTAGGCGGGAGGGCCTTCGCTTTATTTGAATTTATCAACCATATAAAAGCGGTCTACTGAAACGCTGCTGTTTGGGAACCTGTTAAAAGCTTCGTAATACACATATTTGTTATCTTTATCTATCCCCGGTAAGGCCTTGCTGAGGATCTTTTTGATCTGGATATTTTCCTGTTTAACCTCGTTGGTATCTTTTATATTGATATGTGTCATATAGTAGACCATCGGGAAGGTCCCCTCAGCGTTTTCTTTGGTGTAAACCTGGAGCACCATAGGGCGGGTTGGCAGGTTGATCATTATCGGGAATTTACATTTCTCTTTGGCTTCGGTTATTACCTTGCCATTAAAATCAATTATTTCCCCTTCCTCCGGATATTGCCATATTGATGTTGGCTTGAGACAGGTGACCGCCAGCGCCATATTATTTCGCGCATTAATGATGTATTTTTTATCAAACTGTTCTTTGGCCAGTTTAAAAAGTTCGGGCGCGGTTTTGCCGTTTACTGTATACGGCGATACTTCTAAAGTGCTGACTTTCCAGCCGTAGCTGTATTTAGCATAAACTGTTGTGATGATGTATCTGTTATTACCGCTTTCGGGCACATAAAAGGCAAAATACATTTCACGGGCTGTTGCGGGGTAATATAGGTCGTAACTATTAACACCGGTATTTTTTGCTTTTATGGTATCAAAATCCTTGTATTTATTAACAACATAATACTCGTCGAGCAGGTTATACTTGTTATCGGTGAGGTAATTTCCAATAAGGTCAACAGCGCGGCTGGTGCTGTAAGTGCCCTCAACAAGCTCTTTCGACATCATCGATTTCGCCTCCACTATATCTTTGTTCTTCAGGGCTTTAAACAATTGTTCATTAAGTTTGTGGAAATCGTCCCTTTTGCCGGTTTTTATTTCGTCATTTTTCCAGGAGCCAGGTATTTCATTGCCGCAGCTTTGCAAAACAAAAAGCAATGCCATTACGAGGACGGTTAATTGAAGGGGATAAGTGTTTTTAGGCTTCATAATGGCGCCTAAGTTAGGAAAAGATCAAAATATGCAAATGGTTTTTAGTGCTTTTTATAATTGACTTCGTATCCAACTTTTATCTTCATCGTTTTTTGGGTACAAGTTTTTTAGGATGTTCACCAGCGTTCATTTCAAATGAACACTCAAATGAATATCATGTAAATCATTGATAATCAAGATATTTACGATTTTGCAAATTTCTAATATCGCTATTTACCTGTTAATCAGCAGATTATATAAAAAAGCTAAGGCTCTGTCTTTTAGTGTTTTACTGTTTGTTTGACTTGGATTTTTTCTGGATGGCATCCATATAATTTGTACCTTAGAATAGAAATCTAAAAAAATAGAGAAATTATTTTGCCCTCAACCGCCGGTTGCAATGCAGCTGCACGCTGTGTTGTCCGAAGTTAAGCCCGGACGGTTTGCCAGGGCTATTAAAATAGAATTTATTTAAAATTAACCGTTATGAAGAAGAAATTTAACAAACCCGGGCTTGCATGTGTACTAGCAATCACGCTGCTTGTGCTTAACAGCAGTTTTACTAACCAGGGTAACAAATCAGCTAACGAAAAGGCTATTAAAAATTATTACGGCGCATACGAGAAAAAAGACTGGAAGATGCTGAGCGCAATCCTTGCTAACGGGTTTACGTTCACCAGCCCGAATGACGACCATATTGACGTAAAAACCTATAAGAAAAGGTGCTGGCCAAATTGCTACCACGTGAAGAAGTTTGATATTGATAAGCTTATGATAGAGGGCGATGAGGCTTTTGTAACTTATAATGGCTGGACTACAGACGGAAAGCTGTTCCGCAACACGGAGTATTTTACATTTAAAGACGGCAAAATACTGCAGAACGTATGTTACTTCGGCCCAGGTGTAAGTTTTCCTAATAATACGAAGAAATAGAGGAAACATACCGGTCAAAATAATCAAACTATGTCATTGCGAGCGTAGCGTGGCAATCTCGTCGCCATGCATAACCATCATGCATGCACTCATCCACGGCGACGAGATCGCTTCGTGCTTCGCAATGACACATTTTTGTATCTTTTACCTCACCTCAATTAACCAATTGCGAATAACTCCGTACTTTTTCCATAAAATGCTCCATATCAAACGGTTTGGAAATATAGTCGTCTGCGCCGCATTCGTTTTTTATCTGCTCCAGGTCGCTATTGGCTGAGACTAAAATTACCGGTATATCCTTCAGGTCTTCATTCCCTTTAATATACGCACACATCGACTGGCCGCTCTCACCCTTGAGCCCCAGGTCCAGCATTACCAGGTCTACCTCTTTTTCATGCAGTTTTCGCCTAGCAATGCCAGTGTCTGCTAAACTGATCACTGAATAACCATCTATCTCCAGCAAAATGCTCATCATTTCGGCAATTACCGGCTCATCTTCTATAACAAGAACTTTTTTCCTCATGTGATTTGATAGGCAAATTTGAGGCCATTGTTAATTGTCCGCGTATTGTACCTGCTCATGGCCGATAGGTTGTGTATAAGCTATTCAAAGGCGCGAAATCCGCGCACTGTTAATGCAGCATGTTTGTGCTGGGTTTATGGCCGTGGGAAAATTATCGGGGACTTATAATATCTGTGTAGAAAGTGGGTTCGTAGACTACAAAACGCTATAGTTGGGGCTGTGTATTGCAAATTCTAACCAGCGCGGAAACACAATGACACAAATGCAATAAAAAAGCTGGCCTGTTACGGCGTTGCACTTTTGTTAAATATAATCGCGTTGAGCCAAGCCAGGTCGAGCGATCGAAGTTCATTACCTCGGTCCTTGCTGCGATAAACAAACAGCATCAAATATGCCCCTTAATAAAATCTTCAATTTGTCCGCAGCTAATAAGGGCGGGCTTTTGACTGATTGTAATGGTAATTTGCTGGGGGGCTGCGATTTCATAGTCCCCAATTACGTGCTTTGCCAAAGGAAGCGGTATAGGCACTTCAAAGTGGCCCTGGTTTACGTCGCCCTGAAAGGTGCCGTGGTTTTGTTCTACTTCTATTTTTAATTTTGCGATAAGGTCATCTGCCGGACCCTGAAACGCTACTGTAAATGGATCACACATTGTTTTCTATTTTAAAGGTTATAAATTCTTTAAGGGTAGGTTTGCGAAGTTTGAAAAACGGAAGTTGTTTTCACTATGGTCGCCTGGTCATTCGCCACTTCAAAAAATTCTTCGCTGATCTTTTTCGGTTCAAGGGTGAATACCGCGAAACCATTCAGCACCCTTTTGGAAAGTTTGGGGTCGTGACCGCCCACCGGGGTGCCGGCGGAGTACTTAACTATATTATTGTCGGTAATGCCGAACGCCGCGCCCATAGGTATGGCGCCATGGCCCATACAGCGGCAGGCTGGTGCGTCACCGCTACCTATCCCTGATAGGGTATTATTGTCGGTAAGGCCCTGCGCATCGTAAACAATGCCGTTGTGCAAATGACCGTAGTACCAGAAGTCGGGCCATTTGCCAAGTGCGTCATGCACATCCTTTGCCAAACCTGTTTGCAGTACTTCGTCCCTTAAACTTACAGTCTTACCATCATAACTAATGGGATTATGGTGCGTAAGAACAATTACCTGTTTGCCGGCGCCGGGACCGGCCATAACCTCTCTAATAAAATCGAGCTGCGCTTGATCGGTTATGGCGCCGTGTTTATACAAAGCTGAGGTATCATAGTATGCACTGTCCAAACCGAGGATTACCCAATTTTGATAGGTAAGCGCAAAATAACTAGTATTGTTTTGTGCCGTTAGCGAAGGGTTTACAAGCGCTTTTTGAAAGTAGCCGATTGCACCGTCATACATTTCGTGGTTACTATTCAATGTAAAAGTAAATTTGGAACCCGGCGACAGCAAGCCATCAAAATTGTTCATCTCCTCTGTTTGCAGGCCTGAGTAATAAACATCACCCAGGTGGATAACGATATCCGGGTTAAGCTGCTTTATAGCGAGGCTAACCAGCTGCGCCGGATTACGGGCAAGTGTTGAATCTTGCCAAACACCAGTCCCCCAGTCCCCGAAAATGGCTATCCGCAAAGGGGCGGCATCCGGAATATCAATTTTTGCCGGCGTAGTACCGAAGGGATTTGGTTTGATCCCGATAACTGGAATAGACGAATAGCGGGTACGCAGGTAATATAACACCGACACAAGGTAATTCGAATCCAATACGGCATATTTTGTTGTCGAGATGAGGGATCCGTCAGGGATAACTAATCCGCCGCCTTCCAGGGTTATCAGCCAATCAGTATATTGGTCATTGGTTATGGCTGTGTCGGGCAAATTGAAAAACTTAAATTTATCCAGTAGCCCCGCAAGTACTCCCGGCAAGCCCTGATGGATCCAATAAAGCACCATGCCATATTCGGGTTCGCCCGGCAGCCCAACGGGCAACGCCTCACCTGATAATATCGCAACAAGTTTTGTTTCGCTTCCTTTTAAAAAATCCCATTCGGATTGGAAGATGTTTTTACTTACCGCATTGGTTGTTGCCAGGTCGTGGATGGTATCAATAAAGTCGAGGATATGACTGTGTATCGAATGCATAATAAATTGTTATTAGGTGAACGGAACTGTTTTATGTGGGAATAGAATCGTTTAATAAACTTTGCTTTGCAACAAATCTTTCAGGGGTATAAACTGTGAAGCAAATTAAGAACGTGAAACCAATATTTATACCGTGAAAACACGGTATTTTTATGGCGAAAACACCTGGAATGCATCAGATTGGCTGTCATGGTACGGCCCTCGAACCATATGGGCAAAGGCCTCAACATCATACATCGTCGTTATGCATCGTGGTGACTATCTATCTCCAATAAGCATCCGTTAGGCCAACGCACCGTGCTTCAACGGGGCTCAGCATGACACCCAGCCCGCTATTTCAATCACCATGACAGTCTTTTTTGTCATTATCTCTTTCAGAGGCCCCCCGGATTTATAACTGAGCATAACATCCACTGATCTTTATGCAGGCTCTTACTATGACAGCAGGGAAATCGCTTTTAACTTATTTGTTATACAATTTTCTTAGTCCGCCAATAAATTACTGTCTTCTAAGAACACCCGCCGTCATAGGGCGACCACAAGGGATCGCCCCTACATGTCATTTTTTATAACCGTATGTGGGTATCTATAATATTACAACGTTTATAAATCCGGGTGGTTTGTAGGGGCGATCCCTTGTGGTCGCCCCCGGAAAACTTGAGTTAGCCCAGGGGCAGCATATGTTCCATTTGATACAAAGTTTTTTAAAAGCGATTTCCCTGGTTCTGCCCAGACAAGGCAATCTTATTTGAATAATTCTTGCTAACTTAACGCCTTATTTACTCCGTCATGAAATCAAACAGAAGAAAATTCATAGCCACCGCCACCACTCTTGCAGCGGGTACGGCAGCAGCATCGGCAATGCCGCTAATTAAACCTGCCGAAGAATGGCCTGTAATCCATCATGTATTTTTTTGGCTTAAAAACCCTGGCTCGGCTGAAGACAGGGATAAGCTGCTAGCCGGCGTTAAAACCCTGGCGAAAATAGAAACCGTTAAAAAGTTGCGCGTGGGTGTTGTAGCAAGTACTGAAAAGCGTGACGTAGTTGATAACAGCTGGGCAGTATCCGAGCTGATGTTCTTCAGCGACCTTGCCGGCCAGGCCACTTATCAGACCCATCCCATACATCTCGAATTTATTAAAAACTGTAGCCACCTTTGGGAAAAGGTTATTGTATATGACGCCGTGGATGCATAACGACAAGGTTTTCATTTATACGTGACCGTTTGTCGCAATTAATTGCCTGAGTACTTTCTTAGCCCTCTTTGCACCGCAGGCGAAAAGGTATAAAGATGCGCAATCACAAAAATTACAGATTGTTGTGTATTTACATCCAAAGTACGATATTGGGGCACCAGATTAGCGATCAATACCCTTTCATAGCTTAGTAATCAACCAAAGATACTGCTTATGAAAATTTTCTTTTCGCTATGTGTTATTCTATGTTGTGCGGCAAAAATTTATGCGCGGAACAGCGAAACGGATAGCCTGAAAAAATCACTGGCTGCTGCAACTGACGATAAAAAGCGTGTGCTCACCCTGGAGGCGCTCAGCTATGCGTACCTGTCTTCTCATCCTGACACCGCCTTAAAATATGCATTAAATGGTTTGCAGCTCGCCCGCGAAACTGGGTATGCTTTTGGCGAGATGGTCTGCACGAATGCACTTGGCAACGTTTATTTTAATGCGGGAGAGTACCCAAAAGCGTTAGAAGCCTACCTGCAATATTTACGGATGAAGGAAAGCTCAAAGGACAGGAAGAATATTGGGATAGCATACTTTAACCTGGCCGACGTTTATACCGAAACCAAGGATTACCGGCATGCCTTAATGTACCTTGCAAAAGCGAAAAAGGCGGATGAGCGCGCCAAAGACAATGCGGCCATAGAATATGATCTATATTCGTTAGGTACGGTTTATTTGAAAATGGAAAAGGCCGATTCTGCTTTATACTATCTGGGCCAATCGCAGCAACTGGCCATAAGAACTAATGACAAGAACATGCTCGGTGCCATTCTAAATACCTTCGGCGAGATCTACCTGTTTAAAAGAGACACCTTACAGGCCAGGAAATATTTCAGGCTCAGCATCCCATACGTTATTGCGGTTACCGACAATGAGGTGCTTACATCAAATTATTATGGCCTGGCGCAAACTTATCATAAAAAGCCTTTCATCGATTCTGCCGTTTACTATGCCCGCAAGGCATTCCTGTTAGCAAAGAAAGCGCCGTTCCCGAAGCAGGTGCTCACCATCAGCACGTTTTTAACGGAGGTGTTCCGCAAAAAGAAACAATTCGACAGCGCTTTTTATTACCAGCAGGTAAGTACCGCCACAAAAGACAGCCTGTTTAATATTGAGCAGATGCGCAAGGTGCAGAACATGAACTTTGAGGAACAGCAACGGCAAAAGGCGATAGCGGATAAGAATATTCAATACCGCAATAGGCTGGTGCTGGCGGCCGTAATTTTTGCTTCGGTTATTTTGCTGGGCATCGCTATTTTTCTGTGGCGCAACAATAAACAAAAGCATGCCGCCAATTTAATGCTGCAGCAGGAAAAGGAAAAAGTAGAACTTACCTTAGTAAAATTAAAGGACACCCAGGCGCAGCTGATCCAGTCAGAGAAAATGGCCTCGCTCGGCGAACTCACCGCTGGGATAGCCCATGAGATCCAGAACCCCTTAAATTTTGTCAATAATTTTTCGGAAGTGAACCGGGAACTGCTGCTGGAAATGAAAGACGAGCTTGACCGGGGAAACCTTGCCGACGTTAAAGATATCGCCGATGATATTATAGCCAACGAACAAAAGATAAACCAGCATGGCAAAAGGGCCGACGCTATTGTAAAAGGCATGCTTCAGCATAGCCGCACCAGCAGCGGCGCAAAAGAACAAACCGACGTTAATGCCCTGGCTGACGAATATTTACGCCTTGCCTACCAGGGACTGCGTAAAGACAGGTCATTGGAGGTTACGTTGAAAACAGCGCTCGATCCATCGCTGCCAAAAATTGAAGTAATCCCCCAGGAGGTTGGCCGGGTGCTGCTCAATTTATACAACAATGCCTTTTTTGCCGTAGGCGAGAAAAAAAAGGAATTGCCCGAAGGGTACGAACCCACTGTTTTGGTAAGTACAAAGCTGTATGATAAATATGTAGAGATAAAGGTTGCCGATAATGGCTACGGTATCCCGCAGCAACATTTAGACAAAGTTTTTCAGCCCTTCTTTACCACAAAACCAACAGGACAAGGCACCGGGCTGGGGTTGTCACTAAGTTATGACATCATTAAGGCCCACGGCGGCGAAATTAAAATTGACGCGGTAGACGGGGAGGGGACAACATTTATTGTGCGGTTGCCGGTGGGGTGAAGGCGGTAAGCATTTGTCCTAACCTCAACATGAGCGCTCAAAGTATTTTGCATTCAAGCGAAAGGGCTTGAGCGGGCCGGAGAATAGTTCTGCGTAGGAAAACGCAAAAATCATGTTCACGTTCACGGCGTTCACGACGCAATTTTCATGAACATCTCATTTTTAGGTATTTGCGATTTACACTAAGCCAAAAATTACCCCCTTCATGGTGACAAAGTAGTGTCACCACTAAAATCATTGTAACATTTGGAGCTCGGAATACAATCTGTATCGCAGGTACCCAAACCGGTAGGGGCTACCCTTGTGGTCGCCCCGAAGAACCATGCCGCCCCGGCAACACCGTACATTATCGCAAATACTGCTCCGTGGTTTCGTGCCTGCAGCCTGCTAAATATTTTGGCGACTTTGTCTTACTAATATCTGACACCTAATGGCGTTTTTCTAAATAAAAAAAGGCAGGAAAGCGTTGCGCCTTTCCTGCCTTTTAAACACTATCCTAAAATCACTATGAGTTAAGTATTATAACGAAAATGTTACAATGAAGGTTGCGTATATTATTGATTAAATTTATCAATGATATTGTGCTAACCGTTCATCTAAACGCTGTCTACCTTAACCAGAGACCTTCTCTTATAATATCGAATTCCCATCCAGACACCAATCCCTAAAGGTATTAGCACCCAGAAATTGGCAATGCACACCGTAACATCTATAAATACGTTCCACCCATTTTCAAACGACAGGCCCAGCCGCTTATAAGATGACAGGGTATAAGCCGAAAGGTTGTTATTGGCAATTATCTTTTTATTGATGATATTACTTTCATAAAAGCTCAGTACAACCGTGCTATTTTTAACAGAATCGTCAGTGCGGCGGTTGTTTATTTGCTGATCAACCATATTGTTTTTAAATGCTAATAAATTATCCGGATCTTTTTTATTTACCGTTTCATTCTTTTGCTGACTTACCAGGTCGTTTTGATTTTTAAGCTTTAGACGGGTCGATATGTAGTCGAGCGTTTTATCCGAAACATCCATCTTGCGCGTTTTAACATAGATCCCCAAACGGGCCACCTGGTTCATAAAGTTTTCCATATTCGCCGGTGGTATTCTTATCATCATTTCCGCAGTAGAATTAATGACGGTAACCCGCATTATTGAATCGTCACTTTTACGGTTATCCACATTATCAACAGCGGTCGAAGTCATCAGATGGTGTACTACTGTACCGTTATTGTTTGCTGTTAATGCAGTTATTTGTTCTGTTGCCTGTTGTACGCTTTTTACCTGGAAACGCATATCCGCGGTCTTTACCAACTTGGGTTGAATTCGAACAGTATCTGCCGGACTATTCAAACTTTTATGATTAGCTGACGAAATTGTGTCAGCACTTTCAACTTTTCCCCTGCCTTTGCATGCGCAAAACAGTGCCAGGCCCGCCAATAGCGGAATTAAAATTCTTTTTTTCATGATGTTTTACTTGTTTGGTTTTGTTACTAATGCCGGGATTGGGTGCGCCCGGTTTCGCCGTATCTGCATTACGATACTTTTTTAAATATTTACTTGTCTGCCCGAGTTGGATAATATATCATCAGCTTTTTACAATAGTAACAACCCTTTTCCCTCTATAATACCTTATGATCATCCACACCCCAATTCCGGCTAAAACAAATACCCAAACGTGGGCCAGCCCGATTATAACATCGACAAACAATCCCCACCCGCTTGACAAAGCCATACCAAGGCGTTTAAAAAACGGAAGGTTGTAGGCAGAGGGATCATCATTAGCGATTACCTCTTTATTAATGGTATTGCTTTGATAAAAGCTTAAGGTAACTATGCTGTTTTTAACCGCATCGTCTATCTGCC
>Ga0206898_10251_pt1 | contig 14779 bp, 11 predicted proteins | sample Alteio_BWOrgHeat_50_FD_153237 | JGI IMG/M metagenome (GOLD analysis project Ga0206898, IMG submission 153237) | Enriched cells from forest soil in Barre Woods Harvard Forest LTER site, Petersham, Massachusetts, United States -... | ecosystem: Environmental > Terrestrial > Soil > Temperate forest >...
TCAGCAAGTGGTGGAACAGTATGCCGATCAATTGGCACAAGCCAAGTTGTTGCATCTGCATACCACCTCACCAATTCTGTCGGTGCTTGCCAGACTGGTTGGGCGATCTTTTACAAACAGTATCACTCTACGACGACGAAGACGACAAGACTGCAAACGAGACGGCAGAGAAGACTGCAAACAAGACTGCAAAGAAGACGGCGTACAAGGGGACGTTTTAGCGCTTGAGGCGTGCTTTGCAACCAAGCAAGACAGTACCGACTTTGTGAATGACCTGCACGCAACGGGTTGGGCCATGCAGTGTGCCGCGGAATACAAGGGTGTAACTGCAAACGTCACCGATGCAAGGTCAGATGGACAGCAGCGTGGCGGGTGGATGGTGTTCCTTGCTGGAGCAGTTTCTGCACTGCTGATCGCGCTCGGCGCACGTTTCATGGACAACATGCAGCAGGAACAAGGAGTATTGCCTGCTGCCATCGTGGTTCCAGACTGGATTGTGCATGGCGGCAAACTGATCATACGGGAGTGGCTTGCGGCGTTTTTAGGTGGGGAAAATGGCACGAAGGTGCAACTGGCAAGGACGAAAAAAAATCGACTGAATGAGTTTGCCGTGAACGCAAGCAGCGTACGTCAATGTACACCCAATGATTTAGTATCGGATTGGGTAGGTTTCATGCAGCAAGTAGCAACCTTGCTTGCACAATTCGGTGTGGGTACGGATTCGATCATGACGGAGCACGTGAAGCAGCATGCGGACAAGGACAAGGACAAGGACGAGGACGAGGACGAGGACACGGTCGAAGTTGCTTTGCCGCTGTCAACAGAGCAGTCTAGTTTGCTTGCTTTTCTCTGCAGGATCGGATTCAGATACAGTCGAACAAAGCAGCGTCATGCAGACGTTGCCGTAGAGTGTTTGAAGTATCAAGAGTTTCGGGGCCATGGCAGGCAGGAGCCTGGCATGCCGTCACCGGTCTTAATAGACAACAACAATGCCTCTCGGCAACAACACGCATTCTTTCAACAGTGCCACGTCGACAATGTGATGAACGACTCTATCCTCTTTGCACCCATTCACTCCATCACCAGGGCGGCCAGTGACTATGTGTATGACTTTACCACCGAGCATGCGAATCACTCCTTTGTCGCCAACTCCCTCGTGAACCACAATTGCGGTCTTGTCACCAACATGGCAATGTTGACGCATGTGCGTACCGGCTACCTCACCTGGCCCTTTCATCAGATCCTGACGAGATTGGGCATCGTGTCGCTGCTGCAATGCACGCCCGAGCAACAGCATACCTACAGCATGGTGCTTCTGAACGGCATCATCACAGGCTACCATCCCAAACCGAAACTGTTGGTCCGAGAGTTGCGAAACATGCGCCGGTGTCTGGACATACCGTTCGATGTGACCGTCGTGCACTGGACAAAGGAAAATGAAGTACATGTTGGCACGGACTCGGGTTGCTGTTTGCGGCCACTGTTTGTGGCGGACAATTTACACAAGTTTGATGACCTGTACAACACCTACTACCACGACTCGTACCAGTTCTACAATGCGTTGCTGTCGAACGGCGTCGTAGAGTATCTGGACAAGGACGAGGAAGCCACCATGTATGTGGCGGTGTATCCATGGGACATTCAACCCTACTCCACGCATTGTTTCCCCGAGGACCACGAAATATTGACCGACCACGGCTTTGTGAACCTGCAAGAGATTACGTTGTATTACCAGTGTCAGAAAGCGCAGACTTCCACGCAGGTGCAGCAATGGAAAACCGGAGGCATCATCGACGTTTCCGGATACAAAGACAAGTTGCATGCGGCATCATACAACAAGACAACACGGGCGATCGAGTACCATCCGATTCAGCGGGTCATTGTGAACCAAGAGGGCACGCACAGCATGGTGGACATGGTTGACATGGTGGACGAGCAACATCCTCCTCAAGATGGCACGGACGAATTCGCTACTACAAGCCGAGTTAATTTGAGTGTAACGGATGGCCATCGCATGTACGTGAAGAGGGGTCACGTTGTATGTGGTATCCACGATATTGAGGATCCGCGGGGTTGGGCTTTTTTGGAATGGGAGGACACCACGTTTGTCACCCTGGAGGCACGGGAAATGGCAAAGCAAGATAGCAGCCACGGCGCAACCGTGTTTCGCTTCATGTCCATTGCAGAAAACGGTACGAATCAGGCAGAACAGCAGTATGCTGGTGTGTATGCGACCCAGTTGGGGCTGACGGAACGGACGCAGGGGGATGCTTTTCTCGAACTGTACGGTTGTTGGGTAGCAAGCGGCAAGGTTTGTATTGTGCCTGCTGCCGTGTGCTGGGTGCAGCCGTTACCAAGGACAGCAAACCTGGTGCGCCGTTGTTGTAGCACTCTGGGCGTCGAGGTTACGGAATCATGCATCGCAAATGAAACACGGTTGTCCATTGCGGGGTCCGGGCGCATGGGCTGGCAGGATTTCATCCAAAAGTTATGCACGGGTGCAACGACGACTGCCTCCAGTGCCACTACCACGGTAACCCATGCCAGCAGCGACGCCCATCCACAATCCAGGTCGAGAATCATTCGCCGTTTACACGATTGGGTATTCTCCTTGTCTACCAGGGAAGCCAGGCTTGTCATTCACGGGATGAAAATGGGGTGCAAGCAGCAGCAGCAGCAGCAGCAGCGGGAGGACTTTAAGCAGGACGTCAAGGGGCAGGCAGAGGAGAGACGTGACACCACGACCAACGTTCTCTTCGTCAGGTCCGCTCGCTTGCGAGACGACATTGTACGATTGTGTTTCCACGCTGGATATACGGCTATTTTCGATCGTTGCGCGAAAGAAGCAACACGTTCAGACTGTCCGGAATGTCTGGGCGACACGGAGGGTACATCGTCTTCGTCCTCGTCCTCCACTTTGTCTTCACGATGGAGGATCATGTATGGAAACGACAATGTTCGACACGCGCAGCCGGTTCTTGAGCGCGCGAGGCACATTACGAAACGAACCATGCAAGGTACGGTGTGGTGCGTTTCGGTGGAGCCTCATCATACCATCCTGGTACGACGTGCATGCAGGAACGCGCGAGGTGTGGTGACGGCAGCATCGAGACCCGTCTGGACCGAAAATTCAGAAATACATCCGAGCACCATCTTTAGCATTGAGGCGGCGCGAATCATTTGGTTGGAGAGGAACCAAGCGCCGAGAAACATTTACGTGTCGGGAATGTTACGTCAAGGCGTGGGCGTGCCGAGCCTCAACTTTGCAGACAGAATGGATACGGTGCAGCACGTGTTGATGTACCCGCAGAAGCCACTGTGCAGTGCATGGATCGAAGACTCGTTTGGCGGCGGAGAGCAATTGTACTCGGGTCAAAACTTTATCATTGCGATTGCCTGTCTGCTCGGCATGAACAAGGAAGATGCCATTATTTTGAATCAGGCGTCCGTAGATCGTGGATTGGGCCGAAGCATCGTGTACAAGGTGTATCGTGATCTCGAAAAGATAACAGGACTAGAAACCGAAACCATTGAAAAGCCAGCAAGAGAGGATACGGCGAGTCTGCAGGACGGTGTGTATGACAAGTTGGATAGTTTTGATGGGTTGGCACCACCCGGCACCAAAGTTGGCTTCAAGGACATTATGATGGGCAAAACAATGTCCGTGAATCTGCCAGGCAAGAAGGAGAGAGACACGACGGAGAAATTACGTTGCCGAAGTTTGATGAACAAATCCAAGGAGCCGTGCGTGGTGGACAAGGCCGCGATTTCACAAAGCAAAAAGGATGGGTCAAAGCAGTGCAGGATGAGGACCCGGGCCATTCGCCCTCCGGAAATTGGAGACAAGTTTGCCAGCATGAGCGCGGTAACAACCGACACGAGAGTCGCAGTTTTGCATTGTATGTACACACACACGCGCATGCATACTCGTTTTGCTCTGTTGTGTGTATGCCGTGTGTGTATACGTGTGTGGTGTGTGTGTGCTTTTGCCGACACTTTAGCAAAAAGGAACCTGTTCCTTACTATTGCCCGAGATTGATATGCCGTTTTGTGCGAATGGAATCCGGCCAGATGCCGTGATCAACCCCAACTGTATCACGAGTAGGATGACGATTGCGTTATTGACGGAAATTATGGCAGAAAAACAATCTTGTCTGACCGGGCATGTCGCAGACGGCACTCCCTTCCGAGGAGTGACGGTGGAGGCCATATCGGATGTACTACATCAACATGGATTTCAGAAGCGCGGGTATGAGCGAATGTACAATGGAATGTCGGGGGAACCTCTGGAGGCGCTCATCTTTGTTGGGCCAGCGTATTATCAGCGGCTCAAACACGTGTCCGTCGACAAGATGCATGCACGAAGTCACGGACCGGTGCAGTTGGCAACACGTCAGCCAGTAGAGGGACGCAGCAAGCAAGGGGGACTCAGATTTGGCGAAATGGAACGCGATGCATTGATTGGACACGGGGCATCGAGCGTTACAAAGGATCGATTGTGTGATCAATCCGATGCGTACGAAGCCGTTGCTTGCAAAAAATGCGGCTTGATGGGCGAGCCACCCAAACCACGGTCTTCAAAATCCCCCGAGAATTCAGAGGCACTGGAATCATTATTGGAGACGGATGAAGTTTCGGAAAGCGCGTATACCAGGCGAGCCTATTGCCGCAACTGCAAGACGTCCAAATACATGCGAAAGTTCAAGGTGCCGTACGCACTCAAGTTGTTGTGGCAGGAACTGATGGCTTGTCACATCGCGCTACGTTTCGAATTTGAAGATGCGGAAGACGAATAAAAACCGACTTTAAAAAATTCTTGTGGGCAAGTGTGTACGTACAAAACATTACCGTTTATGCGAGTGTTGCATGCAGTCGTACTTGATTCTGATGCTGCCGCTGCCGATGTTGCGCGGACGAGTGCTCCATGTAGCAAAACACGGAAAGCATCACTAGGGGAACGCATGTGCTGGCAGTGGCTACGAGACTGAAGATGGGCGAGTCACGTGTCAACAGTGCACACATGACACCGAACAAAACGGTATCAAACATGACAATGGCAACGAGACAGTACCCAATGGCGCATGGACGCTGGGACGCTACCGCCGTCAGTACCAAACCACCCTCTAGCAAGGCAGAGACCAACTCGATCAGCCCTACCGAGTCGTCCACCTTGACAATAATACATGCTACAAAGAAGGCTACTTTCATCAATCCAATACACATCAACATCTCGGTGCGCACCTTTCGTGCGTCCAGAGTCGCCACATCCTCTGCCGTTTGCCATTCTTCCATTTTTTGTCAAAACAAGTATGTGCACACGCTGGAACGCAAACGTATGTGGGTGTAAGAATGTGTGCAAACGTGTACGTGCATTGTGCGTCGCGCTAACGTCACGACTTGCCAGTGTGTGTGTGTAAGATCCCACTTTCAAGGAGAAACGACGTAATGCAGTTTCACACCTCTTGCGTGACTGATTGTGTGGATGAAACAAGGCGCACGGCGTGCTTAAGTTAAGACGCCTTCGGTGCAAGACTCAAAAAAACGGTAAATGGAATCAGTTTTCGGACGGATCGTACATGCATGCTGTTAACATGCAACGAATGTTTTCCAGAATGAAGAACAAGGCCAGTACACAATCAAGAATCTCGTCAAAAACAGAATGGGTTCGTCAGACTCAAAATCAAGTGACAGCGGATCAGGATCAGGATCGTGCAACGACAAAGCAACAAGTGCAGTCAATCATTGTATTTACAACGGAGGCACGACGCAAGACACCATCCAATGTCTGAAACAAGCCAAGCACGACATTGACACTTGTCGACAACATGAAAATGCAAACCGCACGTTTGACACGGCCGACAATTGGAATTGTTCCAACGGTCACAATAGTGGCAGTGGAGCGTGCAATACAGGCGAAGGACTAGGTCGTGACTAAACAGCGTGATCGTGCACGAGCCATTTTACAATTTTTTTGTTTTGGCAAAGTATTGCAAGGGTCGTGTCGCAATTTCTCATAAAACCGCGTTTTCACTGGCACGGATGGTCGTGCGTACAACAAGTGCGGGACTGTTTTGCTCCGTCGTACCATTCGTGTCGCTTTTGTGCTGACTGGAAGTACATGAGGCGCTCATATGGAGGCAACTTCACGATCTTCCACTGGCGAATTGTCGCCAGGCGCATAAGAACATGTCGCGTCAGATACCGCACAATGTCATACACTAGGCGCTCGTGCTGCTTCGCAAACGACAGTTGCAGTTGCCGCTCTTGCGCATCGTACTCATGCTCTTTGTGGACCACCCGATAAGGGAATGATGTGCTTGAAGAGGTCGGCACCGGCGCAAGCACGAAAGGCAGACTAGAGAGGTCATGGTCGCCGTCATCCCGCCACATCACATCCGAACCAACAACATTGCCCAACCTGTACTGCGCACTGGCCAGGTCTAGAAAAAACAGAGATGCATCTGTGGCCAGATACACGACCTTGTGCAGCAGCGGATGGCTAATCGTGTCCGTGTCCAGAGGATCACCTGCATCCGTCCATTTGTACACCCGCAAAACAGGACGAAAGTTGACAGCATCTACTTCGCAGAGGGCCATCCCGTACGACGTGACACGCTGACCCTTCAGTGTGGCGTGACCGTGGACCAGGCAGATGTACCAAAGCAGTTCGAGAACGAAGCGGCAAAACGCTTCGCACTTGCCAGTGGAGAATGTCTGCCAGTACACTTGCAATGAAGAGCAACAAGAAGAAGAAGAAGAACAAGTGACAGAGGTGACGGGCGTAATTGCGCGCATGATATCGTCGTGCACGTGCAGGTACACATAAAGAGCCTGTGACGGACGCCACTTCTTCACTCGCGCTAGATACGCGGTCGAACACCCTGGCACCAGCATGTCTTGATAAGGGCGAGTCAGGTTGGCTGCATCTGTACACGACATCACTCTGCTATTTTGCATGCTCTCCCTGCACTTGACCAGGCCAAACTCGCCCATGCTCTCTCGCCACTCGCCATCCAGGCAGAACGGAGCAATCAGGCGGACAATGTCCGTTAGGATCAACTCCACGTCCATTCCAAGTGTGTCTACGAAGATGCCAGAACGAATGACGTCATCTCAAGGCAAATGTACTGGCATCGGTAATCCTTTTCCGTTTAGGAAACGACTTTATCGGCACTACAGTGTGTTCAGATGTGAGCGATCAGAAATAAAATAGTTTTATCGCCGTTTTGTCCGGCGCGGCACAAGGTGTTCCAGCAACAAACAATAACTTTTTCTCCTCCTGCGTTGGGTCGTGTAAAGATACCACTTTCAAGGAGAAGCGACGTAACGCAGTTTCACAACCTCGCAAGAAGACGAGTCAAGGTTACTTGCTACGGAAAATAAAACCAAACACGCGGTTATATATTGTTCTGACGGTGTCCGATGCAAAAAAATGAGTGTTTCATTCTGTCATTTAGATGCGTTTTGTGCAAGATTGCAGTTGCAGCAAGACGGCGGTCTTGTCGAGACTGAAAAGGATTACAGCATCCAGCGATGTCTTCATCAATGGGCGGCAATCAAGGTTAAAAGGAGTGTGCGACCCAGAAGCGGTTCGTGCTGTTCCAACCTTGATTGGTTGAGCGGTGTACCATATTGGAACCGTGAAATAGTTTCGGATTGCATTGACTCGGACAATGGATTAGGAGGTACTGTTTTGTATACTCTGGCCGAAAAAGCGACGCGTCTGTAAGACGTGCGTGCGAGTAAACAGTACGAGTGAACAGTACACCTCGAAGTGTCCAACCATTGCCTTGGAACTGCAGCGCTACTTGAACTTAAACTGTCCGACACCAATAAAACCCACGAACAAACAATGCATCTTTTGATGCACCGAACTTGCAATCCGTTCCCAACATGACGCCTTGCAAGAGCGTTTGTGTCGTCTAGTTTGAATGTAAAATGCAGCGGGTAATGCTGTTACATCAAACCGTTTCAGGTAGCCAGACAATTAAAAAAGCAGTCGTTGGCAGATGTCAATGTTTCCAGATGCCGGCTCAAGTCATCGCACACTTGCTTTTCAAGCGCTAAACGTACTTCAAAACGTGTACAACAACACAACCCTGTGCTCAGACATCAGCAGGCTCATCGCTGTACTGTTGTTCGTGTCCCAAGCGGTGGATGAGTCGGAGGAAAACAATTCTTCAGTCAGCCTCACGACTGAAGAAGTTAACGCCATTCAGGAATTGTGGCAACGTGTTCGAATGCTGACGTCCGCATTCGATGACGTAAAGGGCAGGCTGATCAACTTGCGTCTCGACATGCCGGATGTGCCGCAAGAGGAGGAGTACGATACTTCTGATTTAGCCACGGCGTTCATTGACACCGGACATTGCGCCAACGTTGCGACTGCATGTGAGCGTTTGATCACGTTGGTTCGCGCGCGGAACGTAGAGTTAAACTTTAAACGGCAAATGGAATCAGTGACGACGGCAAGTGGCATGGCAGCAGTCAAGCAGTCGACAAAGGCAGCATTCGTTGCCAGGCGGAACGAAGCACTGCCAGACTTGCAAGTGCTGCAGAACGAACACGACTTGGTTAATGTTGTCGCTTTCGTTTTGTCCGATGTGGCAGAAAGGGCCAGCATTTCATTATTGTCGTAATCTCTGTTCTAGCCACGAACAATAAAAGAGGTTGTCGCTTCAACGTTTTCTCCTGGTACTGTGTGGTCTGACTGCGCATCGGTTGAAATGAACGACTACTGGTCCCCGTTAAACATTGCAAAGCGAGCATGCACAGATGAGCCACTGCGGCAAAGATTCACATTGTACGAAACGTGGGAGCAATTGCTGCACAATGAAACGGGACACGCACTGATCGCTCTTGCAAGGAATTTACGGAAACAAGTTTTGGTTACAAACATTGACTATGAAGTCGTGTACATTCCGTTGATGCTGACGTCGATAGAAGAACAGCACCCGACCATTTCATACGAAGAGGACGAAGAACCGTTTCTGGAAGAACGTGAAAACTAGATACGAACGTTCGTGCTCAGGGCCTTCAACCGAGTACTGCCAAATCAAGTTGCTGACATAATTCCTACAGTTAGCCGTTTCTGGGCTTTTTCTTCACATGTGAAGAAATTGAATTTTGTATTGCCCATCGCGCGACGCGTAAGTCCCTTCTGGGCTTTTTCTTCACATGTGAAGAAATTGATTTTCCGCTCTCTGTGTATGCTCTGCAAATCAAATTGCTCACATGTGAAGAAATTGAATTTTGTGTTGCCATCGCGCGACGCGTGAGTCCCTTCTGGGCTTTTTCTTCACATGTGAAGAAATTGATTTTCCGCTCTCTGTGTATGACCTGACATGCTTGGTTTCGACAAATGTACACAGAAAGTCTCTACATTAGCACTTTACTGTTGCGGTTGTGAAGGTGCCGCATACACATCATACACGTTCAAGACAACAGACGGCATCGAAATCTCTTCTCCACCTCGTCCGGTCAGCACGTATGCGCCCCTTTTTATTTTCTCGACTTCCCTCGCGCATGACGCGAAGCACATTCGGCCCAGACCCCACAACGCAAACGCAAACAATGCGAGCGATACACACGCCGAGGCAAGTATGAATAGAGCCATAAGACCGAGTTGAATCATGATGGTGATGGTGACATTCCAACGTAATCCCTGATCATACCCTGGAAACGTAAAACTATAGACGTGGTCATGGTCGTCATTGTGGGCAACATACGATATCAATACTGCCGCGATACTAAAGAAGACGAGCATCGCGAGCAACGTGATATGGTTGAAGACGACGGCTTCTGGCTGAAGAGCCCAGTACAAACACAGACGAATGAGGACGAGGCACCAGGCAATGACGACAGCCTCAAATACAAAGACGTCGACGGAAGTCTCATTTGGGCCGTAGACACACAATAAAAAGACTTGTATGACAATAATGACTGCCAGGCACACGATGCACCGCGACAGATACCGAACCTGACGATGCTGGATGGTGGGGACGGTCGGTACTGGGGACACATCTGACGATGACGACGACAATGACATTCCGTATCTGCACGCGTACGTTGCTGCTGGCGTGATTTGACCACTTGCTGCACGCCAACACGTTTGTGTCAAGCCAAACAAAAAAGATGACGTCAACGTCGTACAAACGTGTATGAAAATGCCGCTTATTCGGCATATTGCCGGCGATGATGGATGTGTACGATGTCGCGCTGACGCCTTGCATGCTGTTTCGCATGGCGTAAACGGATGAAGAAGTGGTAATAATAGGCATACACTAGAATGCAGGCGTAGAACCAGAGACGAGGCACCCATGCTGGTGAAGGTCGTGTAATTAAGCGATGTTCATACCACTCAATGAAATCTCGATCCCACAGACGCTTGGCGCTACTGTCCAACGCCGCCGGCATGTATGTCCACTGTATGTCTGAATGACCTGGGTCGGACGGCTGAAAACAAATCATCGGCACAAGGCAAAAGGTTTTCAAATTTTCGGCCCACCAGACATCGATATTTTGTTGCTTTCCGACGGTACTGTGTCCCCCAGGAGGCACCTCGGCAGCAAAGTTTCTTATCCGTGGTGACATGGAATTGGCAATGTATGCATGCGTTGCACGGGATTCGCATTTGCAGATGCGACATTTCTTCGTGGACCCAGTCATCGGCCCGCCTTTCTGTTCAATACGAATCGGCGTGTGTCCGAAAAGCAGAATGTCCCATGCTTGCGGGTCCATTCGTTCCATCCAGGCGCAACATCCGTCTAGCACCTCCTGTGACATTTTCGCTCGGTCAAACTGCACATCGTCTTCAAATACCATTACATTTTTCCACGCTTGGCGGATAGCAAAGCGGAGAATGTTTCGGTGACTTATCCAGCATCCAAGTCTGCCCGACGTAGGATGTCGATGAACGCGAGCGTACCTCACCATGTGTCCTAGATTGACGCTTTGGAAGGAGTTCACTGCCTCTTGAAGTCTGTCGGGCCTCGATAGCAAATTGATGCAAAACACTCGCTGATCAAAATAAGACCAGTCCAGTGAAAACGGCTGCTGCATGTTTTGGTGAAAGCCAGGATGGTCTGTTGGATGGATCGTCGGTTGGTTGGATGGTGTGTGTCGTACGGTCGGTTGTCCAATCGGTTGGATGGACGGGATGTGTGTTTTCGATATATATTTGTCCGCACCGCTGTGATTGTGCTTTTTTCTCTGTGCGTGCTTGGTGCCTAGCCTAACTGTCCGTCGTCCACTGACATGTCCATTTACAATGGATGACGCACGTTACGCAATTGTCGAATAACGACCGAATATGCCGAGTAATTCTTTACCTCTGCATGCAGCAGAGGCAATTGTGAATACATAAAGTCGAGTGAATGACGACACATTTTGTTGCGCAAGGGCTTTGGTCGTTCGCGCATGTGCAAATCAACCAGGTACCGCTGATGCATGCCAGACCTTCCAAAGAAGCCGGGAAAAAAGGAGAACGAAGAACAGTGTGCAATGACCGCCGGAGCGTGAAACAAGGCAGACAGATCACGAGTTTCGCTTCCATCGCAAAGCAAGTGACACGTGACATGCAGGCTGCGTTGCAAGTAGTCAACAATGTCATGGACATACACGCGTGAATCAATGTTCCATCTCTTCAAGTGTGCCGCGGAATGCATCACGTACACGTCGGTGCACGCCATGTGCTTTTGTGATCGCAAAGTATGAATGGCCCAATCGTAAAACCCGTACCTGGGAAAGTGGTAATCCGAGTGCCTACTAAACGGGCAATCGCTTGCCCGGATGTGAATGACTGGCCAGTCCCGATGGTAACGACTGTCCTTGCACCACGCGGGATCGTGAAACATTTGAAACGAGCAAGACATCCAATGATGCAGGTAGGGTTGTGCCGCCTTCCAGATGGCGTAATTGTCTGGATGCAACGCTAAATTATGCCGATTTACAGACCCGCTGCCACACTTTAGGCCGTGCAGCACTTGTGCGAGACCAATTGGCATCGGAATTGTCAGAGGTAAGTTCTTCCATGTTTGCGTGCCGTTTCGGCTGCACAGCCACGAAATAACATTGTGAGGCTTGTAGAACACGGTTGAATGCCGACGTTTCACTGCGGCTAGATACGCAGTCCAATAGTAACAGACAATGTTGCCGGTGCCGGCGATGGCCAAGCGTTTTGGCAAGGAAACGCCAAGCAGCATCAGTATTGCGATAATGATGGTGATGCCAATTGTCAAGGCGACACACTGGCCTGACACAGGCATACCCCTCCAGGGAATCGGCTGTTGTTTGATGCCCGTTGGAAGTCCGTTGGAAGGATCTGGCCTAGACAATCTGCAGTCCCGAGTTGTCCCCGGGCAGGATGTAAGTGTCCGCGCTGATTTTCTGATTTTAAAGTTCTCCTGTACGGTACTGCTGTGTGCACGGTCTGCACGGTGCCGCCAATCACTGCCAGTTTGTTTTTCTGAATTGGAATCAAAATACGTTTTGTGACATTGAGAAAAACCGCAATGGTAAAACAATAATGCGGTGCAAGTGCGCGCATGGTGAGTGTGTGTGTGCATGTGTGTCATGGTGAGCAATCTGGATAGGTGAGGCGCATCCCGACATAAAAAAAAAGAAAACGAGATGGTGACGATGCTGGTGTCGGTAGTAATGGTAACTGTGCTGCTGGTCATCGTAGCAGTCGTTGTAACACTGACGGCAACGAGGTGTAGATGGCAGTGGTACTGCTGGTATCTATGTTGCAATTCTGCATCCCCGACCAACGCACTGATCCAGCCTGAAAGCGTTCACTTTGCCTCTCCTGCCGGTCTAGGGAACGTTCTCAGAGGCATGTCTTCTGCGTTTTGCCTAGCGCATACGTTAGGCCGCCCACTGTTTCTGCTGCGGCTAGGCATCCACGTAAAGAATGTCGTGTGCGTTGACGAGTTTATGCGGTTGCCAATGGGCATGTCGTGGTCTTCGCAGGCACCACGCAAGCCGTACCAGTACCTGCAACCAGATAATGTTGCGGTGGTTTGGCCATTGCGTGAACGGTTTCGCCACCTTTGGACAGGAAAGCATAAGCAATATGCGACGACGTGCGACCTGCACGAGGAAGGAACCATCCGTACCGACCTCGTGCAGCAGGATGCGCCAAGGTTGGTATTGAATGCGTACATTGCACTCCGTCCACACAGCCTTTCCCAACAAGAGTTTCAGAAGCAGCGCGTTGCGTTTTACCGAGATGGTATCCGCCAAATCTGGCGTAAGCGCGCCACCGATCTTGTAAATTCTTTGCGAACTGACCGAGGAGGTACCAACAGCGGCAGCATTCGAATCATCGGCGTACATGTACGTTGTACAGACAACCTCCGAGACCGTCGGAAAATGCCAAACGGCTTGTATACAACGATACCAGAGGTGATGCAGCACTTGCAACAATGTACACAGGACAGCAACGTGCGTTTCCTGGTGTGCAGTGACAATGTAGCGCAGGTGAAAGGGATGTTTCCTGAAAATGTACTCCGTGTTTGCGTTTTCGCGCCGCTTCTGGCAACTAGGCAGCATCAACCACTGTGGGAAATGCTGCTACTGGCTTCGACGGACCACATTATAGGTGCGACGGGCAGCACATTTTCGTACGAGAGCGCATACATTGGCAACCTATCAATCTGTCTGTACAACAGGCAAAACGGATGCTGGGAATACCATCCTCCACCCGCGTCATGACGAGTACACGGGCGTGATTACCTTTATTGCGCGTAGCCGTTTGAACAGACACGTTTCCCAAAGAAATGTGGTATGACGTTGTTGCAAACACACACATTCACAAACACACACACACAAACAGTTACCCACGATACTTTCTTATTCTGCTTCTTGCTCCATTTATCAAGTCGTCATTATGTCCATCGCATCACTCGGCGATTTATGCCGCAAACTATTGGTAACGAGTATACAAAGACAAACTCTGATTTTGAGGCAGGAACAGGAACAGGAACAGGCGAGGGCAGAGGAACATGCCGTCACATCCATAAAGACAGACACTACGGTAAAGGCAGACACGTGCGTAAATCCATATACCAACGAAAAGGCAAACACGTCCGTAAAGGCAGACCAGGCGCGCGACACAAAGGCGGACATTGACTGGGAAACCGTGACGGACGTGAACGCCGACGTAAACGTTAACGACGTGAAGGAAGTTAACGCGAACCAAGTGAATGCAGCAGCAGCAGTGTCGGACAACGCTGCAGATAAAATCAAAGCGACTGTTCAGTTGGATGTTCAGTCGGATGTTCCGTTCGATGTTACCGAGTTAGCCAGACTCGATACAACGTACGAGCAACTAAAGACGGCAGTCATATCGGGGTGGAATGGCTTCCTTCAACAATGCAGTCGACAACACCGACCACACATGGCTGTATGGCTGCTGCACAAGAGGATGACAAGATCGAGAGTATTTCGTCAATTTGTGGTAGCCCAGGCGCGAGTCTCCACGACGATTTCGGGACAATTTACCATTGCAGGGGCCTTAAATTGTTACGGTCACGGGGAAATCGTGACACAACCTTTTACAGGAGGGTACGGAACCAATGTTCCCATTGAAGATGTGCTCTTTGTTCCGGACTGTGGTCTCACACCCACCGAACTGACTCATTTATTGTCGATTCTCTTTGTCACAACCAACTGCATGTGCCATTTGAAATTCATTGCGGCAAAATGATTGTACGGAGCGTCCATAAAACAACCATGTGCCGTTTTGTACTTGCATTTGCTTTTGCATTTGTCCACA
>Ga0206898_10252_pt1 | contig 14776 bp, 7 predicted proteins | sample Alteio_BWOrgHeat_50_FD_153237 | JGI IMG/M metagenome (GOLD analysis project Ga0206898, IMG submission 153237) | Enriched cells from forest soil in Barre Woods Harvard Forest LTER site, Petersham, Massachusetts, United States -... | ecosystem: Environmental > Terrestrial > Soil > Temperate forest >...
AATTCAGTAGGGACATCGCCGCCATCCATCCCATGGCGAAAATCATCCAAACGCGCGGTTTTGGCAAAAGGACATCAACTCCGAAGAAAAACGCAGAAACTCCGGCGATCCCGCCGAACAGGAGGCCGAGGATGAGTAGCGTGCGCAGGCGTGATCTCTGAATAGAGAGGTCTGCGCGGGGAACAATCTCCAGGCGATCGTGAAACTTTATCGTCCGCGGTCCCTCGCCGAAAGGCTCGCCATTAATGCGGACCGTCAAATCGTCGCGCAAGACGGGCTGCGTGAATGAAAAACGCCGCAGAAGTTTTTTTCGCAAATCCAGCGTCCGACCATTTTGAATGGCCCAAAAAAACAGCGCGCGCTGCAGTTCTTCTGCGCTGAACGTTTCACCTTGATGATCCTGCGCGAATTCCGCTCGGAGCTGATGCGGTTTGAGAATGTCGAGATTGGAGGCCCGTTCGCTAAAGAAATGTCCATTGAAAAAAGCAACGATGGGCTCCAAGGGACGGGGGTGCATCAGCCAGCGACGGACCGATCCCGAATGGTCTGAGGGTAACGGATCCTGAGCCGATAGCCGAGCGATGATTTCCCAAAGCCAAATCGCCCGCCAATACTGCCCAAGGATGAATGCATTGCGGTCGTTCAGAGCATCGATATAAGTCAGGGGATGTTCCCCAAGAATGGCGCACCGGTTGGCCAAAATGTCGTAGAGACCCTCGCCGTGTTCCAATTGGAAGGCATTGCCGCCCTGGTTCAAGAGGTGTCGGGCGATGTCACGAAGCTGTGTTTGAGAATAATCTGCGGAGGCTGCATGAATCGCTGCGATCATATTTTGAACGATTGGCAGATAGACCGTCTTGGCGATATCGTTGAAGCGCCGCGCTTGAGCGTCCGACGCATGTTTAAGCGTTTGCGGTTCCGCGAGGCGGATTGGCAAGAGCTTTTGGGGCGCGCCGCAGACCAGGCGCGTTGTAAAGGTGGTCCCGCTGCCGTTTAATTCCGAATAAACGTCGCTGCGTCCGCCGACATCCTGCACGGCTAACCAATACTGCGTCGTTCCCCATCCAGTCCCTTTCTCACGACGGGTGAAGCGCGGTTCGTAAAGAATCAATCGGCCGCGCCGGGGATTTTTTACGAGATATTCGGCGGGAATACCGGGGCCATTGTCATGCAGCGTCAGCGTAAGGATGTCATCCAGGTAGGTAATATGCAACTCCACGTCAGCTACGGAGGCCCCTTGATGTCCTTCGGCAAAATGAAGCGCATTGTCGATGAGATTGGCCATCGCGCTCACTAGCGTCTGGACATTGCCTTGTACATCCGGATCCTGAATTTCAAGCGTGGAGGAACGCGTGATGCGAAACGCCGGGCGAAATTTGTATTTGTACTGCAAAGCATCCAGCATCTGGCTCAGCGGGAATGTCCCTTGTGAGGGCTGGCCTGTCGCCTGTTCCCATAGGCTATTGGCTTTTTTCTGAGCGAGAGCGATGCGCGTCGCCATAGCATCGGCCCTCCGAAGGAACGCCGCATCTTCGGCAGTGACTGTCTGGCCTATGCATGCGCGAATGCGATCCAAGAAATCCTGCAGCAATGTTTCCGTGGATTCGATTCGGTCGACCAGGTTTTTAAGCTCGTCATAGTAATAAGGGGCTTCTGCGGCCGAGAGATGTACCTTCTTAAAATCTGAGCTGCGCCCATCCAGTCGACGATTGATGGAAAACGCTTGCTCGATATAAAGCATAAGCATCTGTACATCGTGCAGGGCGTTTGGCAGAAGGGGCACCCCCCGTTGGGCAAGCCAAGTTTCTGTTTCTTGGTAATAGGCGAAATGGAGAGCCGCCTCGAGATCGTTCATCATGTCATTGATGGCGGGTTCGCCATGGTTGGCATCCCGCATGGCGATTTCCAATCGCTCAATCCGCTGCGCCGGCCAGCCTCCTGCCGCCGAAGTCTCGGTATGGACAGAATCGTTTATGTCCCGAAATTTCGGAGCCTCCGTCGCTACTCCTGGCGATGCGAGCGGGAGCAGGAGATTTAAATTCGGCGCCGTCGTCGGCCGGATATACAGACGAAGGCGATTGAGTGAACTGATGCCTGCCGTGGATAAAGCCTGGAGGCTGAATGCGGACGCCGCGCAGCCCGAATTCCTCCTTGATGGACATTCGCTGATCCAGGCATTTCGATCCGCAAACACGGGAGTGTTCAATAAAACGCCGCATAACAACGCCACCATCTGCCGAAAACAAGTCGGACCGTGGATCGAAGCGAACCAGCCGGTGCCGCTCATGCGGCAATCGCCACAGAATGCGATGAACGGCGTACGGCTGCTGGCAAAGGATTTTCTGGCGCAGGCGACAGAATGGTCTGAATGGCGCTCAGCGTTTGTCCTAAAAGGGTCGTTGTCTGTTCATGAGGGATGTCCAATTTTTCTACTAGCGTGCTCACGAAATTTTCAAAATCAATGTACTTTTCTTTTAAAAATGGGGCCACAAGGACATACCGTTCAAAGGTGAGAATCTTTATGAAAATAAGCAATTGCGACGACTCAAAACTGGCAAAGGCGTTAAGCAGTTCTTGGAAATGAGTAACGCCGGATGATGGTTCCGAAATTCGCGGCTCCGTTTTCTGATCGACGTTTATCGCGGGCCGGAACCCTGTAAGAGTTTGGGGTTCTACCATGGGTTCGGCAGGGCTTGCCTGCGGCTCCACCGTTGCGATATCCGGCCAGGGGCCCTGAACGGCACGAATCGTGGTCATCGTTTTGTCCGAACGCTGGAGATCTTTAAGATAGCGGTCCAAGGATGCCACGAATGCTTTGCCGTTCTGCTTCAATCCAACCCAAGGATGATTTTGCGCATCCAATGCCAGAGTCACGCTAAAACCTTCTGTCCCTTTGGGTAAACCATAAATCCGCAGCGTGTGCGTAGGAACGGGCGCCATATCGAGAGCGCCGTTTCTGGAGGCTTCAATCGTAAATCGCGCGCGGTTAAAATCGTCGTACCCTGCGCGGCAGAGCCGCACGGCTTGAGCGTCTTGCGTCGGCATAAGCGCGGCGAGACGTAGTAGTAGGATGAAATGGGTCCGAACACGGGCTTTGCGTAAGGCCTCGTCCATGGCCGCGCTGGCCGTTTCCGGTTCGCTCGGCGCTACGGGAATAAAGACTTCGGAAATCGCCGGAATGATTTTCGAAGTTTTCTCAGACGCAGCAGTGAATATCTCGTGCATGGTGTAGGCGCGCACGACGTCCGGCGCTTGGAAATAAAAGACCAGGCCATACGAGGCAATCCACTCCGCGCGTAGAACATGCGGGATGTTCGGCGTAATCATGTTGAATTGGATGTGTAATTTTTCCCGTAGCATGAGGATCAGCTGTTTTTTGGATTGATCGAGTGTCCATCTGTGACGGTTGAATTCGTCGATCTTGTTTTTAATGGATAAAACGGAAGCGGGATTCGACAAGTCGATGGCGGCATACGCAGTCAGCAAGCCTTGAATCTCGCGTTTCGTCGCTTCCAACGCCTGACGTTTCCCTCGATTGGCGGCATATTCCTCGGCGGCGCGCCGGGCTTGGGCGATATGGGCATAACGTCCCAACAGCGTCGCATAGAAATCGGGGCCGCTTTTCTCGGCGACATCAGAAAATCCCGATGCGTCGTAAAGATCCGTTTCGCCGGTCGTTTCCAGGATGAGCAATAACCCGTATCCGTCCAGCCAAACCGGATAAGGACGCACGCGATTTTGGCCTCGGACCGGTCTTTTTTTATTGGGTTTTCGGGCAAGGACTGGACCAACGTCTTGGAAGGTGACCGCCGGCATGTCATACGGCACTACGCGAACATGGCCAATGGGTGTCGTTAAGAACGACGGCTGCGATTCGACGTAGCGGTTTATTTTTTCTTTGAACGCCGCCACGTCCAGCGCTTGCTGGTTAGGATTCGGATGGGCGACAAAAACGGATGCATGGAGGATCCATTCCAAGATGCCACGGTGCGCGATATCCTGCGCGGCGTCCTCCGCCGTCTGACGCGTGGCAAACGGTCCTTTGACGGAGCACAACCAGTTCATCTCGGAATTCGCCAACGCGGAATTTAAACGCACTCGACTCGCAATCACGTCCTGACGAATCTCGCTGAGATCAACCAGGGAAACCAACTCCGGATGGTTCACGGGTGCTAAAAATAGTAACGCCCCATAGCCCGGGTAGACGTGCCCATCGATGTGGTAATCCGTGTTAGCGCGGAGGTTATGGATAACGACGGTTCGCAATGACAAAGGGGTGAATTGCACGTCAACGAATTCCGGAGTCGTTCCGTCTGCCGGCTCGAGGCGCTCGGTCTCGGATCTAAGGGTGGGAAGCACTATCGTTTGTGCGTTAAACTCTTCCCATGCGCGGGATAATGCGTCCCAATCCGCCGGCGTTGCCATGGCGGGATTTAACGCGGCGCTTGCGTGGACGACTTGACGTAGCGCGTCGAGCGCTTGCCGCTGTCGCTGCAGTCTTTCGTGCCGTGGCGCGTCAAAGTTTAAAGCTTTTTGGCGCGCTGCACTCGGCGTGATTCCCCGGCCGAGGCGAAAGGCATTCAAAAACTCCCGGTTCTCCTTCTCTTGGATTATTCGCGCGAACAACGTAATGTCATAAATTACGACATCCGCAGTCGAGGAAAAAAAGAACATCAGCCCACAGCTCGGCCACCATTCCGCGGTGATGCGGTACAAGGTCCCTGCCTGAAGACCTCCAAAGAAGACCGATCGGTTATGTCCAATGGGGACGCGCAGGCTGAAGCTGTGGGGAGTTGCCTCGGTGGAAAAGAGCCAATTTCGCGTTGTCAGGTTTTGGATTTGTTCGCGTAACGCGTTCAGCATATCGGGTGGAGGATGGGTCGTATCACGAATTCCCAAGGCCGTCTGAATCATGCGGGATATCAACAAGCGGTTCTCACGCTCTTCTCCAGCGTGTCGATTCGGCCGCACGTGGTCCATGGAGGATGTGAGCTTGTCGGGCGCTTTCACCGGTCGGCTCCCTTCCAGAGAAGAAATCAATACTTTCATCACGAAGGCCGGTCGGTCCGGAAATGAAAGCCGCGCCATGACGACGGTCTGCCCATCGAGGCGAAGAGGTTCGGCGCCTTCGAAGGTAAAGCGGGTGAACTTGCCGTCCAAGTGGCGGCCTTCCGGCAGTTCATAAACGGCCTTGGTCTGGAATGTCGTAAGTGCGCGTTGCAACTTTTTATCTGGCGTTGGTGAAGAAAGCGATAAAGGCGCTGGATTCGATAGGCTCGGCCGCGCTATTCCGATTGGTTGCTGTTGCGCCTCCAGCGCCTGCTCCAGCCGATTCACCACCGTTAGGGCGCGATCTTCGGACCAACGAAATTTCTCCGTTAAAATGAACATTACCTCCAAGGGATCGTCAAGCCGACCGTCTCCCAATTCTTTAATGACGCGTCTGAAAATAGGCGGCGGCAGGCTGAGTTGCTGCAGCGCCGCGCGCCATTGAGTTTCCAGATCATGGTTGGATGACGAACTCAGCAGGGATGTCGCCGCCATCCATCCCAGAGCGGACAAAGTGACTGCCAAATGGAAAAGCGTCGCAGGAACGTGCATCGGCTGTTTCCAACCTAGAAGAAGTCCGCCAATCAATGTGACACTGGCAAGGATGACGGGAACGACTTGCCAATGGACGACCTTTTCGTCGGCCACGTTCTGGGTGGGGATGGGTTGGGCTCTTTTTGAAAAACGGCTGATGAACGGAAGGGTCGCCCATCGTACGGATAAGTGCTGCGTAAAAGGCAGCGCGATGGTCGCTAGCGCTTGGCTTGCGCAGGGGTTGAAATATCCCTGATTTTGCACACCGGGGTTTGGAAACCCCTGAGCGATCAACGGAACATTCAGAACACCGCAAAGCGTAAGCGCCGCCGCTTTCTTCCAAGCAGCGGAAATCCAAGAGAAGCTGGGCATAAGGAAGGCTATTCTAGAGAAGGATGGATGAAGAACCGATAGAGAGCGGGTAAAACCCGGATGAACATTTGATGAAGAAAAGGCCCAGCCTGACGAACGGAAGGCCTAGATGGCATCAGGAGTTCTACCGGGTGGGAACGTTTTTAATAAGATCCGGTTCGATGCGAATGGCGGTTGTCCCGAGGAGTGGCTGAACCAATATGGCGTGGTTTATGAAATCGTCATAATAAAGGGTGAGGCCATAGCTTGGGACTAAGGTCGCCGCCGTCCCCGCAACAGCCTGGGGATCCCCCACCAAGAGCGCGCCCGCCATCGTCCAGCCTGGCACGGTGACGTTCATGTATCCTTTAACGTCGAGGAAGCCGCGAAAGGGGATATTCGGCTCCGGCGCGCAACTGGTCGCTCCCGCACAGGGCTGAAGGGCCGGATGATAAGGATATTCGGTCGCCGCATACACCGGGACATGCAACGTTAATGCCGTGCCTCCGGTGGCGTCATTGACGGTCAATCCGCCCGTAATGAGAAAAGACGCCCCATTAATGGCCGTCTTGTTAAAGATCGCAGAACCATTGACATAAATAGTGACTGCGCTGGAGGCGGCGTAGCCAGGCGATGCTCCATCAAAAAGGGCCGCGTCTCCCGGTGCAGGAACAAAATAACCACATGTTGTATTCGTTGCGGGGAGACAATTCGTGGCCTGCATGGCGAGATGGGTAGAGGCGGAGATGGGAGGCAGAATGGCGGTTTCATGCTCCGCAAGCCAAATATAGGCGGCTTCATCGATTAACGGAGGCATCACCAAAGGCGCATAAGCCCAATATTCTTTTCCATCCGTGAAGGTTCCGGAGGGAGGAGTGGTGGAAAAATTAGAGAAACTTACCGTCCCGGAGCGAGCAAAAGACGCGCCCGTGATTCCCCCGGTAGAAAACTTTCGCGGAAATTGCGACCCATCGGCCGGGTTCGGTAATGGCCATGCGCCCGCAAGATTTCCATTGAGATCCAGGCATACGATAGGACCCCAGTGAACCGCGAGCGTCGAAGGCCCAAACCCCGCATTGACGCCCAATTGGGCCGCGAGTTCTAGCGCCGCCGCCGCATGCAAACCTGTCGTGAGGTCAGCCCCCAGCGTGCGCTGACTCACGTAAGCTTGGATGGCCCGCGTAGCGACTTCAATGCCTTGTTTTTTAGCCATTCCTTCCGTGGTCACAGCGACCTGGTAGGGCTGCAAATCCGGATTTTGTGAAGTGCCCACGCTGGCCCAGATCCGGAACGCATTTCCATTCGGACTTGCAAGAGCCGTTCCAGTATTAAAGTCGGATGGGAAAGTTCCGCTTAAAGCCGCTTGCCATGTCAGCAAACTTTGCGACAATTCTTGGATCGCATAGTTCAGTCCTTCCTCCGCGCCGCCCTGACTTTTAACGTTTTGGGCGGACGACAATTGGTGATAACTCGCCGTCTGATTCAATGTGACGACGACCACGACGCCAATTAAAAAGACCAATGTGATCGCGACCATTAAAACCATGGTTTGTCCGGATCGGTTTGCCGCACGTTTCATCTTCAATTGGCCATCATTCGGATCGTCTGAGTAGGCCAAAGGACGGTGGTCATTGTGTTTGCATCCAAGGGAAAGGCCATGGCAAGAAGGATGGTGACAACACCGGGATCCATCGATGACGTACTAAATTGCAAATTGATGGCATGGGTCGATAGGATGGAATCGTTCGTGACGCCGCCTGAGATGGTTCGTTCAAGGTGGATGCTTTGTGATGGTGTGGTAGACAACACAATGGTATATGTGGATCCGTCCACGCCCAGAAACTGGATGCTGGAATTCTGAACGGGTGGAACTATAGATGGGGTAGAAACCACCAAGGTGGTAGCCCTGCCGTTCGACAGCGCTTGCGCCATCGTTTCAATGCAACGGCGGAGTTCTAAATTCGCTTGCTGTTGTGCGGGGTTGCGTTGAAAAAACTTAATGATCGGCTGTCCGAGACTAACCGCCGTCAATGCGATCACCGCGACCACAGCAACAACAATCATCCACTCTAAAAGGCTAAATCCCGTATTTTTTTTCATCGATCAAGACCGCATCATGAACGACTCCTGACTGATGAAGTGGGTATTTGGGCCGTTTGTCCACGACACATTCACGACTACTCTCTTATAGCGCGAATCCGCGCATTGCGCGGACCAGCTGTTGGGCGTTCCTCCAGGGACAACAAAATTAATACAGGCTGCGGCGATGAAAGTCGTGCCGGCGATACTTGTGCTTGTCTTGGGCAAGACGGAAAAATCGGTCAATGTCGTACAGTCGCACGCGTTGCTGGAGTTCACGCCGCTCGCATCCACCAAATCAAAGGGTTGGCTTTTAAGCGTTTGAATCTGTGAATTCGCGAGATTATTAGCCATTGTGCGTTGCCGGCTTTGTAACGATGAGATAGAGACTTTGGGCAGGGCGATGGACAGCGTCATGACAACAGTGGTGATCATGACCACGGAAATTAGAAGTTCAAGCAAAGAAACTCCGGCACAGTGATGTTCTAATTGCATAGCACGGGAGTGGTCTGACCGATCGTTACGGTCTCGGGGCCTTTGGTGGGCGAACGGTTAAAAGTTGCCGTCCCGCCGGACATTTGCGCCACCCAGCACGTCACATAATAGCTTCCCATGGGAAGCGGAACAGACGATACTCCTGTTTGTCCGATCGATGTGGAATATAAGGAAGCCAAGGAGGATGCGGAAATGGTCGGCGCGTTGGCTCCCGAATAATTGAACGTCGAGATGATAACGGCTGTTCCCGGTGTGCTATTGACTTGAATGGCTCCAGGCCAACCGTAGATTTGGAGCCTCGCCAACGCGCCTGTCGATGGAAGATTTTGAATAGGATAAACGAGGGGCGCCGCGGTTTGCGCGCGGCCTACGACGGGCGCTATGAAATACGTAGCGCCCGTCGTCAATAGACTCGTAAAACTAAAGCGTCCTAACCCATTGCTTTTTTGCGTGCTCAGCACAGCCCCGCTCGCGTTCAGCAGTTGTATAGGAACACCTGTGAGGGGATTTAGCAAATCCTCCATCGCACTGGCTGTGACGGTTCCGCAAATTTGCAGTGGAGGGCCATTGGGACATGCGTTGGGAGCGATTTGCGGAGTTGCTGCGGGGAGATTGTCATAGAAGATCATGACCCGATTCCCGTCGTCGACAAAGAGGCGTTGATGGACGGAATCATACGCCAGGGAATTCTGATGTCTAAGACTCGATTGCGTGGTCGGGTAACTGGTTGAAAGAAAGGACGGTTGTCCCAAAATATGGCTGGGATTCATCCAGTCGACAATCCCACCCGACAAATCAAACTCCAGGACGCGTCCTTGAGCGCCGACAAATAAATGTTGCTGAACTTCATCAAAGGCCAAACCATAGAGCCACTGCCCCAACTCAATGGTCGGGGACTGATAGCTCATATACGGCGCCCATCCCAAAACGTAGTTGGAAAACCCTAGCATAGGGCCGCCAGCGATCAGTTGAACGCGGTTCACAAGATTAAACGCCTCCACCCAACCGCTTGAGGTGGCGAAGAGTCGTTGGTTTGTGGGGTCATAGGCCACCGCTTGAGGCCAGGCCAAGGTATTATTAAAAGAACTTGTAAGAGAGGGTTGATTCAGCGCATCCGAAGCACTCATGCCATTCGTAATGCCCGCTAAAGTTGAAGGAAGATTAAATACAAGAACGCGATCGTTGCAATAATCCGTGACGTATAATCGCCGCGCCGTGGAATCGTAGGCCACTCCTGTTGGTGTGCCATTTTGATAAAATCCGCTGGCTGTGGGCGGCGGGGCGCCCGGCACGCAGCCGCCTCCTCCACTTCCACTATTAGAAGTAAAGTCGGGCTGCCCCAACACGGCTTTTGCGGCCATTCCGTTTGTAAAGGTGCCGGGAGAAATGTCAAAAATCAAAACACGATTGTTGCTGCTATCGGCGACAAAGAGCCATTGATCCGCGGCGTCGATAGCCATGCCTGCCCATGTGAAATGACTGGCGTCCAAGGTATAAGCTTGAGACGTAAAATCGGGCTGACCTAGGACCCCGCTGGCCGGCATTCCATTGGTGATGGTCCCGGATAGGTCATAAATCATTATTCTGGCATTTCCAGTGTCACCGACAAAAAGGCGTGCCGTTGAAGGATCATAAGCCACGCCCCCTCCACCCGTATTATTTCCAAGACTGCTTTGACTTAATGCTGAAACGTTAGACGTGAAATTGGCTTGTCCTAATACGTATGTGGCATTTTGTCCGTTGACAAACGCATAAGCCAAGCCCGATAAACTCCAAAAACTTATTAACGAAAAAAGCCATCGTTCATAAACATGTAGCATGGTTTAAGTATGGGGCAGGAACGGCTTTTTGCAAGAATTTCTTTAATTTTTGGCGTGCAGGAAGAGTGAAATTTTCATATCTATAAATCCACCTGTTAATGCATAGAGGGAACTTCTACGGCGGCGAAGTCGACGGGGATGTCGCTGGAGTCAATGGGTGGCGGCGGTGGCAGGAGGTGGCGGCGAGCAGGAGCGCAATCATGCGCTTTGCTCCAGCAAAATCTTTCTTAATTTTGGTGGGATCCAGCGTGCGGGTACGCGATCTGCGCGTTTGATAAAGGTTTCAATGAAGTGTTCGATCGATGCTCCCTTCGTCATTTTAAAAAACACTTTCACGGCAAGGTTTCTCGTCGCTTGTGAGACATCGCGCATTTCCAACTCGAGCAGCTCAATCAGCTTTTCCTTAGCAATGACTGGTAATAGCGGGTTGGGCATTTCCGGAATTGCCACTCCCAAAGCCTTTGCTCGTACTTTTTCGATCAGTTCAAGCGTAGAGGAGTCGAATTGAGAAAGGTCCACCGGTGCCGCTGTTGTAAGCATGGAGGTGGTTTTTCTAATCACAGCGCCGCTGAATACGGGAATGAGCCAAAATCCATCCGGCTGTCCCTTGCGCTTTTTGGCGGGGCCGGCAAAAACCGCCAGTTTGTCCTCAGAAAGCATGACAACATCTCCATTTTTAAACGGGGGTTGGCCTTTATCCGGCATGTCTTGCGGCGGAGATTCGAGGGCTTCTTCTTTATCTGCCGGCGGTGCGTCAGAGCCGGTCGGCTTTTGAAGGTAAAGTTGGATATGTTCTTCCTGCTGAGGGGTGAGGCGACTGGCTTGATAGGGAACGAAGTTCCTCTCAGACATTTCGATCTCGACCCAATTATTCACTCGCAAAAGTTGGATTGTCAGATTTCCCCTGCCGCGTTTTCGTCCGAGATAGACGACGGGCCCTATCCCGAGCAATTCAACGACTGTATTCGGCCGGAGATTTCGCGCATCAACGAATGGACGATTTCCGAGTGTGCTGTTTGGATCAACAGGGACCGCATAATGAATAGTCACCGCGGGATGGAGTTCATCCGCACCCTTGAGAGCAATGCCGATTAGTTGAGAAAATGAAGGAACATCGTCGACAAGACCGCGCGCCTGCGGGGCACAGGAGAGGTCTGCCGCGGACAGTGCTTCCGATTCCAACGGAATCACGCGCACGGACGCGGTCGTGAGCGGCAACGCGGAAGAATGTGGGGCGAGCAAGGGGCAAAGAAGTGCCAGACCAATAAGCACAGCCCCCGTTTTCTGGAAGGCGATGAAAATAAATCGATTTTCGCGCATTTTTGCCATCTCTCATCCTACTCCTGACATATCAAGGTAATATGAAAAAAGACTCGTTCAGAAAATGGGTCGAACGACCTTTAATTCTGGGTCTTGAGAGGGCGAGTGGCGTTATCCCACAAAGCGCCCAACACATCGAGCGGCGGTATGATGCCGGCGGGCAGCTGAGGAACGACGATCAGGACCGCATCCGCGCGGGTTTGCGGGGCCTCTCGATCTTCATCATTGAACACGAGGTCGATGTGATGCGTCCAGAAATCATGCAGCACTGCGCGGCCGTGCGGCGTCAACTGATGAAGCCAATAGCGCTCCATGCGCGCGGCTTCCGCCGGATTCAATAAAATCCAATGCAGGTTTTCCCGTTGAAAGCGCTGATACAAGGCCGCTCCGTCCGCGGACGCATCCGCCCAGACGAACAAGGGCTGCGCGTCGAACAAGGAGGCGCCGAGGCAGGGTCGCTCTATATAAAACATCCGCGTATCGCCCAGCAGCAGAACTTTCGCATCCACCGGCGCATGCGCATTGAGATAGCGCGCCGCCGGGTCATAGGGGCTCAGATAATGCGCGTGCGGAATGCGGAGATAGTCTTCCGTCGATAGTCGGCCCAGCGTCTCGTCCCATCCGCGTTGGGCCATAAAAAAGCGGTGGCTCCAGAACAGATTCAGCCCGGCCACACTCACGATCACAACGGTCATGCCGATTTTAAATCGTCGTGACTCCAACATTGCGAGGCTCGCGGCAGCCAAAATCGCGGCGATCGGCAGCACCGGGAGCCAAAAGCGCGGCATGAAAGAAAGAAAGCTGGAGATGAGCCAGCCGAGCAGCGTCAATTTTCGCCAGAACGAAAATTCCTTCCCGCGCGGCCATGCCAGAAGAAACGGCAGCGTTAACAGGAGCAACGGTCCCAGATAGTTTCCCCCCACCGCCGTTTCCCCCATTGTCGAGGACCAGGGTTCCCTCAGAACATTCCCGATGCCAGAGAACAACCCCCTATGCGTCCAATCGCGTCCCGCTTCCGAACGCAACAAATCCCAGTTGACTAACGAATTCTGCGGCGCGCGTAGAATCTGAGCGAAGAAGGGATAGATCGGGTTATGGAACAGCACGCCATTTTTTATAATCCACGGGAGAACCGCCACCGCCGCGCAAAGAGCGAACGCACCAGCCGCTCTCCAGCGGCGCGTTTGCCAGACCCACGCGAGGATGAACGTTGGAAATAGAATCCAGGCGGGATATTTGCAGCCCATGGCCATGCCGACGAACAGGCCGCTGAGGCGGATCCAACGTGATTCTTCCTGTTCATCCTCCACGGCGGATAACAAGGCATAGGCCCCCATCAAACCGAAAAATAATGCCGCTAAGTCCGAAGCCGCCCATGCGAAATCCAGCGAAAGCATGGGCGTCGCGATGAATATCAGAACCGCCAGCAGGGCGAAAACGCGCTGGGACAATTTGGCGGCAATCCCATAAATCGCCAGAAGCGCGCTCACGCCGAATCCGAAATGCACGAGCTTCGCCAGTATTCCGTCGGAGAGCGCCAGCGCCAGGCCGTAAAGCAATTCCGTGTTCAACGGCATTCCTGAAAAGACATATGTGACCGGCAAGCGCAAGCGGTGCTGAAGCAGCCACGCGCCGGGAAAACCCAGGTGATAGACGAGAGCGTCGTAGGACGTTTCCGGCGTCAACGCATGAAAAAGAAAAATTACCAGATAGGCCACGAGCACCAGGATCAGCGCTCCCTCGCCCGGCGAAACCCGGCGAACCCCGCGCAATGCCCGGCGCAGATCAGGACGCCAATCGAGATGCATCAGACCAACCACGAGACTCAGAACGATAAAAAGAAGGATTAATGAAAGCGGTCCATAGAAACCCGCCACTCCCATCACAAACAGCAGGGCGATCAGGCCGCCTGCCCCCAGCGCATAGGCCGTCAACACGTGGACCAGCGGCGATTCAAACGTCCATGTCTGGCGTTTACAGAAGGCGTGACCGAGCAAGAAAATCAATCCCTCCAACCAGCCCCACAGCAAAAGATAACGTGCGATGTGCCGCGCCGCGGCAAACGTGGGCCACGCCGTGGGAATGAGCGGAACGGCAGGATCAAAATGCGGCCAGAAGCGACGGTAATAATAAAACAGCACAAGGAGAGACCAACCGGCCAAAAGAATCGGTAAAAAACGTGTGCGCCAGCGCGGACTTTCGAACATCGACGAAATAGGCCTCACGATGCAGCGATAATACACAACTCTTAGTCGGTCATTTCCTGCCGCTGGTCGGCATAGAGAGTCCATTCGGTGATGCCCTGGCGCAGGCGCATTTCTTGCAGGTCGAGGTCTTTTTCCACGCGCCGAAGGATACTGTCATCGATCGCGCCGGATTTGCGGAGTTCCAGCATCACCTGCCGCTCCGTTTCAATGAGTTCCGTTTGCAGATTAAACCGGTAGGTGCCGTGCTGCACGGCGCCGTCGTGATCGCCGTCCAGATGGGCGCGGAATTGCGCCTGCCGGTACCGGTATTGCTCTTCCAGACGATCCAGCAGGCCGTCCGGATAGACGCCGTCTTTTCGCCGGGCGGCGAGCAACGCCAGCGTGGCCTCCGCGGCCTGCAGGCGCGCTTCAATTTCCTGGTGGCCGGCTTGCGAACGTTCGTGGCGTCCTTCCTCATCGACATGCAAGAAACGGATCAGCCAGGGCAGCGAAAGCCCCTGCACAATCAGCGTACTGACGATGACGCAGAAGGTCAAAAAAATCATGAGATCGCGCTGCGGAAACAGATCGCCGGACGTGGTCAGCAAAGGGATGGACAACGCGGCGGCGAGCGATATCGCGCCCCGCATCCCGCTCCACGACAGAATGAAGACCACAGGCCATCGCGGCGCGGGATCCTTGCGGCGCAGCCTGGCGCTTAGCATCCGGGGAAGATAGGTGGCGGGAAACACCCAGAGCAGGCGCACAACAATCACCAACACGCTGATGCCGATGCCATATCCCCAGAGCAGGCGATGGTCCGTGCTGCTTAACGGTTGAAGAATACGATGGAGCTGCATGCCGGTGACCAGAAACAAAATGCCGTCCAGAACGAATTCAATGATGCTCCAGATCGGAATCAGCGGCAGCCGCGTAGTGGCG
>Ga0206898_10253_pt1 | contig 14771 bp, 12 predicted proteins | sample Alteio_BWOrgHeat_50_FD_153237 | JGI IMG/M metagenome (GOLD analysis project Ga0206898, IMG submission 153237) | Enriched cells from forest soil in Barre Woods Harvard Forest LTER site, Petersham, Massachusetts, United States -... | ecosystem: Environmental > Terrestrial > Soil > Temperate forest >...
GGTAAGCAGCGCGGATAATTTTCCAAGCCAGTTTGTGTTGCATGACTATGGCGTTTATCCCGCAGGCGGAAATATGGCTACCGCGATTGATGCTCAGAATATTTCAAGCGACGAGTTTTTTGTAAAAGCTAATGGGATTAAAATGATAAGCGGGCGGGACCTTATGCTTAACGATTCAGGAAAGGTGCTTATAAACCAAACGCTCTTAAAAAGACTTAATTTAAACCCACAAAACGCGATCGGCGCCCGGCTTTATTCAAAGTTTGGCGCTGCGCCGGCACAATTTGTTACTGTCGTCGGAGTGATGAAAGACTTTAATTACAATTCACTGCATGAAGATGTACGGCCATTTATGTTGATGTATGATAAAAATGCCGGTGACCTGGTTACCATGATCGTATCAACGAGCACTAAAGATTACAAAAGGCTGTTGGCGCAGATTGGCGCGGCATGGCAAAAGAACCTGCCGTCAGTACCTTTTGAATACTCGTTCCTCGACCAGGAAGTACAGAAGCAATATGAAACAGAGATTGTGCTATCACAAATTATAAACTCATTTACGCTCATCGCCATAATTATTTCATGCCTGGGCCTGTTTGGACTCGCAGCCTTTAGCGCGGAACAGCGGAGTAAAGAAATAGGCATCCGTAAGGTGTTGGGCGCAAGTGTAACGGGCGTTGTGGGGCTTTTATCAAAGGATTTTTTAATACTGGTTGCGATATCATTTGGTTTTGCAATACCATTTTCGTGGTACTTCGGACACTGGTGGCTACAAGGTTTCGCTTACCGCGTACAACTAAGCTGGTGGATGTTTGCCCTGGCCGGACTGATAGCCATGTTTATAGCACTGTTTACTGTAAGCTTCCAGGCCATAAAAGCAGCCCTGATGAACCCGGTGAAGAGTTTGAAGACGGAGTGAAGTTGTCATTAAATCATTAGGTCATTGAGTCATTGTGCATAGCGGATGATAATTTAATGACCTAATGACTTAATGACCCAATGACTAATAAACCAAAAATGATAAAGAATTATTTGAAGATCGCTGTCAGGCAGCTGCGTAAACAGAAAATGTATTCTGTCATCAAAATAGGAGGCTTTGCGCTAAGCATTGCTGCTTGTTTGCTGATAGGGTTGTATATTATAGATGAGTTAAGTTACGACAAATCATACCCTGATACCGATCGTATTTACCGCCTTGTGGAATACTACGCGCATGATGGCAAAGTTGAAAAAGGTGACGATTACCCGGCGCCAATATCAAATGCGTTAAAAGCTGATTTTCCGGAAATAGAGAAATCAGCACGCTTAATGTCAAACTCACTTTTTTATGGAGCAGGCAGCAATGAACTCAGGCGCGCCGACCAACTGGAAAATGCGCACGAAGAAGGCTTCACCTATGCCGACCCTGACCTGTTGAATATATTGACCATGCCAATGGTGTACGGCGATAGAACCAAAGCACTCGCAGAACCCAATACGCTGGTAATGTCAAAACGCAAAGCAGATAAATATTTTCCAAACCAAAATCCGGTTGGGAAAGTAATGTATCTGAATAATGATAAAACAAGGCCCTTTAAAGTTGGCGGCGTAATGGAAACCCCGCCTAAAAATTCCGACTTTCAATTTGATTTTTTGCTAACACTCAACGGCGTCGAATTTTATAAAGGAGAACAAACCAATTGGAATGCCAGTAACTACCCTGATTATATGTTGATTAGGCCTGGTACAAACATTGCCCAACTGGAAAAAAAGATCACTACGGACATCAATAAAAATTATTTACTGCCGGCGCTGCTAAGCATCAGTTATAAGGACGCAGCAAAAGAGTTGGAAAAACTTTCTTTTAAACTGCAGCCGATCAGTAAGATGCATCTATATTCTTATGATATACAGGATGAATTTAAACACGGCGACATCCGCTTTATTTGGCTTTTTGGCGCCGTTGCTTTGTTTATTTTGATCATTGCCTGCATTAATTTTATAAATCTTTCCACAGCTAAATCAGCAAACCGGGCCAAAGAAGTTGGACTAAGAAAGGTAGTCGGCTCAACCCGTTCCAGCTTAATAAACCAGTTTTTGGCCGAATCCCTGCTGTTTAGTGTGCTTTCTTTCGTGGCAGGGATCTTGTTGACATCGGCATTATTACCGTATTTTAACATGCTTGCGTCTAAAACATTGGTTATGCCGTGGTCAAACCCCTGGTTTATTCCGGTTATTTTAGTATCGTCAATAATCGTGGGCGCATTGGCCGGCATCTACCCCGCGTTTTACCTTTCATCATTTAAACCGGCCAGTGTGCTGAAGGGATCTATCAGTACGGGCAGTAAAAATTCCGTTTTAAGAAACGGATTGGTGGTATTCCAATTTACCGCTTCTATTATTTTGATCATCAGTACTTTTGTTATCTATAACCAAATGAAGTATATCCTTAACAAGGATATCGGCTTTGATAAGGACCAGGTGGTATTATTGCAAGGCACTAATACGCTGGGCGACAACGGCGTAAGAAACCTTAAAGAAGAATTGCTGAAGTTATCGTCTGTAAAAAGCGTTTCCATAAGTGATTACCTGCCAATTGAAGGCACCAAGCGAAATGGCAATACGCTTTACAATGAAGGGAAATCAAAAGTTGAAGCAGGGGTAAGCTCACAGTTTTGGATAATAGATAACGACTACCTTAAAACATTTGGCATAAAGCTAGTGGAAGGCGCCAATTTTTCGGTCAACGATAAAAGCGGCGGCGTAATTGTTAACCAGACAATGGTAAAGCAACTGAACCTCAAAAACCCAATAGGTAAGAATATCTCCCATGGTGACGACAAAATGAGGATCATCGGTGTGGTAAAAGACTTCAATTTTGAATCGTTACGGCAACCTATTGGTGCGTTGGCCATGTATTACGGCAACAGCCCGTCTATTGTATCCGTAAAGGTAAGTGGCGGCAATATGGTAAATACGGTAGCTCAAATATCAGCTTTATGGAAGGGAATATCGCCTTCACAACCTATTCGCTATACATTTATGGACGAACGCTTCGCTAATATGTATGTCGACGTACAGCGTATGGGGCGCATATTTACAAGTTTTGCTATGCTTGCTATTGCCATAGCTTGCCTGGGACTTTTTGCCTTAGCGGCCTTTATGGCCGAGCAGCGCAGCCGGGAAATTGGTATCCGCAAAGTTTTGGGGGCAAGTGTACAGAGTATTACAAGTCTGTTGTCGTTAGATTTTGTGAAGCTGGTGGTAATTGCCATTGTTGTAGCATCGCCAATTGCCTGGTGGGCCATGACCAAATGGTTGGAAGATTTTAACTATAGGGCGCCCATAAGCTGGTGGATCTTTGCCCTGGCGGGACTTGTAGCTATCGTAATTGCGTTGTTAACGGTGAGTTTTCAATCCATTAAGGCCGCGATTGCAAATCCAATTAAGGCGTTGAGGAGCGAATAGATTTGGTCATTAAGTCATTGGGTCATTAAGTCATTGCGTCATCGGCTAAACCGGATTGATTTCGAATTCTTCAATGACTTAATGACCTGATGACCCAATGACTAAAGATACTACCAAAGAAACAACGGCAACAGCCAAACCGGCGAAACATAATATGGATCGTAGTAGGGTTGATAGTATTCAACGGTTTCCTCTTCAACTATCTCCTCGGTCCCGCCATTATTGTTGTTGTTCTGGTTTTGTTTTTCTTCTTCCTCCAATAACTTGATCATTAGTTCTGATCCCTGGCCAATCATATCAAGCATAGCGTCTTCGCCAACTTCTTCAGGTTTGATAGCCGTTTTGCAGATCTCTTCAATTTCGGCCCATTCGTTATCTGATACCAGGTCCATCTGCCAGCCGTTGGAGGTGGTATCGAACCTGTTTTCATTAATGAACGACATAAATACAATCTCGGCCGGGTCGAGTTTTTTAAACAGCGCGACAGCAATCCGCAGATCGTCAAATCGCTCATCATTTGTAAAATCGGCCCAGGCATCGTCAGTATCAAAATCAAAATAGCGTGCGAAGGCGAACTCGCCTTTTTCAAGGTCAACAAAAGAGTAGATATCGTATACCTTAAGATACTCGGTATAACGTTTCATAAAGGTGTCAAATACCTCCTGGCCTTTAGCAGTTACCTGGTAATTGATCCCCTGTGTTTGTACATAACCTTTTGACATTAGCTCAATAAACAAGGGTTCAAGCACACTGTCGTCCTCATTGTTAAGAGTTTGGAACTTGTGTGTGCCATTGATCATCTCGTTTAAAAGAATGATAGCCTTAAAGGTTTTTTTATTATCGTCTGTTAGATACATGGTATATGTTTATAGATAACCCACCATGTCATTGCGAGGTACGAAGCAATCCCGTAGTACTGCAATTGCGCTAATGCATTGGCGACGAGATTGCCACGTCGCCGCCTGCCTACCGGCAGGCTCGCTCCTCGCAATGACATAGTTTGTTAGTTTTAGGTGCCACTCCCCCCCTCAAGAATTTTGAGAAATTTTAAAACTTGCAATGACGCGTGGGGGATGTAGGTGCATGATTAATTTAACAATTTAGTCCTCTTGGCCTTTATAGCTTCCAAAGCATTTGATGTGGAACCAGTACCCAAAGCCTTGTTAATCTCCTGTTCGGTTGATAAGGTTGAATCCTCGATCTGCGCATAGGCAGCAGCACGGAACTCTTGTGCTGATGCTTTTTCGTCCATACGGTGCAATGTTGCCATCAGGCCGTCTGTATCCACGTTTGAAAGGGTTTTGTTGATCTTTTCAGACACTTCTGCAGTTTTAGCGCGCGAGCTGATTAGCTGTGCCTGGTTTTCTGTCTGCGCAATTTGGTCCCTGATCTGTTTTATTTTAAGGTCCATTACAGCAACGGCGCTTTCTTCTTTTTCGGCCATTTTTGCAAATTGGTCTGCTTCATTGGCCGCTGCCTGGTGTGCTTCAGCTGCTTTGTTTGCCAGGTCAGTGCCTTTGGCTTCGTCTAGCTGTTTGGTTTCAATTCTGTCCAATAATTCATTTGTCTTTTTTTCCCAATCATCGGCACTGTTACGGTATTTCAATTCGCTTGCGCGGTGCTGCAGCGCCAGCGCTTTTATTTCGGCCTCGCCCTGTATGGCCTGCTGGTAGTTTGATCTTAATTCGCGAAGGATCTGTTCGGCCATTTTTGCCGGATCTTCCAATTTATCAACCGCGGCATTGGCTTCAGCCTGCCCTATGCGGAATAACCTGTCGAATATGCTCATAGTATTTAAATTTTAATTTAGATGTTAAAGTTAAGTATGTTTTAATTAAATAGAACCGAAAAGGATCAGTGACTTAGCGTCGATTATTCGCAAAAATTCCGGTCCTTCCCTATTCCTGAAAATTCTTCCTTATTCGTGAAATTAGTGTCCTATTATTTATCTCCTGCGCCCAAATCCGCGGCTGCGGCCAAAGCTTGATCTTCCTGAAGAACCTGAACTTGAATGACCAAAACCGCCGCTGCGTACTGTGCTTGAGCTGCGTGTGCTGAATGAGCGCTGCGAACTCGACCTGCTGAAAGATCTCCTTGACGACATCGATGATGAGGTAGTCGGCCGGAAATTGCTTACAGTGCGTACGCGTGTATAGTACGACGGATAATATCCGTAATGGTACATCGGCATATAGTAAGCATGCGGGCGCATAATGTAGCTTAGCAACAAAAAGTCTGTAAACGAAAATGAAGAGTGGTAATAATTGTTATAACCTACGTATTGAGGGTTTCCGTTTACACTAAGTTCTGCTGTATTACTATTGCTATCCGGATTTATATTAATGCGGGCAACGGTTACAGAATCAGAATCGCTCACATCATCAACAACCCTAAGCTTATTTGGGCCAGGTTCCTGAACTTTAAGATAATCGATATTGCCATCCTTGTCAAGGTCAAGGTTATTGATATGATTATTTGGGTCGTTGATTCCCTTTTCGAGTGTTTGCGGATCGGTACTGGTTTTAACCAGTTGCGCCAGTTTGTTTACATCGAAACCGGCTGGTGCATTGTTGCTTTCAATAGTTACGTTATTTTGCTGCGGCGTATTTTGACAGGCCGAAGCAAGCAACATTACTGAAGTTAGCGCTATAAGTATTCTTTTCATGATGTTTTTTTGATTGTATTTTAGATTTGCCTGCGGTAAATTTAATTATTTATTGTTCTGGCCGGGCGTCCTGTTTTTTGATTTATATCATTTAGATGTAGGACAGGTCAGGATGTTACAATAAATTTTTTAAGCAGGCGTTGTATTTAAAAGCCGGTCCGAAATGGTTCAATCGATCATCTTTTATAACTCGCCGGTCTGACAAGTGGTTAATCTGAAAGCGTGTTTAATTTAGACAGAATTGGCACAGAATTTGTTTTTAGATTTGAGATAACTAACAATAGCTTTTAATTTAACTGTACATCCCGTATGAAATCTTTACTAAACGTGATCAGGTCAATAATATTTATTGTAGTCATTCATTTCCTATTGCGGTTGGTGTTCTTTGGTCTCAATTGGACTGGAGCGAAGGGAATTATCTTTTTTGGCGACATTAAGGAGAAAATGGACCCAATTATATTTTGGATGTTGTTTGCCTTCGTCGGGATAGCCATCTTATCAGTTCTTTGGATTTTATTTAAATACACCTCCATTCTCGTTATGGCACTTCTTGTTTTCATTTGCCCCTACAGGAAATTTGCTTATTGGAGCGTAGGTGTAATGTCGGTTTTTTACTCGCTTACTTTTTTATATTGGTACTGGTTTTTAGTTGATAGGAGCCTGGATTTTAGGGATATTATGTTCGGGGTAATATTAACAGTCGCTTGTATCCAATTATGTATATCACTGGTAGAAGGCGTGTTTTTTTCTTATAGGATAGAAGATAACATAGAATCAGAAACTGAAATTGGGTTCCTGTCACATACCAGTTCAAACATTAGTTAACTACCGATCGCAAATTCTCTCGAATACCTGAAGCTAACTCCCCGGATGTGTCTTTTTTAAATACGCGTCCATCACCCTAAGTAGCTGTCCGTTTGAGTATGGCCGCCAGCCGTGGCCACCGCGTTCGCCATAAGTGATCGTGCCTCCGTAATTTGGATTGGTTGTTTTGACCAGGAAATCCTCCATATGATATACATCTAATCAGTATTGTTACAGTGACTATACCTGGTTGTTCAGCATGATTTTTCTTTATCCGATGGTGGAGATGTACCTTCCTGATGGGGTGATTTTTGAATATTATAAAAACCGTAATATTGCACTTTTAATTACCCCCGATGAGAAGAGCCAGTTTTACGATCTTAATCCTTGCAATTTGTTTTACAGGTATGGCACAAGTAAACTCAAAAACCGAAGTTACCCGCACTATTTTTGCCTATGGCGGAAGTGTTACAAAACCGTTTATGCGCTATGTGATCGCTTTAACAAAAAAGGAAAATCCAAGAATATGTTTTATCCCCACAGCATCGGCAGATAATGCAAATACCATACTTGCATGGTATAGTGCCTGCGAGGACCTGCCAATGCGCCCCTATGTGCAAAGGACATTTGTAGCATCGTATACGGAAACTAAAACATTTGAAGAGAACTTGTTAAGCATGGACGCGATTATAGTAAGCGGTGGCAATACCTTGAACATGATGGCGATATGGAAAGCCCAGGGCATTGATACAATATTGCGAAAAGCCTATAACAAAGGAATTGTAATGGCAGGCGGCAGCGCCGGCTCACTGTGCTGGTTCCAGGGTGGCACAACGGATTCAAGGCCAAGGGATTTGTCAATTGTAAAGGGCTTAGGATTTATTCAAACCAGCCATTGCCCGCATTACCACAGCGAACCATTGCGCAGACCACTCTACTTTGATAATATTTTAAACGGTAGGTTAAGCCCTGGTTATGCAATTGATGATTTGGCAGGGATAGTTTTTGAAAATGAAAAATACATCCGTTCGGTTGCTATTGATGATAAGAGCCATACCTATTATATTTCTGTTGTGGACGGCAAGATAGATGAAAAACTGCTTCCGGTTGCGGAGATAATAAAGTAGAGGTTAGTGATTGGAGATTAGCGATTAGGCGGAAGTCAGTAAAGTCCGAAAGAAAAAGCCGGTTAGACTTAGGAAATTTAACCTAATGCCCCGATGAACTAATGAACAAGCGAGCCAATGAACTAACCGTCTTTTCCTATCTTTACAGCCAAATATGAAATACCTGCGCTGGCTTTTGTTCCCGTTTTCATTGCTTTATGGCCTGGTGGTTATTCTCCGTAACTGGTGCTATGATGCAGGCGTATTTAAAAGCTACAAGTTTGACAAGCCTGTTATTTCCGTTGGTAACCTTGATGTTGGCGGGGCCGGGAAAAGCCCGATGACAGAATACCTTATCCGTTTATTAAAAGATGACTACAGACTTGCCACATTAAGCCGGGGATATGGACGCAGTACGAAGGGGTTTTTAAAAGGAGAGCCAGGAACCAAGATCCAAGAATCAAGAGTTGAAGCTGACAACTCACTCGCTAACCAAATAGGTGACGAACCGGCGCAATTCAAACATAAATTTCCTGATATTACCGTGGCAGTTTGCGAAAAAAGGGTTGAGGGCTTAAAGCGATTATTGCCTGATCACGATGTGATGATCCTTGACGACGCTTACCAGCACCGTGCTGTCCAGCCAGGATTAAGCATTTTGTTATTTGATTACAGCCGGCTAAATGAGCCTCATTTATTACTTCCCGCGGGTAACATGCGTGAGCCATTTAGCGGCCGGTGGCGGGCACAGATCATTATAGTAACAAAATGCCCACGAGGATTAACAATTGACGAACAATCTGCGTTGGCACAAAAGATACAGCCTTTGCCTTATCAGCATTTGCTTTTTACAGCCATTGGATATCAAAACCTGCACGATTTGCAGGGTATGCCTGCTGACATGATGATAGATAGCGACACCACTATTTTTTTATTGACTGGCATCGCCAACGCTAAACCTTTGATCAAGTATCTAAACGGCCTAACATCACACATTATTCATCATAATTATCCCGATCACCATCCGTTTACCTTAAAAAATATCACTAAACTTGCCAATGAGTTTTCTGCATCCCCGTCACAAAAAAAAATAATTGTAACAACAGAAAAGGATGCGCAGCGTTTAGAAGGATCCTTGTTTAAATCGGCCTTGCCCGATACAGGTCAACTGCCTGTTTTTGTGATACCCATAAGGGTTGAATTTTTGAATAATGGCAGCCAAAGGTTTGACCAGTTAATTACAGACTATGTTAGAGAGCATACAACACACCACCACATACATTAAAAACCGCATCGGCGATTTTGAGCCTGAAGTAGGCATAATTTTAGGTACCGGACTTGGCGGCCTGGTTAATGAAATTGAAGTTGAAAAACAGCTGATGTATTCCAATATTCCTGATTTTCCGATTTCAACACTAGAGTTCCATTCCGGCAAATTGATTTTTGGAAAGCTTAATGGTGTAAAAGTTGTGGCCATGCAGGGGCGTTTGCATTACTACGAAGGTTACACAATGCAGCAGATCACCTTCCCGGTAAGGGTAATGAAGATGCTTGGCATAAAGGCGTTGTTTGTATCCAATGCCAGCGGTTCACTTAATCCCGATTTTAAAAAGGGTGAACTGATGGTGATCGCAGATCATATCAATTTACAACATCATAATCCGCTTGTTGGCCGTAATGAATCCGAACTTGGCCCGCGCTTTCCGGATATGAGCGAGCCCTACAAACGCGATCTGGTAAATAAAGCGCTGGATATCGCAAAGGCAAACAATATAACATGCCACAAGGGAGTTTATGTTGCGGTAACCGGCCCCAACCTTGAAACTAAAGCTGAATATAATTATTTGCGGATAATCGGCGGCGACGCCGTAGGGATGAGCACCGTGCCGGAAGTGATAGTGGCAAACCATATGGGCCTGCCGGTATTTGCCATATCAGTGCTCACGGATGAGGGTTTTACAGAAGTATTGACGCCGGTATCGGTTGAAGAAATATTGGCCGTAGCTTATGAAGCTGAGCCTAAAATGACATTGATACTTAAAGAATTGATAGCCGGTTTTTGATGTCCGATAAGTTGAAATATATATTATTAGTATTGGCTTGTGTATGGGGGCAAATTGCGTTCGCGCAACAGCCAACCTACCCGAACTATCCCAATAATCCAAATTATCCCAATCAGCAACAGCAGCGGATCAATTTACGGGATACTTCAGGGACAGTTAAAAATTTAACTAATGACCAGCAATTAGATTCGCTGCGTAAAAAGCTTGATAAAAAGAAAGACAGCGTTGTTTTTAGCTCAAAGTTTATCAAGGTAACCAACGAAAGACTTTTGAAGGACAGTACACAACTGTTTAAATTGGATACGGGCCTCTATAATTTCGAAAATTACAGTCCTGATAACCAGCCGCGCAGCCCCAGGATAACATTAGGTAATTTGGGCCGCGATGAAAGAAGCTTGCTTTATGAACCCTCGCACGCTATCGGATTTGATGCCGGTCTGCACACCCTCGATACCTATTTGCTAAACCCGCAGGATATTAACTATTACCGGGCGCGGGTACCATATACCCAGCTTTACGGTGTAACAGGTGGCCTGAAAGAACAAATGTTCAGGATATTGCATACGCAAAATATTAACCCACGCTTCAATGTAGGGTTTAATTTAAATTTTATTGGTTCAAGGGGCTTTTATAGTTATAATCTTCCGTTGGCCCAGAATGTGAGCAATGTAAACGCTGCTGCATTTACCTGGTACGAGTCGAAAAACAAAAGGTACAACGTGCTTGGAAACCTGATATATAATAATTTAAAAACCCCGGAAACGGGTTCAATTCGAAACGATTCCATTTTTAAAACGGGTTCAATTGATAAGAGTACCGAAGCTGTACGGTTACCAAACACCTACGAACAGTGGGCGGGCGGCGGCCTTTATGTAAAGCAGGTGTACTATATAGGCAGGATAGATAGTTTGAGCCGGGCAGGAGCCAACTCCGCGAACATACTGCCTACACAACGGGTATCTTATACGCTTAGTTATAATTCGCGGAAATATAACTTTAAACAGAATGATGGTGATGCCTACAACGTATTCCCCGATTACTATTTTGAATCAAATTACGCCAGGGATTCACTGACGGTAAAGCACCTGTCGAATGATTTTTCGTATAGTTTTTATCTTCGGAATAAGTCGGCAAAGACTGTTAAAAACGAGTTAAAGCTTGATGTAGGCTTAACACAGGATATTTATTCATACAGTCAGTATGTACGGGATACGACATTAAACCAGTATGGGTCCAAAGTTAATACAGCGGTAAAAGTACAAGGCACTTCGTTCCAGGATCTTACACTCAAGGCCAGGCTAAGTTATCGGTTAAATGAAAGGATGGGACTTGAGGGCGATTTTCAACAAATTGCCCAGGGGCGTGATTTCGGCGATTTTTTCTATGATGCAAAGCTAAAGATAGGAGGAGGGAAGAAAGCCGGGAGGATAGTATTTGAAGGCTATTCGCAAAGCAGCTCGCCGCCATTGGTTTATACGGATTGGATCTCGAATCACTACATTTTTCACAATAATTTTAAAAGCCAGAAAACCAATAGTGTATCGTTCAACTATATAAATGATGCATTGAAGCTTGATTTAAAAGCGGAGTATTTCCTGATAAGTGATTATTTATATTTTGAATCGCAGGAAGGCGGTAACGATGCCCATCCGGTGCAATTGGGTTCGGACATTAATTTACTGAAAGTTAGTTTAGGAAAAACAATTACCTGGCGCAGGTGGCATTTTGAGGATTATTTGGTGTATCAGAAAACTGACTACCAATCAACCTTACGTACCCCCGAGTTTTATAATTATACCAGTATTTACTACAAAACGCTGCTGTTTAACGTGCTTTATTCAAATATCGGGCTGAATGTTCGTTACAATTCGCAGTATGTAGCGCCATCATACGCAGTGGGGCTGGGCCAGTTTTATAATGGGCAGAATGTTACCTACTCCTCGTACCCCGTGGCAACTTTATTTTTTAAAGCAACCCTACAGCGCACCAACTTTTTTGCCATGTACGACTACGTAAACCAGGGATTATTCAGTCCGGGATATTACACCGTAAACAGGTATCCTATGGGGGACAGGATCCTTACCATCGGAGTTTCGTGGGCGTTTTATAATTAGGATGACTTAGGATGTCAGAGGTCTGATATCAGATGTCAGAAGCAGGAGATCGGATATCAGGTTATTAAAGCATCTCCGAACTCAGACTTCCGACCTCCGACTTCTTCTCATGTCTTCTGTTTCTTCTTCCTCGCTGCCGGGAAGAGTACGTTGTTTAAGATAAGCCGGTAGCCAGGTGAATTTGGATGAAGTTTCAGGTCGGTTGGGGGATCGCCGACAATGTGCTGGTAGTCTTCGGGATCATGCCCACCATAAAATGTCCACTGGCCTTTTCCGTATTCTCCGTGGATATAGCGCGCCTCGTTGTTGGTTTTCATTTCGCCCATTATAGTGACGCCTGGTTTAAGCATCGCCTTGTTATAAGCGGTGGTAAGACCCATAAATCCTTTGATCACTTTGTCGTGGTCTTGTGTTAGCATACTGGGAACTACATCCCATTTTGCAGAGAAATCAAACAGGGTGAAAAAATCCCTGGCGCGCTCTACCTGACGGGTGGAGGTCACATCAATATTGCTGAACTGGTGCGACATCGGGTTCATATCCAACGTAAAGTTTTTGAAAGCGAAAGTCTGGGTAAAATCCAATTTTGATTGCGCATCCGGGTCAGCGGCATCGCCGTCAAACATCGACTCACAGATATCTGTATTGGCAGCAGCCAGCGCAATGTCGAAAGTATCGGTACCTGAGCACATCGCGAAAAGGAACCCGCCGCCTGCGCAAAAATCACGGATATGCTCAGCAACAGCCAATTTCATTTGCGACACCTTTTTAAAGCCTAGTTTGTGCGCCGTGGCTTCCTGGATCTTAACATCGTCATTATACCAGTCGGCGTACCTGAAAGCGCCGTAAAACTTACTGTATTGTCCGGTAAAGTCTTCGTGGTGCAAATGCAGCCAATCGTATTTTGGCAGGTCGCCGCGGACCACTTCTTCGTCATACACGACATCGTAGGGGATCTCGGCATATTTTAAAACCAGGGTCACGGCATCGTCCCACGGCAATTTATTCTTGGGTGAGTAAACCGCCATTTTGGGCGCCTTTTCCAGTTTTACCACATCCATGTTTACTGATGGATCACTCACCTCTGCCAGGATCTGGTTTACTTTCGCGTCAGGCAAAACCTCGTAGCTCACACCCCTGATCTTACATTCATTTTCAATTTTGGGATCATATTTCGTCATAAAGCTGCCGCCACGGTAATTGAGCAGCCAATCCACTTCTTCACCGTTTTTTAATGTCCAGAAAGCAATGCCATATGACTTGAGATGGTCCTTCTGCTCTTCATCCATGGGGATCAGGATAGACGCAGCCCTGTTTATCAGAGGTGAAAGGAGAAAGGCGAAAGCTAAAAGGTATTTTATGAGCGGATTTTTCGGCAACACTTTAAGATTCATTTTACAGTGTAAATGTAACGAATAATTGATTAGAGTATTATATTTCATAAATGGCATTCCTTAAAAGAGCCATCGGCTCGAATAATACTATAACAACGGGTTTCAACCCGTTGGTTGTAGTATAAATAAAAATAAGTGCTGTCAGCACGATTCATATTTGCCGACGTTTTTTGGCTATTTAAATTAGCCGAACCTATGGCTTTCTTCTTCGGAGTATCTTTGCCAACGGATTAAAATCCGTTGTTACCATATTGGTCGAGGCTATGCCTCTGTTCATTAGGAATATAAAACTACAGCATTAAGACATTTCACCTTTATCCTTTCAGCTTTCACCTCTTTTAATCTTTCTCCTTTCACCTCCTTTTACTACCTTTGCCCTCCAATTAAATATTAAGAGATGAGCAAAGCAATTATCAAAACCGAAAAGGGCGACATGACTGTCGAATTTTATGATAAAGATGCCCCTAATACTGTTGCCAATTTTAAAAAACTGGCTAAATCAGGATTTTATGATAACGTAATATTTCACCGCGTAATCCCCAACTTTATGGTACAGGGTGGTGACCCAACCGGAACAGGTGCGGGTGGTCCGGGGTACAAAATTGATTGCGAATTAACCGGCGACAACCAATACCACGACCGTGGCGTCCTTTCAATGGCCCACGCTGGCCGTAATACCGGCGGCTCACAATTTTTCATCTGCCATAACCGCACTAATACAGCACATTTAGACAGAAACCATACTGTATTTGGTAAGGTTATTGAAAACGTTGACATAGTTGACGCGATACAAAGGGGCGATAAAATTTTAGGGATAGAAGTGATAGAGGATTAAGTTGGCAGTAGGCAGTTAGCAGTTTGCACAGTTCTTAAAACTGCCAACTGCCTGCTGAAACTGTAAACCTTACCCCTTACTATAAAAATAGAAAGATGAACCTACAGGGAATAGTTGCCGTATCGGGAAAGCCGGGATTATGGCGGGCATTGGCTCAAAACAAAACAGGCTATATTTTAGAGAGCCTGGACGCGCAAAAAACTAAGCTGGTTGCGAATTTATCGACAGCCAAAATAGCGTCGCTGCACGAGATCACCATTTTTGGACTTGAAGACGATATTAAGTTGACGGATATTTTTGAGCGGATGAAAAGCGCTTCAAATATTCCGGATGCTAAAGTTGA